>JACCDW011088270.1_pt1 | contig 23627 bp, 40 predicted proteins | sample 7449781 | NCBI WGS metagenome assembly JACCDW01 (sample SAMN15323449, study PRJNA562643) | freshwater metagenome | isolation source: river surface water | place: USA:Blue River Watershed | collected 2017-08-18
ACAACCATGTTGTAACATTGATTACGGGCCACCTTCGGTGGCCCTTCAGGTATGACATGTGGATAAATTGTTAGTAACTATTCGGGGTCCTGCGGACCCCTTCAGGGGAACCTAAGGGACCGACTTGTATGACACCACGGGACATATATACACATATATAATATGTCATACTTAGGACCTGTATGACCTGAAGGACCGAACGAAGTGAGGTCCGTAATAGAATTATTTTAGGAACTAGGTCTTAATTCGGTCAAGGGTCAATTCCCACAAACTAACACTTTTCCCCACTTTTTCCACAAAATACCGCTGGTATATACCAGAACCCAAAAAAGTGGTTGATCTGACAAAAAGTCTATATATATTTTGATCACGATAAAAAGAGACAAAAAGACAGGGTAAAAATATCCCGTTTACAGGGTAATTAGACGGAATAAATTAGGGGTGTTTTAGGATGTCTCCGACATGGATGTCGGGAACATAGTGGAGTGATTACGGGGTCCTTCGGACCCCTTCAGGGGACACTAACATTTAAATGCACAGTAACAAAATTTATGTTAGTATGTAAACAATATTATTGTATATTTGTTATATCATAAATTAATTCAATCATGAAAAAACTTACAACAGGAGACAAACTAATACTCTTATCCGCACTTATTCCTTTAATTTATTCAGAACTACTTTACTTCAATGGATATAAAGAGGATGCCACATTTGTGGGTTTATGGGTTCCATCAATTCTTGCTTTCGGTATCTATTTAAAAACCATTAAATCAAATAAAAATGACTGAGATAATTCCCTACTTAGCGGGTTTAGTAACTATGATATTCTCGTTCGGTTTCTATCTATTAATTAAAGAAAAAGGTAACAAATGAAAGAAGGAATTGCTTACAGACCACTATCAGATATGGAATCAAATGGTGTATATTTCGATAAGGATGAACTACTATTAGTGGGTGATGAATCCCTATGTCAATATAGTGGACTTCCTTCAGTACAATCTTATATGGAAGAAGAAAGGGAAGTCTTTATGGGACACTCTTAATATAAAATATTCTTTAAGGTGTCATAAAAGGTTCAACCATATACATTTTTACCCCTTTAAAGGAATTATATGTTTCATTGGGGTTAACAAGTATATCTATTCTATTTCTCCACCTTTTATTCATTATATCCCTCACAACATAGATTCCATCGTGTGTTCCTGTACCTTTGACCATAACCCTTGTTCCAAACTTATATTTCATCTTTAAATCCCTACTTACAGCTATAATTCGGTGTTTCTCAGGGTTTAAACTATCTATTTTGAACCCACTGGCAGTTATTAAGGGTGTTGAATCCGTTTGTTTTGGATCCACGGTATACATGGTTACCTTTACCACATCATAAGGTATTTCCTTGTTCTCAATCTTTTTATTGATAATATACTCCTCCGTTTGTCCCTTATGGTACGGAGTGGACAGAATCATTATCAAAGTCAGGATAATAAAGGTTTTTATCTTATTCATACCACAAAGGTAAATATTTTTCCGAATATTCCAAAAAAAATTTGGAATATATTAAAATACCCCTTATCTTTGTGTTCAATTAAAACCTTATGGTGTATAGGTCAACCAAACAGATATCATGAATACAAAGACATTAAAGAGTAACGAAGTTTATTCTTATTCAGAACTTGGGTACGAAGAAAACTACCCCGAAATTGTTTATGACTATGACCGTAAACTATTCAGTGGTGGATTCCTGTTTTTGTTGATTATGACCAGTATTCTTATATCCACCGTTCCATACCTCGGTGTTGCTGTTACATCCTTTTTAATTCTATATACCCTACAACCCAAATTTATCCGTTATTACGCGATGAAATGGAAAAAGTGTGAGGTTACAGACGAAAAGGTCCTTAAACCTGTATTTTATAAGATTGAACTTGATTCTGAGTTTCCCAAAAGAAACTACCTGATATTCTTCTCCCTTCTATTCATTGTGTCTTCCTATTATACAAAGAACTTGGTGATATCCATCGTTTTCTTGTCCATCATCCTTATTGTATCCGCAATAATCAAAAACAAACCATCATATGGGACAGTACGTTAATAATAACTTAATTAGAGACGAAAGGGTTGAGTACGAAGCAAAGTACCATTGGATTATATTCATATCCTTTAAATCCTTATTCTCCCTATTCATTCTTCCCCTGATTTGGATGTGGACGGATGAGTTTGTCATCACTAACCGAAGAATTATTATGAAGACGGGATTAATCTCTCGACATACCCTCGAGATGAATATGACAAAGATTGAAAGTGTGAATGTGTATCAGTCCATCCTCGGTAGAATCCTCGGATATGGTGAGATAACCATTGTTGGGACCGGTGGAACAAGGGAAACGTTCCTTGATATTAAAAACCCCATTCTATTCAGAAAGACATTTCAGGAGTTTTCATGATAAACCTCCGGCACCGGTAGTCCCACCGGTGTCAGAGGTCTATAAATTTGATTTACAATTTGAACTCACTACCATCAGCGTTAATCTCCACTTCGACCTCTGCGTCTTTGTGTCTATCAGAAACGAAATCGATTAAATCACCGATGAGTTGTTTGTTTGGAATCTTGTTGTCGATTAATAGTAAGTTATATTCTTCCACCAATTCACCATTATCTAGTGAATACGTTTTTGCTTGATACTTGGCCATAGGTTTGTCGTCATAATAAACAACTTCATTTTTTACACTGAAATGTTCTTTACTTTTGGACTTCTTACCTTTGAAAATAACTTGTGTAGATGCTGTACCGATTGACAAAAGAGCAATGAAAGCGAAAATGTACTTTTTCATGTTATTGTGTTTTAATTAATTTTCAATACTGAATTTCTCCCCATTGACATCAATCTCCATAAACCATATACTACCTTCATTAAATTCATATTCAGAATCTGTTATTTCAGAATCCCAATATAAATCATGTTTGTTTAAATCCTCCAATTCTTCCTCAGTTGGATTTCCGTCCCACTCAATATCTTCCACCTCCACACTGCCGTCAGTTGTTTCATTTATATCCATACTTGGAAAATCACCACTACCTATTTGATTCAAGTCTTTTTTCTTTAATAGATTAATTAAATCAGTTAATGAAAATTCACTTGTTTCTAATGTTCCTCTTTTCCAATTTGTATATGATGTACAAGAAAAATTATATCCATTCCATGTACCATTGTGGTAACATGTTTCCATTAGTGAATACTTCTCGAGATTTATTTTTACTTTAATCTCCGAATCTTCATCAAATTTTTTTAATTCAGTTACAATGACTTTATTTTTCATCTTTGTGGTTTTCTTTCATTTTTCTAAACAACCATAAAAACGATATGAACTGATCCATATGTGTACCTTCGTTATTTGGATTCTCATCTCTGAATTGTTTCCACAATCTTTGAATCTCTCTGTCTTCGGCATCTCTTTCAAGAACTTCCGCTTGTCTCATCATTTCGTTGTATTGTCTTGATGTCATATTATTTGTTTCTTAAAAATAAAAATACTGGTGAAAACGGTGACGTTCCTATATTAACTTGTTTTCTATGTTTCCCTGGTTGATATTTGTTTTGTGATAAGTTATGATATCTCATGCCAGCACCAACCATGTGAAGTTGTGGGTTACATGATGATAAAACCGCAAGTATTAATATGAACATTAGTTTCTTCATACATTACCAAAGATAACAAATTTTTATGATATACAAAAAAATTTCGGTGTTTTTTATATAATTGTAAATCAATTCTCTATGGGTACAAGTTTATAAAAACTAATAATCAATTCATCTGTCTGAATGTTAAATCCCCAACCATTTCTTAAAGATGTGGCAGTATGTCTAATACCTGATTCAACACCAGTGATTGAATGAACTATTACAATAAAACCATTCGGAAAATCTGCTATGAAATCTAATATGCCATTGTAAAAACCATCAACCAATTGATATTCATAACCATTTGGTGCGGTACTTTCAATATCAACTTCATTATCCCAAATCCATGAGGCAGAATCCTCAGGAATGGGAATGTATTCGTATTGTATATTGTCTGAAAAAAATTTGAAGTCTCTCATCAATATACATAAAATAAAGAATTTTATTTATTATTTAAACTCTCCTTCAATTTTTTCATTCTGATACACTCTTCGTATCTTTCTTCTTTAATAAGTTTGTTAATAACTTTATCAATTACATGTTCACCTGATGTCATTTTGTATTTGTAATTTACCCTACGAAACTTCAAATATGTACGAAGTCTTCCGTACACATCCACATAAAACGTATTTGACTTCATTGTGCAAAATTAAGGAATAATGTTCATATTGTCCTCATATGTGAGTATTCTATCTACTTCATTGAAAATGGCATTTTTGTATGCCTCTTCTCCGAACAACGTGATTATCAATGATTTCTGCATTAACATCACCTCGGCAATATGTAATGATGGTGAATCTTTTTTATAAGTTATAGATTCATTAAGTACTTTGAAAGTTAAACTGTAAGTTATATTGTTGTTCATTTTGTCCGTTTGTACAAAATTACAAATTATACTAGTATATTCCAAATATTTTTATGATATTTTAAATTCGATTTAATTCTTCTCTTCTTGCTTCTTCCATGTGCCTTTGCATTTCATAGTACCTTGTGAGGTACCTTTCATATTCGTTTAGATTTCTCCTATATGCCTCTAAATCTCTTCTGAGATTATATTCTACTTGTGTTATGACACCTTGAGTTGTTTGAGTTAAATCAATGACATTTTCATCCTGACCGTAACCCCTTAAAAAACGAAAATCTTTCATTATACAAATATAATGAAAGATTTAAGTAAATCCTAAAATTTAGGATTAAATTATTTGGTTGTCTTGTCTACTTTGTTTTCCCAATAAAACTCACCAACTTTCCATCTTGTTGAAACATCAGACCATTCTGACCAAACTTCTACACCTTCAATGCAGATAACCAATGGTTCACTTTCATTACATTTAAAAACCTCATGAAATAAAGAATCAACCGCATTATTATTTACAGTAACAACATCGTCTGATGAGTTATATTTTACGGTAATAACATTACCCAATTCGTCGTTATAAATTTCTTCCATTTTAATTAATTGTTTCTAATAAATATCATAAAAATGAGATTTATTCCGATTTAATTTTATTTGATATTTGGTAGTAAAACAAATCGGCCAAAATAATATGACCTAATTCACTCATATGACCGTCATCAACAATACCATCTGTTTCATCCCATATCTGTTTCATACCAAATAATTCCATGTGTTTCCAAAATCCATCGTCTTCAAAATTTAAATCCTCTGATATTCCAGTATTTAATTTTTGGTAAGATTTACTACGATAGTACTCTTCTAAATCTGTTTTACCCAAATATCTATCTAAACGACAATTATCTTTATACAACATACCAATTTCCTTATCAAATGACCAAAGAAACAAATTAAAATTACCAATATTAGATAAATGTATTAAGATTTTATCCCAAGTATAGATTTTATTTACCCAAAAGGGTAAATCGTAATGTAATAAAAATTCATTCATTGATTCGTTTGAAAGTTTTGTTTCGTCAGGTAAAAAAGATGGTAACACATTTGAAAAACTTTGGAAGTTATCATCGTAACTTGAAACAACTTGATATCTCATTTTAAAAGTCCATCCAACTAAAACGTAATCATTAGGTTTAATCTCTGTTATATGATTACAAATGGTCTGAAAAATTGTTTCATTTGATGATCCAGCTTCACCATAATTTATTTCTTCTAAATTTAATTTATTTGATAAAAGTTCAGACCAACCTTTTGGTTTATTACCTTTTTTAAATTCTAAATATTTTTTATACTCAATACTATTACCAAAAAATGGAATACTATTTGAATCACCAAATATGAATAATTTATTTTTCATTTTGTTTTATGTGATTGTAAAATAATTCCGCCATAATCTTGTGTCCTGACTCTGCTAAATGACCATCTAATATTTCATTGTTTGTTTCTTGAAATATTGTTTGTCCTCCCATTTTGTATACTAAACTAAATGGTTCTTGACCTCTTTTAAGTTTATCACCTAATATTATTTTTGATTTAAATTTATTTAAAATATCTTCATTTCCATAAATAAAATCATAATCACCACTCCAAAAAAATAAATCAATACCTTTAGATTCTGAATAACAATTAATTAAATTCATGTAACTTATTATTTCATCATAATAGGGTTTAGTTGTTCTGTTTAATATAATGTCATCATGTGTAGATGGTAACAGAAAATTATCTTCTGTTACTTTACCGGCACCTAAAGTATAAAATTCTTTTGTGTTTAAATTGACCCAATCATATCTGTGCATATAACTCCATTGTAGAATTATCATGTCACCTTTTTTATATTCCTCTATGTGTTCACAAAATATTCTGAATATTCTTTGGTTACCAGAAGATGCTAAACCATAATTACATAGTTTGTATCCTAATTTTTTTGCCAATATTTTCGACCAAGAATCTGGATAAGTCCCGCCTTTCCATATTCTATATTTTTCGTAATCTTGTATGAATTTTGCGGTTTGATAATCCTCAGTGTAACTACACCCAAAAACAAAAAGTGTTTTGTCCATTTTTATATTATAACATTTTATTTTAAACTTTCATATAGTTTTTTTGCATAACTATCATATTGATAATAATCTTCTTCAATGAAATAATTACCTTTTCTAATAAAAACGGATTTATATTTGAATTCACCTTGTTTATCGTTATCAAAATAATTTCCACTAAGGACAAAACTAATATCTTTTAAACCATCATTGTTGTAATCATAGTAAATTAATTGAGTTGGGTTACTTACATTTTTTCTCGTGTTCTTTAAATTATCAAATATAATTTTTGTATTATCAATTTTATAGGAACCGTTGTCTTGTTGAACATATGATATAAAATCCCATGATTTGGGTTTTTCTTCACAACTAATTGATATTATATCATTTTTTCCATCGTTATTAAAATCGTCAATGATATAATCGTTGTTTGTGGACCAAGGGGAATTACCATTTCTGTAATTTGGTAATTTTATAATACTATTTTTATTGAATCTACCGTTCCCTAAATTTATCAATATTCTATTTGAAATTGAATCTCTTTCGTCTTCGTTGGATGATATGACTATATCGTTTTTACCATCTTTATTTACATCAGATATTTTACAATTCCAACTATATCTCCATACACATTCATTACATATTTCACCAAAACCATTTCCATTTCCATAATTTGATTGAATTGAGTTTATATTATTATTTTCGGGATTAAATGTAGAAGCGTTATTCTTGTTAAAATATGGATATGTCCCATTGTTCCAAAATATCTTCATCATGTTTCCATACATCACAACTAAATCTAAAAGTCCGTCATTATTTAAATCACCTATATCACCTCCATTATGATACGATGTGGGTGATTCTGTAACTAATTCAGTCATATTATATTTACCTTTACCATCACTTAAAATTAATTTAATTTTTGTTGGTTGGTCATTTGGTATCATTTCGGCAACATATCCAAAAATAATTAGGTCAATAAAGTTGTCATTATTTAGATTTACAGCAAGATCTTTAGATGATTTAAAAGATTGATTTTGTTGTAAATCATTTATCAAATTTTGATTATCAAATTTGTTTGTTGTGGGGTTCCAAATTAAAAAAGAGTACGGTATACAACCATTGGTGTTACTACTCCCACTATTAAATAAATCTAACCAACCATCATTATTAAAATCACCAGTTGTCATAGGATAAAAAAATCCTAAAAAGTTTTCATTGGGGGTAACACCATTTTGAAATGACGCGACAACTAAATCGTGTGGTAATTTTGTATTGTTCCAATTTGTGTTTTTATCTATTTTGTAACCTAATTGTGGAACTTCAATTTTATTTTGAATACGAGTATCAATATCTATTTCTTTAGTACAAGAAATAAAAAGAATTAAAATTATATATGTAACTTTTTTCACATCTTTAATTTGTACAAAGATATGAAAAAAATCAGAATATCACAAAAATTATTGTATTATATTAATTTAATCGTTGATGTTAAATTTTCAATTATTTTACCCGCCAAAATCATGTGACCTCTTTCACTGTAGTGATAATCTTTTACTTTTCCATTTGTTTCGGTGAAAATGTCTTCTATGAACCCGTAGTGTACTAATTTTGAACAAAAATCTTTTAAAAAATTTATCTGATTTGGGTAATTAGGTTCATTAAAATGACACCATGTCCAATTTATTATTTTATTATTTGGAAATGTTTTTTTTATCCATTTAATATATTCAGAAATTTCGGACAAAAAAATAAAATTCATTCTCATTGTTGAAATTTCAACAATGGTTTGTTCTGAATAAACATTTAAATAATCCTCAGGTAAATGCAAATCGATGGGTGAAACAACATCGTAGAATAAATCATTTGAAATTATCCTAAATCTATTAGGACTTGTCCAACCAAAAATTAATATGTCATTTTCTTTTATTTCATCCAAAACATTTATAAATGAAGATAAAATAGTTCTATTAGATGTACCACCTTTTCCTAAATTTCTAATCTTTAAGTTTAAATTTTCGGAAATTATATCAATATAATTTTTTGGAACATACCCTTTGTAATCAACATATTCTTTAATAGTTGTTCTGGGGTTTATAAATTGGTCTGTATATGAGTCACCAAAAGCCCAAATTACTGGTTTTTCAACTTCATTATGAGACATATAATCTTCTGTTGTTATATTCGGCAACCGGATTATTTTCGGCGATTATTCCGTATTCATTTTTAACATTACTGTGAATTATATCACAAGATTCATTTATGTATTTTGAAATTATGTTACAAAACCCATAATTTGATTCATCAACAATATCTTGTGATGTGCCGGGTAATCCACACCAACTAGCTTCACCAACTTCGCTGATAAACATGCCCGAGTAAAAACCCTTTAGATTAAAAGTTTCAACGAATTTATCTGCGTTACACCAAATAAAAACACTATTATCTTTTTTCTTGAGTTCTGGTATGGTAATTTGGTCAATAATGTATCCACCTGATAAAGGGAACTGACCAACAGAAAAAAGACCAGCAGGACTACCGTGACCCATCATCATGACCCTGTCATATTCAAATATCATTTTTTTAACTTCCATTTTGGTTAAACCACCAGTAATAACAGTCTTATTTGGAATGTCTTTGTAAACGATATCTAAAAAAGATGTCGAGTCATCTTTCGGATGTATAATTAATGTTTTCATACCACAAAGATAGTTAATTTTTTGAATATTCCAAATTTTTATTGAGAAATTCCAATTTTTTCATAAATTCTAAAGACTTTTTCTCTATAAGATTCTTCAAGTTCATACCTTTCTTTAAACTTAATTAAAGCGTGTCTAACTGTTGTATGGTCTCTTTCACTTATTATCTTACCGATATTATTCAGAGTATGGTTATAGTATTTTCTCATAATATGACAGAAGATGTGTCTTGCGTCTACAAATTCCTTTGTCCTTGATTTATTAATAATATCAACAGGAGTTATGGCACAAACTTCAGATATTATTTCTAAAATTTCATCTTTAGTTAAATTATATCTATTAGGATTTTTCATCAAACCATCTTTTTCTTTAGTAGACAATCTCATACCTGGATAAACATACGGACTAATGCTTTGTTTTTTTTCTGTCATAAAATGTAATTTGGTTAGTACAAATATACAACAAATTATAGTATAAAAAAATTTTAAAAAGTACCTTTAAAAATATAAACGTAAAGTACTTCAGGTATTTTAGTGAACACTACCTTTTCACCCTCGTCATTGGTGTATATTTCACCCTCGTTATTAACCATGTGAAATTTAGGTAAGTCTTTTATGTACTTTTTGAGGTAATTTGGGGCGTCTTTTAATGCATTTACTATTTTCTTCCTAATGTAGACCTTGTCCCTATCATAGTACTCGGAGAGTATTTTGTTAAACTGAGTTTCGGTTAGGATTAATTTCATATAAAATAAATACCCCTTAAAACCAATTATTCAGTTTCGTAATTCAAACTTTGTGATGATTCTTGTATAGTTTGGGAAATTAATCTCATTCTATCTATAACCGTTTCTTCTTGAACCGGCATCTCTGGTGTTTCTGAAGTATCAAAAAGTTCTCCTTGTTGCACTCTTTCAATTGCCCTTCTAACCCTTTCTGTCCTGATTTCAGGAACGTCAGCCTCTATTGGTTCAATCATGTCAATCTTTCTATGTTTTAATAATTTCTCCTCTTTGATTCTTTCTTCTTCACTGAGATAAAATTTATTAGTTTTCGCGGATTTACTCTTTGATTCTTCAAAAATTATTTTAATTAAATCACTTGTTAATTCTGTTTCCAAAGAATCAATTCTACTATCTTTTTGATTCCAAAAAGAAAACTCAGGATCTTCAATATTCAATGAATTAAAACTAGCAACTTTATAACCAGATTTTTTATTTATACAATAAATTAAAACACCCTTTGAAGAATACTTGTCAAAATAATCTGGATTATTTTCTTGTGTTGTACACCATTTTGTATTTGAACCATATTTTTTTGATGCAAAATATGTCAATGGTCTAACTAATATCCATTCATCATCCTCAAAAACAATTTTAATTTGTTTTTCTAAATCTTTACTTGTTGCATTTAATTCAGCAATATTTAATGAATTCAGGATATCTTCAAATGAATTATATTTTGATAAATCGTTCTGTTTAATTAATCCTCTTTCATTGTACTCACAGAATTTTTGAAACGATTTTAAATCACTAAAATTAAACATCATATCAATTATTCGATAAAAGAAAATTAATTGTAATGTTGGTATTTCATCTAATTTTTTTTCATCAAAATTGAATTCTGTTATCATCCTATCTTTAACTTCATTGATATGCTCTTTAATGTTTTTTGTTTTTTTCATTAATCTCAACAAAGTCTCAGTATATTTTGATTTACCTTCATAACTAAATAAAGAAAGTAATTCAAATAAATTTAAAATGTTTTCAGGATTATTTTTTAATTCTTTGGTACGAGACATAACTATTGTTTTATCATAATATAAATATTTTTTTGTTATTTACAAAATTACTTTGGTTTTTTTTTATCAATTAGATGTTTAATATATCCAATTATAAAAACCAAAAACCAAAAACCTAACCAAATAGATGTGTTAAATAATTTTTCATCATTTATTTCGTTCATACACCTTTTCTTTTATTATATGTGTAACCAAAGAAATTATAATTTTTATGAACCGATTCTAAATCGTTTTCTTTTTCTGCCCATTCTTCTGATGGATAAATTGCACCAACAGGACATTCAGGTAAACAAGCACCACAATCAATACAATCGTTTGGATTTATATACAATTGCATACCTTGTAATTCTTCTTTAGACATGTCTTTCACTTCATTACCATTGTTTGTATTTTGTATAGGACCGTGTATACAATCAACAGGACAAACTTTAGTACATACGGTGTCACACACCGATACACATTTATTTCCAATTATGTAACTCATATTAACAAAAATAATAAAATTTTGGGATATCTCAAAAAATAAAAACCCCCATTTTGGGGGTTTTATTAAAATTCTTTGACCAACTCATCCTCTCCGTTTGGATTGGTTTTATAAAGTACTGGATTCCCTTCTTTTGTGAACCCTAATTTTAATTTTTCTTTACCGACACTTGGCTCGGTCATATTATCTTGGTCAATCATAGGACCAACTTCATCGACATGTAAGTCCTCATTTATGATGTTTGTAACAATCTGCTCGATGTCAGATTGTTTTAATTTAATAACTTTAGACATTGTGTTTTTATTATAAATATCTTATTTAGGTCTTTTTCAAATGTACACCTTTCTTTTGTAGTTGTTTACGAGTTTTTCTACCCATTTTAACCCTACTCTTGTACTTCAATTGTTTTTTTGTCATGTAAATAAATACATCACAAAGACAGGAAAGAAGGTAGTAAAAGGTCCTTTTCAGAGACTATTGCGTCTTTTATGTTAATCCCCCAATCTATATTTAAAACCGAATCGTTGTAGTTAATACCACCTTCACTTTCTTTGTGATATAAATTATCAACTTTGTATTGAAATATAGCTTTATCACTTAAAACACAGAAACCATGTGCACAACCTCTCGGTATAAAAACTAATCTATCTAATGATGGACTTAATTCAATTTTAACAACTTTACCATAAGTTGTTGACTCTTTTCTTAAATCAACTATAACATCTAAAACTCTACCAAAAGTACAAGTCACAAGTTTTGCTTGTTCATATTCACCGGTTTGAAAATGTAGACCTCTAATTACATTTTTGTGTGAATAGGACATGTTGTCTTGTACAAAGTTGACTTCATAACCTAAACTCTGATTAAAAACATCACGATTAAAGGGTACTGAAAAGTACCCTCTTTCATCATGAAAAGTTTTATATGTTATTAAATAACAATCGTTAATATCAGTTTTGATGAACTTCATACTAAATTAATTCATAATCTATGTCACCATAGTCATCAAAATCATCATTCTCGTCATGACCCTCACCTTCTTGTGCTTTTCTATATGCCTCACAAACACTTCTAGCCATTACCGTGTGTGTCCATGATTGTACACAACTTCTTGAACATTGAATAGTGTATTCGGTTTCTTCATTATCTTCCCAATTTTCATCTTCTTCTTCACATTCTTCTGTATTGATAGTGACTGACGAATCTTCCCTCTTCATTTTATCAAACTCCTCAATAACATCGTTTCTAAATTTTTTTAATTGATCATATGATTTAAAATCAAAACTAAACATACCTAGTTCAGATTTTAGGGTAACATTCACATGTTCTGGTTCACCTTCTTTGTATTGGTTTTCCTTTGTGTAACTTACATAATATCCATCACACTCACCAAATTCAATTTGTGTCTCATCTGGATAAAGACTCATCCAAAAACTATCTGAATTGTCTTCTTGCATTTTTTTATATTCACTTTCTAATGATTGCAATTCTTTGATTGCATTGGAGTATCTTTTCTCAAAGTCTTTCTCCCATTTTTTAGTACGTTTAGGCATATGATGTATTTTAATTTACTGGTTTATACAACATTGGTGCTTGACCATAAACAGGAAGTTTACCATCCCATTTCTCAATCCAAAGTTGTTGTAGTAACATTGGTGTTAATGTGGCTTGTTTCAATCTATTTGCTTCCGCTTCTGCCTTTGCCGATGTTAACATAGCTTGAGCGTTACCCTCTGCGGTGGCAACTTTAATTTTTGCTTGTGCCTCGGCGGTTTTCACTTCATTTTCAGCTCTTAATGCCGCTTGTACCGCGTTATTCTTTGCCTCAATGGCTTGTTTGAATGTTGCAGGATATACTAAGTTCGACGTAAATTGATTAACAATAAAACCTTCATTCAATAATTGTGATTCCAAAATCCTACGAACCTCATTCTCGTAGTTTTGACGATTACCAATTAATTCATCTGCGGTATACTTGTTGGTTGCCAATCTAAACGCGTCAAATACCGCAGTTTTCAAAAACCCCTCTTCAATTTGTTCCAAACTCCTACGATATTTAGAGAAGATAGTTGGTACTTTCTCTCTCTTTACCGAATAGTTAATGATAGGTGAAACGTGAAACTCCGAACCATCTTTTGAGTTTACTACAAATGAGTTATCACCCGTATATTCTTTGTGTTGAATAAATGTAGGGAACTCATAGATACTATGTGTAATTGGGTTATAGAACACCATTCCTGTTACCTCAACTACATCACTCACACCTTTGTTATCACCATATTGGTTCACTTTAACTCCTACGTGTCCTGCATCAATTCGTTCACAGGAAAAAAATAGTGTTACTAGGATAAAAAATCCCACCACTCCTGAAATAATTGTTTTCATTCTTTTTTTTAATTTTAATTTTTGTTGTTGTAATTCTTCTTCACGCTCTTTCATTTGGCGAGCATACCTTTCTTCAAAACTTTCAAACGCCATATTATTTTGTTGTTTTTTTTCTGGTTTTTACAAAAGGTTCATCACTTTTAACACCATCAAATTGTTTTGGATTTCTTTTTTTCTTTTTTGGTTGGAGTTCCTCAGGGTTTATATAATCCAATTCAGTTTCACCCGGTTCTATGTGTGTGAAATTTTCGTACATTTTATCTATCTTAAGATAATAAAAAATAAATGTCAATGTGAAAATACCAATTAATGCTGATAGGACATTCAAAACCGTATTCGCAACTGTTAAACCAGGAAAAACAATAAATGTGAATATAGCAAATGTTCCAAATCCGATAAAAACAGGTGAAGATGTTTTTACACTAAAAACTTTTTTTAATAATTCTTTCATTGTTAGTAAGTTTATTTTTTAGGATGGTTGGGTTCAAAGTTTGGATTAAATAAATCTTAAAAGAGTTTTTAAGTTTAATTGATAACTATTGAAAATTTGAATGTTAATTTTTGAATCCACTTAACATCATCAGTTTATCAGACTTTATAGATAATTGTCCAAAGGTGTGCGACCTTGGTCTTGATTTATAAAATCTTCCCTTATCACCCAACCAAAAATTTTAATCAATCAACGTATTGTGATTCCATTGGTCAAGTTCATCTTGTAAAGAGTCAATTCTTATTTCAAGATTCTTTACCATTTTATCTTTTTCAACAACATTGATTTCTGCATGTTTAACTACGGGTTCACCTTCACCCCATCTTCCACCTGGAACTTTACCTGATGAACAATTAAGACCTTTTAACTGTTTAACTTGATTTTTCAACTCTGATAATTCAAAAATCTTATCATAAACTGGTAAGTTTGCTTTATGGATTTGTGTTTTTAAAACAATTAAATCGTTAGTTAATTGCATCCACTTACCAATTGCCTCGGTTGTAGAATATGGACGTGGATTACCCTCATCAACAACGTTGTATTGTGATGCTTTGTGAAACTCTTCGTGGATTAAACCAACAAGTTTATTTTTCTTTTTTAATGCCTGTTTAATATTCATATTTTTAAATTTTACCCCAACCTGATTTTTCCATACAAAGTAATCTGTAATGTTCAACCAATTTTAGGAATTGAATAAATTTTTTCATAATAAAATATACTTAAAATTTTTGAATAAAAAAAATATTAACCAACTATTCCTACAATATCATCTAAATGATGATCTAATGGTCCCATCTCACTTCCAATTTCTTTCTTTCTCAACAATTTTATTACCTCATGTAAATCATATGGTTCAAAATCAGGATTACCATCCATACCAATATCCATTCTTCTTCCATTAGTAATTTTCTGATTATGTGGCAAGTGACAATGTCCATGTAAATGTATACGACCTTTACGAAGTCCATTCCATGATGATATTGGATAATGACAACATTCAATTGTTTCTCCCTGATATTCAAATTGTTCAAACCAACTCACACTTTTAAATAAACTTCTCACATTATCCTTATTTCTATCAATGTGGTGGTCGTGATTACCAAGTACCAAATGAATATTTTTACAAATCAATCTGTGATAAAATTCTTCTATGTTTTCAAACCCACTAAAAGACCAATCACCTAAATGTATTAAAACATCATCTTGACCGACAACGTCGTTTATGTTGTTCACGATTGCACTATTCATCTTTTCTAATGAATCGAATGGACGTGTTTGTGACTCAGGAATTTTACCATTGGGTAATCTCCAATTAGTTACACCTCTACATATATTTTTGTGGGAATAGTGAGTATCGGATGTTATCCAAACTTTAACATTATTATCAAACTTTATCATAAAAATAAGGATTAGAAAAATACAAAATTATGTATAATTTCGAATATCACAAAATTTTTTAAGTAACAAAAAACCCCTTGAAAATCAAGGGGTTATAAATTATTTTTTTATTTCTTTGAGTATATTTTGTACTATTGTATCAATAAACTCCTCGGCGAGTGGTTGTTCTGGTTGTGTACCACCTTCTTCAGGTTGGGGTTGTTCTTCACCTTGGGATTGGGCCGCTAATCTTAGTTGTCTTTGTCTTCTCATCTCCGCCTTTTCTTCAGGTGTAAGTTGGAAACTAACAAGTTTAGCACGTTTCAATTGGTCTTGAATTGGTATACGTAAAATTTCTTGTTTAATTTCTAATAAAATATCTTGAAGTGCCTTACCAACAGACTCATTTTTAGCCAAATAATCTTTAAATTCTAATTTAGACATCTCCAAATCTTCTAACTCAACGGAAATGTTCTTTGTGATGTCATAATCTTTATTGATATTGAGTCTAGATAATTGACTATTGTCTTTAAGTTTTTTACCGTGTTCTGTTTTGAAATTTACTTTCCATTCAAAATTTGCAACTTCACCACCTTGAATTAGAGTTCCTGAAAGAGTTAACATACTCCAAATGGTGACATCAAAAGATGTTGGTGACAAACCGTAGGCTTCTAAATTATAAACAGGTGTAAAACCGAAAAATCTTTCATTTGATTTTTTTGTTTTGTCCCAATTCTGATATAGTTTATTAAATTGACGAGCCATGTGATATTCACGATATTCATTTTCCTCTGTTGAATGTTCACCTTGTACTTTTCTTACAGCTGAGTTGAAAAAGTCTCTAACATCTTTATATGAATTGAAATTCAATGTTTGGTATGTTAAAACCTTATTGTTAAACTTACTGTGTCTGTCTAAGTGTGCTCTTTCATTTACTTTGATTCGTGGTATTGAACATTTTTCTAAGTGTTTTTGTACAACACCATCACCTAATAGTACATTTTTAATTGTTGGATAAATTAGATATCTCTTTAAATAATTTGCATCACTAATTTCTGTTTCAAATCTAACTTTAGTGTCGACACTTTCGACATCACCAGTTGATTTTTTCAACATCTTTGCACGTGCTGTTGTCCTTGGTTCACACTTTGGTATGGTATTTTCTTCTGATATATAGAAATCACCATATTGTTGTTTCATTTGTTCAATCGCATCCTTATATGTTGATAAGAATTCTTCAATATCTCTTTGACAAGGATAAAAAATTACGATGGGACTGTTTGTTGTTTTATCAACTATTTTATGTCCTATGTGTTCACCTTTAGATTTACCAGATCTAAATTCTTGACCCCTTGCTTTAAATGAACCTTCGTCATCTTGTGGTTCACTCATGATTGGTTCCCACTTCTTTTCAACCCCTGACATTTTTTTGAAATCCGCCAATTCGTCAAGATTTAAATCTTCATTCAAATTTTTTAGTAATTCTTCTTTTGTATATTGTTTCATTTGGACACTATTATATGTATATAAATACATCGATTATTCGAACCAATTAGGTACTTCTCTGTTTTTCCACACACAAAAGTCCTTTTTTGCTCCAATATAATAGTTTCTATATGATTGTGTGACGTCTGAGACTTTATAATCTTCAGGCATAGCTTTAGGTGGTTCTGTAAATGGTGTGTCTGGTATGTTTGGTTTATTCAATATACACCATTCAATTATTTCTTGGGATTTGTGTTTTTTACCGTATCGATATGTGTACTCATCACACAATTCAAAACCCAATTCACATAACCATAAATAATTTTCTAATGAAGACCGAACCCATATTGAACATGGATGATTTTTATGGGATAATTTGTATGGGGCTTCTTTTCCTATCACCCAATGAACTCCACATAAAAGTTGTGCAGTTTCTAATATCATTTTAACGACATGTTTATCGTTGTGATATTTTGCACACAATGTCGGATTAGAGTCAAGATAGAATATATTCATTACTTATCCTCTTGTTCTTTTTTCAAACAACATGATAAATGATTCGTACCGATTAAATAATCGTATTCAACATCTGATGTGTCTTTACCACAAATTTCACAAACCCATATATTATTCTGATTGGTATTTTCTTTTGTTAACTCCCAATATTTTCTTCTCACCTTCTCACCCAATTCATAATCATTGGGAGTGTTAAGAATATCCTCAGCGGAAATTGTTACAAGCGTTGTTCTTAGTTTCATCACTTTAGTAACATAATCTTCTTCTTGAATCGAATAAGTTTTATTATAACAGTTTCTACAACATTGTCCAGAACCCTCGACATACCCATATCTATAATCGATATGTGTGGTAATTTTGACGTCTGTTTTTTCTCCACAAAGGACACAGGTTTCGTAAATTTCTTCTGATTGTTGATTTCCTACTGATGTTACTAATCCATCTTCATTGATTGTAAGTGGTACATGTTGATTTCCCATGGCTGTAAGTTTTATAAGACTAATTTACAAAATTTTTTAAATAAAAAAAAATTATGCCATGTCAGAACCTACAATTTTTTCTATTTTTTTACCACTTTGAGCTATTAAACTATTTTCACTATATTTCCTTCTGTCAATCAATGATTTACTCAATGTCTCAGGGTCTTTAGTTCCTGATTCGACAAGTTGATTAACTAATTTGGCGAATCTTTGAAACCAACCTGGTCCATTATATGTGGCATATACAAAATTGAATATTAATTTAGGACTTGAATTTACTATGGATTGGGACTCTTTAGTCAGGTATTTGTTACTATTAGAGATGTAATCATCTTTAATCATTTCAGTTGCTAGTTTTTGTAATTGTGGTCTGTAACTTCCACCCATGTAATTATGTTTCCAATTCTTTCTAGCATTTACGGCATCTAAAATTCCAAAAAAGTCTCTACCTTTTGATGACCTACTCTCCCAATTACCCGCCTTTCTATCAATACCAAACATAGTCTCACCAGAATTACCATATCTTTTATCTTTAACTCTACCATCAGACAACATATCGGGATGATAATATCCTCCTTCGAGTTTTTCTATGATGACGTTCATGATTTTGTCGAAATCATTGGCTGATAATCCTTCCAATGAACCAATAGCCTTAGATGTATCTATCAATTGTCTCAGGTCATCTGAAGTAATATTTTTTGTTTTTAAATCAGATATTAATTCTTTAACCATGTTAACACTTATAACAGCCCCACCTGAAAAATCACTTACATAACTTTGTGTATTAGATGTTCCAATACTTTTACCCAAATATTGTAAGGGATCAACTCTTTGACCATCTTTTTTTAGTGTTAAATGTAAATGTGGTCCACCTGAATTTCCAGAACCTTTAGCCCCTTTAGCACCACCGGTAAGTCCAATGACTTGACCTTGTTTTATATTTTCTCCTTTACTAACCTTTATACCCGATAAATGACAATAACTACTTGTAAATCCATCAGCATGGGATATTGATATTCCATCACCACATTTAGAATCTAATTGTCCAGCGGCAATAACTTGACCATCCGCAACTGACTTTATTGGTGTACCGACTTTAGCGGGAATGTCAATTCCACCATGTGTTCTGTTTCCTCTTTTCTCATCAAAACCATGGTCGATGTTATCTGGCATAGGAATCGGTTCCATCAATGCCACCTCATTCAAATCTGTTGCAAAAGAAGTTGTTGAATTATCCTGGTAATCTTGGATGTTTCTATCAGATTTGTATTTGTTTACCGCTACTGCAGTTTCAGGTCCGAATAAACCATCAATTCCATATTTTGGTAAATCATAACCCAAAAGCATTAAACCTATCTGAACAGACTCAACCTTTTTTTGGTACACCATTGACCCATATTTTTGTTGTGTCAACGGAGTGTCAATAGACTCTAACGTAGAATAAAATTCCTTTACATCGTCACTAACAAAATCTGCTTTTTTGGGTTCATCTACTTTTTTACTATCAATATACTTTTTAATTTTTTTTGTTAAATCATCAAGTAAACCCTCACTTAAAGTGTTTTTATCATATGTTAAACCATGTATTCTTTGTAATTCTTCTAATAAAGTCTTCTTCATACCTTAATAAATATCTCAAGTATAATTTGATTTTAATCAAATAATTCATTTTTATTAATCCTTGTTGGGTCGGTATCGGGATGTAAATGGATACCAGTACCTGAGTCTCTTTTCAATTCTTCTATATTTTTATGGTAGGAGTCTGAAATTTCAAGATTCATTATGTACTCATAAAATAAATCTCCTTGTACTTTATGTCCTGTTTCTCCCAAATGAGTGTCCGCAACCACCCCATTAGTCTCTTGTGATATTGTCATTCCTCCTTTTCTAAAAATTTCATGAAACAAAGTTTCACCATTTTGAATATATTCACTCAATATGTATTTTTTTTGTTTTTTATCTTTTCGATTATATATTAAATTATTGTCTACTGACCAATAATAAACATCAAAACCCACAGATTTTGACAACGTATCAATAATTTTTTCGTAGTTATAAATTTTAGTTTCCCAAATAGAATTCATCTTGTTTATTAGAATTTCTTTTCTTGTTTTTTCACTTATTTCTTCACATAATGCGGCGTGTACTGTAACAAAATTACCATATTTTGAAGCCCAAGCGAATCTTGTTATGTATGTCCAATTTATTATAACAATATCATTTTTATTTACTCTATTGATTTGTTGACAAACGTAATCAAAAATTTCTTCGTTTGAAATTGCAGAGTGTCCGTGATTTTCTAATTCGTAGTTTAATTTTTTTGATAAAACTTCAGACCATAAATCGAATAAAAACCCACCTCTTAATTCTTTGTACTTTTTGTAATTTGGAAAGTTTTCGAAATTGTGATGACCTTGTGTGTAACTATCACCAAAAACAAATAATTTATTCATTTTATATTTTTACCCATTTTTGAGACGAATCCAATGTAAACGAACCAATATATTTTTTATTCCATTCTTGTGGAGATATTAATGATAAGAAGGTAGTGTCGTCTTCTCTCATATACAAATGGTAGGTTTCACCAATTGAAGGGATAAATGAATAATTTGAAGAGTAAACTATTTCATTCCAATTAACTTGGTCTATTAGTTTTCTAAACTCTTCCTTTAATTCTTCGTACTTTGTTCTAAATTGTTTATTTGCAACGTTTGCTTGGTTTTGTTTCCAACCTTTAACATCCTCTATTTTAATAGCAGGTGCACCAATATTTGAACCGTAGACTAATTCTTTTGCATAATAACCCTTCTCCTCATCCCAAACAACTAAATCAGGTTTTTTATTCTTTTTTCTACCACTCATATACCATTTTCGGTATGATTTTTATTATCATCCCAATCTAAAAAATCTTCTCCTTTATAATTTGGGTGTTTATTTTTCATATTATCAATTCCTCTAACCCAAAATATTGTTATGATAAAAGAAATTATAAAAATAATTATCAGTGCTGGTAGATATTGCATATATTATCCGTTTAATTTATTAATAATTTTATCTTTTAATCCACTTTGTTTAATCCCTTCTGAACTATTGGTTTTGAAGAAGTGGTCACCCAAAGAGAAACTTAAATCTAAATCATCAATAGCAACCCAATTTTTTAATTGCATTTCTCTTTTGAATTGTACAATTTGGTGTGCCCTATCATCTTCCAAATCCGAACTCAATTTTCTTTTTAATTTCGATGTTATAAACTTAGGTGATTTATTTACACCATTAAATTTAAAAATGCTATCAAGTTCCTCCAAGTTGAAATGTAATCTCCAATCTGAACTCAAAACAATGACCGCATTAGTTGCGTCAAGTATCTCATTGAAAACTTTTACGGCATCTTTGTTAAATGGATAAGGTATACGCAATTCTTCAGCCTCAGGATATTTTTTTTTAAACTTTGTTCTGTTAGTTGAAAATTCCTTATTCGTTGCCAATACTCCATCGATGTCTAAAAAAATAACTTTCATTATGAGTTATGATATAATGTTTTAAAAAATTCAATTATCATTCTGAATCCAAACCACAATATGGTGAATCCAATACCCAAAGTTAAAATATAAATTATATTTTCGAATAAGTTTCTTTTTTTCATTTGTTAAATTTTTTGAAATTATTTATAAAACTATTTTGATAGATTTTTAATTCTTTTGTGTCTAATCCATTGTATAAACCTGTTGACATGAATGCCTGAATTTCATCATCAATTATTTTTTTATCATCCGCATATCCCATCTTTACAATTTTACTTCTCAACTTTTCGTAATGTTTTGGTTTTATTTCTGAAGTAATAATTTTACAATTGTTTTTGTATTCTTTATTGGTGTAATATAAACCGTGTGCAATTTCGTGATTCATTGTACTTGACTTAAAACTATCTGCACCAATCAAATACCATTTAGTTCTCGGTTTCTCAAATCTAAGTGGATAATTTTCACAATGAAACCATATGTCATTCATAATCTCATCATAAGGACCTTTATCTTTACTAAAAACATGGATTCCCTTTTCAACCATGTCCGATGGAATGTTGAAACCACTCCAATCTTCGGGATAAGTAAATGTATTTTCCTTCCATTTATTTTTATATATCATCATATATTTTTCCCAAGTGAAAAACTTACCTCTAATTTCTTTATATGGTGATTCGTAAAATTCTTGATATCTACAGAACAACATTGTTCTTTGATAATTGTCTTTTATTGATACCGCAAATATTTGTGGTTTTATCTGTTTAACCTCCCCAACAACGAATTCATTTTTTATTTTCATAAACAACTTTTTAATATTTCTTGACAAAGTTCATCGGGTATTTTACTTCTTTCATATGCGTTAGATCTTCCTTGTGTACCTGTTCTACTACCTCTCGGTGCGGCAACGTGACAAGGGTCTCCATTTTTACACATTGGTCTCGGTGTCCAAACATTACTATTAGTCCATATGTCCGTTGGTTTCATTCTTTCGTCACCATATTGACAATATGTAACAGTATTTCTTTTTAATCCTTGTACAACAGGTAGTTTACGAAGTACACCTCTTGGGTTCTCCATAAACCAATACGTTGGTTGGAAGTGATTAATTATTTCTATTGTTTTCTTAACTAACTCCAAACCTAATCTCGCACCATCTGTCTTAGGGATGTATGCACCTTTACCACCAGTCCAATGATGTCCAATTGATGCAACACTAAAACTTGTACAAGGCGGTGAAGCCCATATTATATCTGGTTGGAACGGTACTTTCGTTACGTCGAATTCAAGTATATTAACAACGTAATCTATGTTATCGAAATTATTAATATCCGATGAGAAAACTTCAATACCTAATTTGTCTGCTTGTTTTCCAATAGACCTACTACCAGCAAATAATTCCAATAATTTCATATATCATAATATATGAAAAAAAATTCTAAATATGAAATTAAAGTGCGAAACTTTCACCACATCCACAAGTTCTACTTGCGTTTGGATTTACCCATTGAAAACCTTTACCATTTAATCCACTTGAGAATTGTAGTTCGGTACCATATAAATAAAGAACGGACTTTTTATCAATCAAAACCCTTAATACACCATCAACATCAACAATTTCATCCATGTCAGTTTTATTATCATCAAAATCCATTACATAAGACAAACCACTACATCCACCACCTTTGACACCTACACGTAAATAATGGGTATTGGTTGATATTCCTTCACTCTCCATTATATCTAACAAATGACTTAA
>JACCDW011804000.1_pt1 | contig 23625 bp, 32 predicted proteins | sample 7449781 | NCBI WGS metagenome assembly JACCDW01 (sample SAMN15323449, study PRJNA562643) | freshwater metagenome | isolation source: river surface water | place: USA:Blue River Watershed | collected 2017-08-18
TCTTCACTCGTTTACTCATCTAGTTGTCTCCTACTTTTAAGTAAAGTAGGACATGTAGTGACCGCCCAGTAACTACAGAGGTCCTACATTTTTATTTAACATTTTGCCAAAAAAGTAAACAGGATACTTATGATTTACGCCCAGATAAATAAGTATAGCAAATTCTAGGACCCACTTATGTACGATATTTTAGATGTCATTAAAAATATAGACAATTTATACGAAAATAACACCAGTTTAGCAATACTAAAGGATTTCGAACGTGTTTTAGACGAAATGGACATGTATGTGTTTGAAAACTGGAATCAAGGCGAATTAGCAGAAGGACCATTTGTAGATAGACATTGGATCACAGCTAGTTTTATGTGGCCAAAAGATAAGATGCCAAATCCAACTGCAGCTAAACGTCTAACAGAATTAGGCTGCAAAGTATCTTATAGAAAGTCTCATTTAATCGAACCTAGAAAAATACGTACACCAGACGACATGCGACCTGGGACTAAAAAAGGAAAATTAGATAGAAATCCAATATGGGTAGTTGAAATTCAAATGCCTAAAAAAATTGCGTTCGATATCTATCGTGGATACATGGATAAAATGAAAAATGAAAATTCATTATCTGCTCCTAAATCTGGAACACCTGTATCAGGAGGACCGGCGCCGATGACTGGAGCTGCTCCTACACCAGGAGGTATGCCTCCTGCAGCTGGCATGGCTGGAGGAAGTCCTTTAGGTGGAGCAGGCGGAGCGATGTCGGCACCTGGTGGTACTCCAACTTTATAAGGATCAGTAATGTTAACTGAAAGTTTAAGAGCTAACGATTTAAGAAATCTTGTTAAAAAAGTATTCGAGATAGATTCTTATAAAAGTAAAATTGGTAACGATGAAGAAACTGTTGTTCTATGCTTCAGCGTAGTTAACGAAGATCCTGCTACAGATCTTGAACATTTTATAGAAATGGGTTACGAGTTTGTGTTAGATGCAGATGTAAGTCCCGGAGAAGCAGATGACGGATACTATAAAGTGTTTGTTGAGTTAGAAAGAAATAAAAAAGTTGCAGGACAAATTACAGAGATACTAGATGGTCTACAAAGATTAACTGGAATAGAAGATTGGCGATTTAGGTATTACAAAAGTTTTAGAAGTCAAGCAGCGACTCAAAGTAATCTAGAAGCGGCCATTCCGACAGATGTAAAAGATTATGATAGTACAATTGAAGATTTAGGCGGCGATTTAGATAATACAGATGAGTTTTTTGCAAATAGTAATGCAGATGAAATTGAAGTAAAAGAAGATACTATTACTTTTAAAAGACAATATGCAGAGCCGTTAAGCTTTGACATAATAGCAAGTGGACCAAAACAAAGCATTTACGATCAAATAACCGGTCCTATAATGATAGATCATACACATATTGCAGAATGTATTCATCTAACAAAACAAATCGGCAATTACAATATAAACAAAATTGGTACAACATTTATTTTTGAAAATAACGGTTGGGCAGTAGCTTTAGAAAGAAAATAAGTAGAGGTGTAATGTGAGTCAAATATTTTGGTTAATGAATTTTATACCAGATAGCATATTTGTATATGTTTATTATTGTCTTTTAGGGTCAGGCATATTATTCTATATTTCTAGCAAATTAGTTTCGTGGATCCCATTCATAAAAAATTACAAATTTCCGGTTGAACTTATTGGTGTAATTTCTTTAGTTGCAGGAGCATTTCTAATTGGAGGGTATGGGGTAGAAATGTCTTGGAGGCAGCGTGTAAAAGATTTAGAAGAAAAAATTAAGATAGCAGAAGAAAAATCTAAAGAAGTAAACACTGTAATACAGGAAAGAATTGTTTACAAAACCAAAGTTGTTGAAAAGAAAACAGTAGAATACGTAGATCGTATCAAGGAAATAGCTGTTGAAGTTGATGCAAAATGCGAAGTTGATCCTCGAGTAATAGAATTAATGAACAATGCTAGCCAAAATCCAAACGAGGAGTCAAAATGAGATACCTATTAATTTTGCTTCTTGCAGGATGTAGCACAACAGTTCCTGTCACTATGAAATTTCCAGATGTGCCTCCGGCACTAATGCAAAGTTGCGAAACCCTGGAAAAAGTACCTGCAGATACAAAACAATTAAGTGTAACAACTCAAGTTGTTGTACGCAACTATGGACGTTACCATATTTGTAGTGATAAAGTAGAAGAGTGGAAAGAGTGGTATAAACAACAAAAAGAAATATTTGAGAGTGTGAAATGAAAAAATTATTAATGCTGTTTTTTGTTATTTCATTATCTGGTTGTGAAACAGTAAAAAAGTATTGGCCAAGAGATCACGATCCGGTTATGTTTGATAATTTAGTGTTATTGAGTATAGAAGTAGAAAAAATTGACTGCGAAAAAGCCGACTGGAGCAAAGTAGCAACAATATCAAATCAATTAGCAAGATATACAGAATGGCGTGCCGATCCTCAATGGGAAAATATGAAAGGGCTAGCCAATCATGCTGAACGAATGAGTAAAAGCACAAATCCTAAATTCTGCGAACTAGGCAAAAAAACAGCAGCACAACGAATAGAAGCAGCTAATTCTGCATGGAGGAAACGATAAATGGTTGATTTAGAAAAAGTTATTGAAGATATCTCATTAGAGTACGCAATGGGTAATATCACTAAAGACGAAAGAGATTACATGCTTACAGAAGTTAGAGATATACGTGCAGCAGAAGAATGTGCAGGAAACGAAGAAATGTTTAGATATGTTGTACAAGCGTGTAACGTAGCTATGGCAGTTGTTTAAAAAGGAGCAAATATGCAGTTAACAGTACCTCAACTAAAAGAAATGGTTCACGGTGTTCCATACGCCGATCATTGGTGCAATGCACTAAATCAGTTATTGCCCGATTATGAAATTAATACGCCAAAACGTATAGCCGCATTTATTGCACAATGCGCACACGAATCGGGAGGTTTTAAATTTTTATCAGAAAATTTAAATTATAAAGCAGAAAGTTTACTAAAAGTATTTCCAAAATACTTTTCAGATATGGCTACTGCAAAGGCATACGAAAAGAAACCAGAAAAAATTGCTAATAGAATCTATGCAAATCGTATGGGCAACGGCGACGAATCTTCCGGAGATGGATTTAGATATCGCGGCCGCGGACTAATTCAATTAACAGGAAAAACTAATTACTCTTGGTTTGCAGCCAGTTTAGAAATTAGTCCAGAAGAAGCAGGAGAATATTTAAGCACTTTCGAAGGTGCAGCCCAAAGTGCTTGCTGGTTCTGGGAAACAAATAAGCTCAATAAAGAAGCAGATGCCGGTGATATCAAATTAATGACTCGAAAAATTAATGGCGGATACATTGGTTTAGATGACAGAATTAAACATTACAATCACGCACTTCATGTGCTAGGAGTTTAATAATGAAATACCTGTCATTATTAACTTTAATTCTACTAACAGCATGTTCAGAGAATTATCGTTATCCCTGTCAAGACCCCGATAACTGGGAAACTAAAGAATGTAAAAAACCATATTGTAGTGCTAATGGAACCTGTCCTGAAGATCTAACACCTTATGAAAAAGATAAAGTAGGTGGAATGCTAGGAAATCCTGCCCTGGCACCAGCGGCGCCTCAATCAACAAAAAAAGGAGAATGTAAATGATTAAAGAATTATGGTCGGGAGAAAGATATACTACAGAAGAGTTAAATGCTCGTCTAAAGTTTTTCATTGGTATTATTTTAGGTTTAACACTATTTGGAATCGTATTTGTTGTATTATACAGTCTAATCTTTGTAACACAGCCGATGAATGGAATGAGTCCCGTGGACAATAAATTCTTCGAACTTATTATTCCTATTGCTACATTCTTAACTGGTACATTATCAGGTATTATGCTAGCAGGAGATGATAAGGACTTAAGAGCTAAAGCAATTGATGCTGCTAATAAGCCATATACACCTCCACCGGCGCCACCGTCGACTCCTTCACCAAAACCATTTAGCGCACCGTCGTCATTTGGTTCTATGGCAGCAGCCCCAATAGCATCCACACCTATGGCGGCAGCAGGAGCAGCTTTTGGAGGATCATTCGAACCTGTTGAAGTTAAAATGGTCAACGGAAAACCAGCTCCACAACAACCTGATTTTCCAGAAATTTAATTTATTAAAAAGGATATAGCAAAATGAACTATTTTATAGCATTAATGATCGGCGTAGCTGCACTAACCAGTGTTTACGCAGCCGAAGAAAAGAAAGTTTGTGTTAAAGAATTTGATAACAAAACTAAAAAAGAAAAAGAAGTATGCAAAACTGTGAAAGTACACAAAAAATTAGAAGGAACTAAAGTTCCAGAACCAGGTAAAAAGTAATCAAAATCTTGACAAGTCCGACTATTATAGTATAATTACTATATTATTCGGACTTTTTTACGACCATGACTGACTACTATCAAATTTTAGGCGTTGGCGAAAACGCTAACCCTGATGAAATTAAAAAAGCTTATAGAAGTTTAGCTAATAAACATCATCCTGATAAAGGAGGAGATCAGGCTAAATTTAAAGATATAAGTGTAGCATATGATACACTAAGTGATCCTCAAAAAAAAGCTGAATACGACCAACAAAGAATGTATGGCAATGGGCATACATTCCACTTCAATTCTGGGAACTTTCATGATATATTCGGTGGAGGTTTTAATCCATTTGGTGGAAATCCTTTTGGAGATGTATTTGGTCGACAGCAACGCAGAAATCGAGATTTAAATATAAATGTTCAACTTACTTTATTAGAGTCTTTCACAGGCAAACAAATGGATATCAATTTCCAATTGCCTAGTGGAAAGAATCAAACTGTAAGTATAAGCATACCAGCTGGTGCACAGCACGGGGAAACTATTAGATACCAAGGCCTCGGCGATGATAGTATAGCAGGTCTTCCACGTGGAAATTTAAACGTAACATTTATTATCTTAGGCGATCCCAACGGTAGATTTCAAAGAAGAGGTGATGATCTATATACCATTTTAGATATAACTCCAATTGAAGCTATGATTGGGTGTAAAAAATTAGTAAGACATATCACAGGCAATGAAAGAAACATCGAAATACGTCCAGGTGTAGAAACAGGCACAGAATTTGCCAGTGCTGGACAAGGGTTCCCCAATACACACACGAGAGGAAAAGGAAAGTTTGTTATAGTTATTAACATAAAAACTCCTGCAGTTACTGATCCTATCTTAGTTAACGAATTGAGGAAAATTAACGATGCAATTAGTCCACAGTGACGACATTAATCTAACATTAACAGCAGATAACTGGATATTTGGTCTGGACTTGGATCCAGATCAAATAGAAAAAAACCTTGTAGAAACAATGATTGCTAGTAATGGAATAGGATTAGCTGCCAATCAGGTTGGAATACTTAAACGTGTATTTTCAATCAAACTTCAAAATCATTCCGATATCAAAACACCCCTTGCAATGTTCAACCCGTCTGTTATTTCACAAAGTAGCGACGAAGAATTAGGAGAAGAAGGATGTCTTAGCTTTCCAGACCTATATCTATACGTCAAAAGGCCCAAAACAATTGAAGCTGAATATTTTGACAAATCCGGAAAACAGTGTATAATTACGCTGTCAGGCATCGATGCTAGATGTTTTTTACACGAATTAGACCATTTGAATGGTGTATGTTTTACAGATAAAGTAAGTAAATTAAAATTAGAATTAGCATTAAAAAAACAAAGGAAACTAAATGGTAGAACCAAGCGATAACCTACAAGCTGTATTCGAAAAAGCAATTGATATTGCAAAAAAACTTCATCACGAATATCTAACAATAGAGCATTTACTTGCTGCAATGTTAATGGAAGATCAGTTCTACAAATGTTTGCAGGGCTATGGTACAAATGTAGACGAGATTAAACAAGAAGTTATTACATATTTGCAAACAAAGTGTCAGGAAATCACTGTTTCCGATGTAGTTGTAAAACCTAAAAAAACGCAAGCAGTTGAACGTGTCCTGAATAAAGCATTTACACAAGTGTTATTCAATGGAAGGCAACGTATCGAACCAACAGACGTTTTTGTTTCTATGATGAGTGAAAAACGTAGCTGGGCATTTTTCTTCATTCATAAAGCAAATATCGACAGAGATAAATTTGCCGATTATTTGAACAATACTATGGAAGAAACAGAAGAAGAAACAGAAGAAGGCGGTAACATAGGAAGTGCGGCTAAAGCACTGTCGTCTTACACAACTAATCTAAACGATCAAGTTAGAAAAAATAAAATCGATCCAGTAATTGGGCGAATCGACGAACTAGAAAATATTGCACTAGCAATGGGTCGTAGAAGCAAAAACAATGTAATTCTTGTTGGAGATCCTGGAGTAGGTAAAACAGCTATTGCAGAAGGACTTGCTTACAATATTGTAAAAGAAGCTGTTCCTGACTTTCTTAAAGATTACACAGTTTATAATTTAGACATCTCTGCTATGCTTGCAGGTAGTAAATATAGAGGAGATTTTGAAGAAAGATTTAAACTTGTGTTAAAAGCTTTAATGAAAAAGGGCAAGGCTGTTCTTTTTATTGATGAGGCACATATGATTAGCGGAGCAGGAAGTGCTAATAACAATGCTAATGATCTAGCTAATATGATGAAGCCTGCACTAAGCAAAGGCAATATTAAAGTTATTGCAAGTACAACATGGGAAGAATATCGTAAGCACTTTGAAAAGGATCGTGCATTAATGCGTCGATTCCAACGTATTACTGTTGACGAACCTACACAAGAGGTTTGTTTACAAATTCTCAAAGGTATTAAAAAATATTACGAACAATTCCACAAAGTTAAAATTAAAGAAGATGCCTTGCAAGAAGCTATTAAACTTAGTGTAAAATATCAAACAGATAAAAAACTTCCCGATAAAGCTATCGACTTAATTGATCTAGCTTGCAGTCGTTTCAATTTAAAAATGGCATCTGAACGTGTTATTACCGAAAAAGAAATTCAATACGAATTGTCTAAAGTTGTTCAAATGCCTGAAGAAGTTATTAGTGAAACTGAGAGTCATAATCTTGCAACGCTAGAAACTAAACTAGAGAACGAAGTATTTGGACAAGAGTTAGCACTGAAAGAAGTTGTAGATAAAATTATTGTAGCTCAAGCAGGACTAAAACCAGAAAATAAACCTATTGGCAGTTTTGTTTTTATGGGTCCAACTGGATGTGGTAAAACAGAAACAGCAAAGGCACTTGCAAAGAATCTTGGAGTTAAGCTACTAAGATTTGATATGAGTGAGTATCAAGAAAAACATAGTGTGAGTAAACTAATTGGTAGTCCGCCTGGTTATGTTGGTTTTGAAGAAAATGCTGGATTATTAATTACCAGTATTCAAGAAAATCCAAATGCTGTATTGCTGTTTGATGAAATTGAAAAATCTCACCCAGATGTTTCTACAATTCTTTTACAAATAATGGATAACGGATTTGTGACTGGGTCGAACGGCAAAAAAGCAGATTGCAGAAATCTAATTATTATTCTTACAACAAATGCCGGCGCAGCAGATTCAGAAAAGAATTCTATTGGTTTTGGATCACAGGAAAGAAATTACAGTGATAATGAATTAAAGAAATTTTTTGCTCCGGAATTTCGTAATCGTTTAGATGCAATTATTACCTTTAATAAATTAACTAAATCTACAATGACTAAAATTGTTGAGAAATTTATTGACGAAGTTAGATTACAAGTCAAAGATAAAGGAATTAAAATTAAGGTTACCGCCGATGCAATTAACTGGCTAATTGAAAAAGGGTTTGATAATAAAATGGGTGCAAGACCTTTACAGCGATTGATTGACAAAGAAATTAAAAGAGAAATGTCTAGATCGATGCTGTTTGGACCATTAAAAAATGGAGGTATGTTAACTATCGGTTTGGATGATGACAAACTTGTTCAGTCTGTAAAACCAAAAACTGCTAAGATGCCGTTACTAACTATTGAACCAAAGGCAGAAAATGTCATTTAAAACAAAGACGACAACTAAACTATTCTTCGACAAATATTCTTATAAGATAGTCGTAGTAACTAAAGATAGCTATATGTTTAGATGTCAAAATGATGACGGCAAATACGGAATAAAGGAAAATGGAAAAAGATACTCGTATAATCAAAAAATTATGAAGTATCTAGATTCATTAGACGATTACGAAATTAGGGTGGAAAGTCCTTTAGTATCATTGTATACAAACAATAAAAAGGATGTTGATTTTATTGCAAACATTGACACTTCAGCTGTAAAGTATATTTCAATTCCTAATGCAAACAACAATTTGCAAGAAGGAGTAATTATACTGCCTAAGATCAATCATGAGTTTAAAGTAACATTGGGCAGTACTAAGCAACAGTACGATGCGTTTGTTGGGTGGGCAGAAGGCAACAGTAAAGTTTCATTGACGAAACGCTGCAAGGAAGATCTGCTACGTAATAGCTCATGGGGCGGTGTATACTTTTACATCACTGGAGAAAAGAACTTACTAATGGCTAAAATGCACTTAGGAAGCGTTATAAACCGGGTAGATCGCATCGTAAAATCCTAACTCAAACAGTACCTTTCAAATCCACAATACGATAAATAATATATCTGCAGTTAATTGCGGATATAACGTATTGTGGATTAATTATGAGAATTAGAGAGCTATTCGAAAACGTAAATTCTGCGTTTGACGAAAACAAGTTTATATCTAAAAATCAAAAAGGAGCATATGAACCTAACTTCGATCTAGTCGAAGACTTGGTTTACTATATGAATGAGGACGACGAAATGTATCGCCGTCATTTGTATCCAGCACTTTCAAAAGCTGTCCACGGGCTGACTCGTAAAAAAAATGTAGATTGCAGTATTTTCGAGAAAGCTGTCGAAGAGTGTTATAAATCTTACACTCGAAAATTCCCTATACGCTATATTCCTGATGAATTAGATCAAGGTTTAAGAGAACAAACCTGTACAAAACTTTTTGATAATTTGAAAAAAGATTTTGAAGAAGGAAAATATAAAGATTAATTATGGACAAATATCACTTAGCTCTAAAAACAGCATTTGCTAGCGAATATTCATTTTTCCTCAAGGCGCAAAACTTTCATTGGAACGTTGAAGGTCCTTTGTTTGTACAGCTACACGACTTATTTGGAAAGATATACGAAGAAGTATATGATAGTATAGACACTTTTGCAGAAGAACTTCGCGCATTGGATACATATGCTCCTGCGAGTTTACAAAAATTTAGCATGTTAAGTGCGGTAAATGACGAAAATTCTATTCCTGAATGGAGTCAAATGTTACAAGAACTACTTGTAGACTCAGATAAAATGGCTGAGATTTTTAAAATAACATTTGATTTAGCTGAGCAAAACGGAGACCATGGGCTTGCAGACTTTCTTGCAGGTCGTCAAGATGCTCATAAAAAACATAGCTGGATGTTAAGATCTAGTTTAAAGTAAAATGGATGATTTAGATAAAATTAAGGTATTAGCAGGCATCAATAAGTTTCAGGGATTAAAAGAATACGGCGTAGATGCTGGAAGTAACATTAGTATTACTGGCAATCAAAAAGGTGAACTAATGAAAAAGCATAATATTAAACCAGGAACACCGGAATGGTTTCAACTATGGTTTTCGAAACCTTACTTAACCGGTGAACCTCCTGTAGGGAAAAAGAAATGAAATTAAGAGAGATTTTATCAGAACGCGGTCCAACAAAGAAGATCGAACCTTCCGAAAAAGCAGCCATGAAAAATGCATTGACTATACCGGATCTAAATATGAGCACTGGTAAAGGCGGTGCCTATATGAATTATCGCATGGGGATAGCAATGGCAGGAGCACCAACTTATCCTACAGAAATGGAAGCGGATAATTGGATCGGAGGAGATCCATTGCTTTCTACCTATACAGATGAAGAATTTGAAATAATTAAAGCAGCAGCAAAACAAGTTGGTGCAGGTACAATACAGAACTGGAGCGGTGACAGAAGTAAAGAAACTGCAGATACTAATAAAACCAGTCCTGTCGCAAAAACTAAAAAGAACAAATACGGTGTTTAAATGAGAATAAGCGAAGTTTTAAAAGCATTGAACGAAACTGCTTCTGCAGGATCGACTAGTGCAGGCAACATTGCATCTGGACCGGTCTATCCTAATAAACCTGTAAAACAACGCAAAAAGAAAGACGGAACTGCAGTGAACGCACTGGACATGAGCAATAACTTGCTTACAGGCGGAAGCATTGTTAAACGATAAATAATAGAAGATAATGGAGTTTTTACTATGGAAGACATGAATCCACAAAACGTAATTGGTTTACAGTCAGGAGAATCCGATAGAGAAGGTGCTATGGCCAAAGCCGATTTACATAAATTAGCTAATTATGCTTTAAAACTGTATAAAAGTCTTGACGACAACGATCAGTTAGAATCCTGGGTACAAGCCAAGATTACAAAAGCAGCTGATTATATTGCTAGCGTTTACCACTATATGGAATACGAAATGAAATTTAGTCAGTATGGTGAACAGCTAAACGATGCAGAAATTTATAACGAAAGCCAAAAGGCAGAAATGATTGCAAAACTTGCCGAAGCAAAGGCAAAACTTGCTGCATTAAAAGAGTTACAAGCTGAGAAAATTATTAGTGAAGGTAAACAAAAAACTCCAATTGAGAAATTTGACTTCGAAGGCGTTAATGAAGCTAAAAAAATCCCTTCTACTTGGACAGATAAAAGCGGTAAAAAGCATCCTGCTACTAAAGTATTAGGAGATAAGGATTCTAACAAACCTCAAGAAAAAGACGACGACAAAGAAGATAAAATGGACGAGGTCTTTGATTCAAATTCTAAACCAGGTGATACAAAGAAAACTACACACGGGGTAGCTACCAAAACTAAAACAGGTTTAAAGCACGAGCGTAAATACAAAGATGAGCCAAAAGATAAAAAAGTCGATGAAGAACTAAAAGGTAATCAGTCAAAGATCGATGCTAATAAAAATGGCAAAATTGATGCAGACGATTTCAAAAAATTACGTGCAGGAAAAAAAGTAAAAGAAGCGTTAGATCCTGTTGGCAAAGAAGATGACGACGTTAACAACGACGGTAAAAAAGATAAAACTGATGATTATTTAAAAAATCGTCGTAAAGCAGTAAGTGCTGCTATTAGTAAAGATAAAGCCGTTGACGAAGCAACAGAAGAACAGTGCAACGAATGTGGCATGTACGAAAGCAAATGTGAATGCAACAAAATGGAAGAACAAATGTCTGACGTTTTGAAAGCAGAACAGCCGTACAAAGATCCAAAAACAGGTAAAATGGTAACACCGCCTAAGGGTGCTACACAACCTCCGGCAGATAGCAAATATCCTCCAGGCGATAAGCGTAATATGCAAAAGAATGAAGCATCATTAAACGAAAGTGTCGAATTTAATCGTATGAAAGAATTCTTAACTCGCTTAAACGGATAATACCATGGACATGAAACGTATCCTCGAGTCTTTAGACAAAGTTGAAACTAAACCTAAGGTCGAATCCGGGGATATGTCTCGTTTTGTCAGTATTATTGCAGAAAATAATGTTCCAACTCCGCAGGTGTTAATGGAAGATAACAACAAGTTAACACAAGCAGAAATCTTAACCATGCAACATTATCAAGACACACCTAAAAAGAAATTAAAAATAAGTGAAACTTTTTCTAAGTATATTGAAGAAGCAGAAGAAGAAATTGCAAAAGAGTTAGAACTAAAAGAACTGCGTTATAGAATGTATGGGCAACAAATTGCTAAAAAAGTTCTAGAAGGCGAACCTTTAAAAATTCCTCAAAAACCTCGTCAAGGCCCATTGCGTACTCAAACAGGTGCCGGACAGCACAGAGATAAAAAGAAAGAGCAAAAGCAAGGTAAACTCAAACATAAGAACAAAGAATATACAGAAGGATCAAAAAAATGAATTTTAAAGATTTAATTGCTAAAATGGACGAGTTGTCAGAGGCTCCTGAAAAAGATACGGTCAAAGGATCTTCAAATTTAAAATACGACAGTTACTCAGATGCTTATAATTCGGCAGCAGCAGATTCAGCATCGGCTGCAGATATGGTAAAACAATTAGCATCTATTCCTGTAAAAAATGTTCCTCGACTAGCAGATGCCATTGACCCAAGTACTGGTATTCTTTATTATGGTTCAGATCAAGGAATAAAGGGTGTACAACCTACAATGCATTCTTTTAAATCATTTCAAGCTGGTGGGTCTGCTGCAACTCGAGAGTTAGGAAAACTACTTAATGCCGCTGGATTAGAAGTAGTTCCCCACGAAGTTAAAGGTTTATTCGGCGTGAGTCAATATGCTAAGGTGGATCCTACAAAATTAGCAAATGTTGTCAAAGGTAACATTCAGCCACAAACTGAACCAGTAAATCCTGCTCCAGCACCTGCTCCAAATACAGAGCCTGCACCTGAAACTAGCACTGACCAAACAACAACTACTGACTTCAGTTACGACTGGAGACCAAAGCTAGACAGATTAAAACAATTATTAGATCAATTAGAACAAGGCCGAGGACAAGGTCCAAATCCAACTCCTGTAAAACCAAAACCAAAAGCAAGCAATGTACAGCCTAGATTCGCTAGTCAAGGACCAAGCGATGCCGTACTAAAAGACAAATCAGGAAAACCTCTACCTAAAGCTAATCAAGATTTAATTCGTAAAAGTTATGACGATTCATCTAGTGCGGCTGGCGCAATGGGAGAAAGTTTAGCTAGAGATTTAATAGAAAGTTTTGGCTATGAACTAGACGAAGCAGGAAGAGCCGGCTCAATGAGCGACGAATTAGCAGCCGGTACAATGGCATATGCTGCTGGAAACCCAGCAGAGAAAGCATTAGCTCAACGTGCTGCACAAAAAGCAGGAACTGATGTAGTATCAACTGCTGGAAAATCTTTTTTAAGTAAGGCAGGAAGTAAATTATTACCAGGAGTTGGATTTGGATTTGGAACTGCAGATGCGATTCATCGATATAAACAAGGCGATTATCTAGGATCGGGAATTGCTGGAACTAGTGCAGTTCTAAGTTTAATTCCAGGTGTAGGTTGGATTCCAGCCTTAGCATTAGATGCATTTAATATTGGAAGAGATTTATCTCAAAGTCCAAAAGCTGCACCAGAAGTTGCTCAAAAAAATCCTCCACAAGGGGATACACCACTTAAACAGTTACAACGTGTAATAGGAACTAAAGACGACGGTGTATTCGGTGCAAAATCACAAGCTGCATTACAAGCATGGCAAAAATCTAAAAGACTACCTGTTACCGGTCAACCTACACCCGATGTATTCAAAGCTGCAGGCATAGCACTAGCCGAGAACTATACCGTAAAAAGAACAGTTGCAGAACAAATCTTACGTACACAACAAAAACTGGAGTTATTAGAAAATCCATTACCAACAATCTACATGTGCGAAGATGGAACATTCATTGCAGTAGATGCAGATGAAAATGTTATCGACTTAACAGAAGCAGGATTACTTGGCACAGGTATTTCAGGTGCAGAAGAATTAGTAAAAAAAGGAATGCCAAAATCAAGTAGCGACATAAATCTATTTAGGCAAGGTTGGGACAGAATATTTGGCAAATCAGGACAAGCTGTTCCTACACCACCTGCTCCTAGACCTAATTATTCTAGAGGGCAAACAACTGCTGGACCTAGCAATGCTCCTGCAGGAGTTACACGACCTGGAGCAGGAAGACCTAATTCGTCAACGACAACAACTACTACAACCACACCACCTGCTACTAGACCTAACTATGCTGGAACTCACACAACTGCTGGACCTAGCAATGCGCCTGCAGGAGTTACACGACCTGGAGCAGGTGTTCCACCTGGTGTAAGTATAGGAAAACTTGGTGCTGCAGAAGAAAAAGGCCTTAATGCATTATCAAAAGCCGAACAAGCAGCAGTAAAAGCCGAAGTTAACGCAATGAGTGCTGCAGCAAAAGCAAACTGGATTAAGAGATATCCAAATTTGGCAAAAGCACTAGGCCTTGTTATAGCAGGTGTAAGTTTAGGATATCTAGCTGGGAAAGATAATCAAGATCCAAATCCAACTCCAGGACCGAAACCAGGACCAAAACCAGGACCAAAACCAGGACCGGCACCGACACCAGTACCTGCAGCAGATGATCCTCGTATGGCGGAAATAAACCAACTATTCTACGAGTTAAGTAATGCCGAAACACCTGAAGTTCAGCAAGAACTACAAGGATTACGTTTGCAGTTTGGTAAAATTATGAAAGATCCAAATATTGGAAGTTTAGGGGGTCAAGGTGCAGCAGCAGGGTTTGCTAAAGATGCCACAGATGACTATAAAATTCCGGGAACACAAACTGTATCACCAGCAGCACCGGCAGCACCAGTAGCAATTTAAATAAATTAAAATGGCAGATTAAATCTGCCATTTTTGCCCCTAAAATTTCTAAACACTTGATTTGTTAACTAAGTAATAATATAATAGGCACATACTTATAGGAGAATTATATGAGTCGCAATTACGGACCAGAAGAAAAGGCAAAGTTAGAAAGATTAATCAGTGAAGGCTCTACAGTATTACGTGAAATCGAAGATTTACAAGAAGGCTTAAAAGAAACTGTTAAGGCAGTAGCAGACGAATTACAAGTTAAACCTGCTGTTATTAATCGTGCAATTAAAATTGCACATAAAGGTAACTGGACTGATCATAACGAAGATTGGCAGGAAATTGAAGCAATCTTAGATATAACAAAACGAATCTAATGCTTTTAATAGCATTACAAATTGTTTTACAATGGATTGCTTGCGGTATATTTACAGCAGTACTTTTGTTTTTATTTTTGCAAATAGCAAATCTAGCAGAGTACTTTGTAGATAAACTAAAGTAAGGTATAGTCAGCCATAATTGACACTAAGGTATTTGCGAGCCCTAAATCGCATTGGAGAAAAAATGTCATATGTAGATGCATGGTTCGACCGTGATAATGATATCATTAGAATAGTTGAACGCAACACAAAAGGTGAGCGAGAATTTCGCGACATACCTGTCAAACACGTTCTATATTACAAAGATCCAAAAGGTAAATTTACATCAATTTATGGAGATCCAGTATCTCGAATAGTTTGTAAAAATACAAAGGAATTTCGTAAAGAACAAGCAATAAACAGTGGTAAGCAAATATACGAATCAGATATCAATCCTGTATTTGTTTGCCTAAGTGAAAACTATCTAAATCAAGACGCACCTAAATTAAACGTAGCATTTTTTGATATTGAAGTGGATTTTGATCCTGAAAGAGGTTACGCAAGTCCTGATGACGCATTTATGCCGATAACGGCAATTGCTGTTTATCTGCAATGGATGGAAACAATGATTTGTTTAGCTATTCCTCCAAAAACAATTACTATGGAAGAAGCAAAAGAGCAAGTCAAAGAATTCCCTAATACAATGCTTTTTAAGAACGAAGCAGATTTACTTGAAACTTTTATTGAATTGATTCAAGACGCCGACGTAGTTAGTGGTTGGAATAGCGAAGGATTTGATATTCCATATACTGTAAATCGTGTAACTAAAGTTTTAAGCAAAGAAGATACACGAAAATTTTGTTTATTTGATCAATTTCCTCGTAAACGAGAATTTGAAAAATATGGTCGTACTGCAGTGACTTACGATTTCGTAGGTCGTGTACATATGGATTATTTAGAACTTTACAGAAAATACACGTATGAAGAACGTCATAGTTATAGATTAGATGCCATTGCAGAGTACGAGCTAGGAGAACGTAAAACACAATACGAAGGCACACTTGATCAATTATATAACAATGACTTTAAAACATTTATTGAATATAACAGACAAGACTGTGCTCTCCTCGATAGACTTGATAAAAAATTAAAATTTTTAGACTTAGCAAACACTCTTGCGCATGAAAACACAGTGTTGCTTCAAACTACAATGGGTGCTGTTGCTGTAACTGAACAAGCAATTATTAATGAAGCACATCGTAGAGGAGTTGTTGTTCCAAATAGAACTAAAATGAGCGAGCGAGAGGATACAGCAGCAGCAGGAGCATATGTAGCTTATCCAAAAGAAGGAATTCAAGATTGGGTTGGATCTTTAGATATTAACTCACTGTATCCAAGTGCAATTCGTGCCTTAAATATGGGTCCTGAAACTATTATTGGACAATTACGACCTATAGCAACAGAAAATCATATTGAACAGCAAATAAGCAAGGGAAAATCTTTTGCTGCAGCATGGGAAGGAATGTTTGGAACATTAGAATATGAATCAGTAATGAATCAAGAAATTGGAACAGATATTACTATTGACTGGGAAGATGGATCCAGCGACATACTAAGTGCAGCAGAAGTATATAGATTAATATTTGAAAGTAATCAACCGTGGGTACTTTCTGCAAACGGAACTATCTTTACTTATGAAAAAGAAGGTATTATTCCAGGGCTATTAAAACGTTGGTATGCAGAACGTAAAGAAATGCAGGCCAAGTTAAAGGAGGCAATAAATGCAGGTAATAAGATTGAAGAAGAATATTGGGATAAGCGTCAGTTGGTTAAAAAGATTAATCTTAATTCGTTATATGGGGCTATTCTTAATCCTGGTTGTCGCTTTTTCGATAAACGCATTGGGCAATCTACCACTCTTACTGGACGTCAGATCACCAAACATATGGCCGGAAAAGTCAACGAGATTATTACTGGAGAATACAACCATACTGGCAAGGCAATTATATATGGAGACACCGATTCTTGCTATTTCTCAGCATACAATGTTCTAAAAAAAGAAATCGAATCTGGACAAATACCGTGGACAAAAGAAACAGTCATACAACTATATGATCAAATAGCAGATGAAGTTAATTCAACTTTTATTCAATTTATGCTAGATGCATTTCACTGTCCTAAATCCCGTGGAGAAGTAATTAAAGCTGGAAGAGAAATAGTTGGTTCTAAAGCTTTGTTTATTACTAAAAAAAGATATGCTGTACTTTATTACGACAAAGAAGGAAAAAGAGTCGATTCGGAAGATAAGCCTGGCAAAATTAAAGCTATGGGCCTGGATCTTAAACGTGCAGATACTCCAGAATTTATTCAAGATTTCTTAAGTGAAATATTAGAAATGGTTCTAACTGGAAGTACTGAACAAGAAGTACTCGATTATATTTCAGAATTTAGAATTAAATTCAAAGCCCGTCCAGGCTGGGAAAAAGGATCGCCTAAACGTGCTAATAATATTACAGACTATCAGCACAAAGAAGAAAAACAAGGGAAGGCGAATATGCCCGGGCATGTTCGTGCAAGTATTAATTGGAATACTTTAAAACGCATGAACAGTGACAAGTATAGTATGCAAATTGTAGATGGAATGAAAGTGATAGTTTGTAAACTAAAAGACAATCCGCTGGAATACAATAGTGTAGCGTATCCAGTCGACGAACTACGTCTTCCAACTTGGTTTAAGGAATTGCCATTCGATCACTCAGAAATGGAATCGACAATTATTGATAAGAAGTTAGGCAATTTAATTGGTGTTCTTAATTGGAACATCGGAGAAACAGACGAAAAAAATACATTTAATAGTTTATTTGAGTTCTAATATGAAAATAATTATCGCAGGTTTTGGCTATGTAGGGAAAGCAGTACATAGCATTTTTGAAAAAAAACATAATGTAATCATCATTGATCCAAAAATTAATAACAACGCAGTTAAAGATCACCTTAACTCCGACGGTATTATTATTTGTGTTCCAACATCTGTAACGGCAGATGGCTCATACTCATTAGCAGAAATAAAATCTGTTCTCGACACTGTGCCAGAGAAAATGCCTGTATTAATTAAAAGCACTGTAAGACCAGATGATATTGATATTTTAAGTGAATTATATCCTCATTTAAAGATTACTTATAATCCGGAATTCTTACGTGCAGCAACAGCAATGGAAGATTATTATCATCAACCGTATGTAATTATCGGCGGAGACGATCCTGATAAATTTTGGCAGAAGTTATTACTAGTAACTTTGCCAAACTGTAAAGCAATACACACTTGCTCTGCTAAAGAATCGGCAATTGTAAAACAATCTACAAATGCTTTTCTATCTATAAAAAACAGTTTCTTTAATCAGATTTACGACATTTGTGAACATTCAAATGTTAATTTTAACCTAGTAAGAGATTTACTGATACTAGATAGAAGAATAGGAAAGGATCATGCTATAGTTCCTGGCCCGGATGGTCAAAGAGGATTTGGTGGTCATTGTCTGCCTAAAGACACTGAAGCATTCTTGTCATATAGCAAAAAAATAGAAACACAGTTAACAGTCTTAGAAGCTGCAATTTCTTATAATAAAACGGTAAGAAAAATTACTTGACTTTTAACAAAAACCTAAATACAATCATTAAACATGGAGACTCGTCATATGAAAGACATTTTACAAGATCTAGTAACACATACACATTCGTTAGGCTTTATACCTTTAATCAAAGTAAGCTCATCGGATCAAGAAACTGCAATCGAAGCAATGGCTGAAGATCGTTCAGTTATTATTAATGCAAAAACAAACAATGTTATTTCTGAATTTGATGGCATTTTTGGAATGCCAAATTTAGATAAACTAAGTTTGCATCTTCGAAATCCAGAATACAAAGAAAATGCAAAAATTGAAGTAATTAAAGAAACACGTAATGGAGAAGAAATTCCTACTACATTACATTTTGAAAATGCAACTGGTGACTTCGTAAATGATTACAGATTTATGAATCAACAAGTTATCAACGAAAAATTGAAAAGCGTTAAGTTTAAAGGTGCAACGTGGGACATCGAAATTGAGCCGACAGTAGCTTCTATTTCTAGACTAAAGCTTCAAGCACAAGCACACAGTGAAGAATCAGTTTTTCAAGTTAAAACAGAAAACGGAAACTTAGTATTTTACTTTGGTGATTCTAGTACACATGCAGGATCTTTTGTATTCCATAGCGGAATTACAGGAAAACTAAAACAAACTTGGAGTTGGCCTATTACACAAGTTATCAGTATCTTAAATTTAGATGGTGACAAAACTATGAAAATCTCCGATGCAGGTGCCATGCAAATTACTGTAGATAGCGGCCTTGCTAGCTATAACTACATATTACCTGCATATACAAAATAAGGAAATAATAATGTCAGAAATGAGACAAAAAGACCAAGCTGATTTTGATTTAGAAACATTTGTCGATTTATTCGACACTGCATTGACATCCGATAATCCTACAGTACGTCGAGCATTTAAAAATCTAATTTTAGTTGCTTCTATTGTACAAGCAGAAGAAAATCACGATGGTCTTGCAAATGGTCCTCTAAGAAGGTTAGTTGAAGATATCAGAAGTTTAAATCGAAGAATCGGCAATTTAGAATCGCAAGGTGCATATAGAGCTCAACAAGTTCCTCCTGGTTATTCATATACAACAAGCGCAGGAACAACGTCTATATCTCCGGCTACTTATTGGAATCAAGTTAGGGCAACTAATTCAACTCTAGCAAGTACTGGCGTAGCAGGATCATTACTAAAAAAATTAGAAGAAAAAGATGAATCGTAATTTAACAGCTACTCAGAACGACTACGCATATTTTTTGCCGGCAACATCTGGGTTTTATGCAACATATATAGGTAAACAGCGTTACGGAAACTATGTCGATCCTGCACGTATTCCTAGTAGTTTCAAAAATAGTGTAGAAACACTAAACTATCTAGAACCAGAAAAAGGAGCATTTTATTACGATCATTGCTTATATAGTGCAGGTCATGCTAATTTAGATTTAAACAAACGCGACGATGGCGAAGATATGTTTAGAAATCGCAATCGTTCTACAAGTTGGGTATTAGGCGATTCTGGAGGATTCCAGATAGGTAAAGGCAAATGGGAAGGAAACTGGAAAGACCCTAACTGTCCAAAAGCACAAAAAAAACGTGAACAAGTATTAACTTGGATGGATGCGTTGATGGACTATGGTATGTGTTTAGATATTCCTGCATGGGTTGCCCGTAGTCCGGAAGGCCAAAAAGCTACTGGTATTAGTACATATGCCGAAGCTGTACAAGGAACGTATATTAATAACGACTGGTTCGTAAACAATCGTAACGGTAACTGTAAATTTTTAAATGTCTTACAAGGTGAAAATCATCCAGATGCCGATGATTGGTATGATCGAATGAAGAAGTATTGCGATCCAACTGTCTACGGAGATCGTGCATTTAACGGTTGGGCAATGGGTGGACAGAATATGTGCGATGTACACTTAGTCTTAAAGAGACTAATCGCATTAAGATTTGATGGATTACTTGAAAAAGGGCAACAAGATTGGATGCACTTTTTAGGTACATCGAAATTAGAGTGGGCTTTATTATTAACCGATATTCAACGTGCTATAAGAAAGTATCATAATGAAAACTTTACCATATCTTTTGACTGCGCCTCACCGTTTCTCGCAACAGCTAACGGCCAAATCTATGTCCAAACAGAAATACAAGACAGAGAAAAATGGCTCTACCGTATGCTACCTAGTATCGACGACAAAAAATACTACCGTGACACAAGACTCTTCCAAGACGCAGTAATACAAGATAGCCATTTTACAAATTTTGAAACTAGTCCTATAATGGACGGGGTCAAAATTAATGAAATCTGTATATACGGTCCGAACGATGTAAACAAAATTGGAAAAATAGGCCGAACAAGTTGGGATAGTTTCACATATGCTATTATGATGGGCCATAATGTTTGGATGCATGTAAATGCTGTTCAAGAAGCTAATCGTCAATACGATGCAGGATTATACCCTAACATGCTCGTTGCAAGCAAGATACATAACAAATTGATCAGACAGTATCGTTTAGATACTTTTAAAGAAATTATTAACGAAATATTTGCAACTAGTGACAAAGGTAAAGCAGAATCAATCGTTAACGAGTTTGAATCTTATTGGCGAGCAATACCTGGAACCAGAGGTTATACAGGAGATTCGACAATTAGTGCAAGGCCTATGGCAGATCAACTGTTTGACTTTGAAACTAATTTTGAAAAAGATGAACCAATAGCTGATAAAAAAGAAATTGTTCTTAATCCTTCATTATTTGATCTATGAACTCTAAAAAGAAAACTAGTTTAATAGTAGGAATGGGCATAGGGCAGTTATACAAACAAGTATTAACTGAACTTGGCCATGAAATAGTAACAGTAGATCCAGACATTTCAAAAAATGCGGATTTTCCAGATGTTAAAGCTGCAATAATTTCCAGGGCACCATTTGATACTGTACACATTTGTACACCAAACTTTACTCATGAAAAACTTGCATATGACCTAGCACCATATGCAAGTATAATATTCATAGAAAAACCAGGACTAAAAACAAAAGATGATTGGTTAACAATGGTTTATGCTTTTCCACAAACTAGATTTATAATGGTCAAGAACAACATGTGGAGATTAAACATAAAAGATTTTCAGGGATATGCAAGCGTATCAGATAGCATAAATCTTAATTGGATTAACAAAGATAGAGTTCCTAGTCCCGGAAGTTGGTTTACAAATAAAAATTTATCGTTCGGTGGTGTAAGTAGAGATTTAATGCCTCATTTATTAAGTTTATATATTGCATTGAATCCTGAATATAAATCTTCTACAATTAAATCAAAACATGCTATTAAAAATTGGAATTTATCTGATTTAGAAAATACAGACTATGGAAACGTTAACAAGGAGGGTGTTTATGATGTCGATGACGAATGTGTTATTCAATTTGAAAGTAAAAATAAAGTATGGAATCTTACCGCAAATTGGAAAAGCAATACAGAAGATGATCGTGCAATCCATTTTATTGGTCACCCGATAGAACTAAACATTGAATTAGGATTATGTCCAGAAATTGCATATAAATTGATGATTGAAGATTGCATTAAAAATCTGTATAATAGTGACTTCTGGAAGCAGCAGTTAGAATACGATATTTGGATACACGAACAAGTGGAGAAATTTTGAAATTAGTAAGACTATTAAGAACTTACGGCGATGGTAAGTTTGTAGAAGAAGATTGGATTAAGCCCGATCCATCTGACAAAGAAATCGAAGTTAAAGCACTATTAACTGGTGTATGTCGCAGTGACATAGATATGATGACAGGTAATTTTCCTACATTACCTGCTAGTATGAGCGGCCACGAGGGCCTAGGACTTGTAACTAATGTTGGAAAAGACGTTTTAAATGTTAAGTTAGGAGATATTGTTGCTACAAGAGGCGAACCTGCTTATGCAGATTTCTATAATGTTAGAGATAAAGAATTTGTTGTAGTTCCTAATACAGATCCTAAGTATATTCTTGAACCTGTAGCTTGTGGTGTTAATCTTGTTAATCAAGATTTAGATTTAATCAGAGGCAAATCACACGGACGCTGTTTAATTATTGGCAGTGGATTTTTAGCCTGGGTCGCCTACCATACTATTAAACTAGAATATCTTAGATTTGAATCCATAGAAGTATGGGGTAATAGTAACAAAGACCTGTGGGAATCTACAGGAGACTTAGTGTCTGAACCTAAATATAAAAAATACGACGTAATTATCGATATACGAGAACACGATTTAGTTCTTAAAAGACAACTACTAGAGGCTAGTGGTATTTGGATTATTGCCGCAGAAAAAGAACTAATTACTACTAAATTTAGTGAACTGCTTTGGAATGCTAACACTATCTTATTTCCTAGCCCAAGACAGCCATTATTTTATGATTCAATGTTGAAAGCAAGCCGTTGGGTAAAATGCAATAGTTTAAAAGTTGACAGGTTCTGGACTAAATGCTACAATCGCAACACTGGATGGCAACAAGCATTTGAAGATGGATTAAACAGACCGCAAGGCTACAGCAGAGGATATATTAAATGGGATTAAACACAGAAGAAAGACAGAACGTAGTATTCTTTTTAGGATATGAAGTAGAGCATACTGTAGCACATGGCATGTGTACTTTATTTGTTGTCGGAACTCCTCCATTAAAAGATATTTTAGATATTGCAAAAGAAACTCAAGCAAATTTAGAGGATTCTAAAAAAGTTAAACAAATTTATTTTGGTACTAGTCAAAGTTTCAATCCTACATCAGTAGATGATTGGGCAACTTGGAATGATCGAATTAAAGGTTGTCTCGATGCAGGGTATTGGGTAACCTTAGACTTTGATGTTAATTATTCAGAGGATATTCTCGAAGAAGGCTGGAATGAATACGATAGGTTTATTCCTATGATTAGTGTCAAACTACCACATATTAAACTATACAATTATAATGCAACACTTAAAATTGATGACCGAACATGGGGTGCAACTAACCCTGGCGTTTGGACCCATCAACTTCACAGGCTGATGAGCATACACAAGTATACTCATTGGGATCAATACACACAAGATGCGGAAATTAAAAAATGAAATACAAAAGATCTGTAATAAACAATAGTGCTCCTAAGTGCTCTTTACCTTTTTGCAACAACAAAGTAAGTTATCATAA
>JACCDW011000686.1_pt1 | contig 23619 bp, 63 predicted proteins | sample 7449781 | NCBI WGS metagenome assembly JACCDW01 (sample SAMN15323449, study PRJNA562643) | freshwater metagenome | isolation source: river surface water | place: USA:Blue River Watershed | collected 2017-08-18
AATGCCAAATTGGTGTTTCAATGGTCTTACAATTGAGGGTAATCCTGATTCTGTAAAGAAACTAATTAATCAAATGAATAAGCCATTCAAGCAGTTACATGATACATGGAATATGGAAACTGGTCAAATGGAAAAGAAACATACTCTTTATCCTAATCCTATATTTGCTTTTCATAATATCTATAACTATATTGACCATGGTGTATCTGAGGAAGTATATATGGGACAACCTGACCATTCCCTCCCAATTGCTGAGGCTATGAAATGTCTTACTAATGATTGGTATTCATTTAATACTCGTGAATGGGGAACAAAATGGGATGTGGCTGTATCTAGTGATAATAAGTATCCTGATACTAATATGGAGGAAGCAGAAAATGGTAGTAACTATGTAGTTCATTATAACTTTAATACTGCTTGGGCTCCTCCGCTTCCTGCCGTTTCTAAATTATCTGAACAATATCCTGATTTACTCTTTACTTTATCTTATGAGGAGGAAACAGGCTGGGGTGGCGAGACTGAGTTCCTCCGTGGCAAACAAATATCTATTTCAGAATATGGTTGGATGTGCCGTAACTGTGAACACACAGAGGATGAGACACCTTACTGTGAGGAGTGCCAATGGGACATGTGTCCTAGTTGCGGTTGGGGAGAACCTGATGAAACTTGTCAGACCCATACGCTACAATTAACCCCTAGCAAAAAGAAGGAGGCATGATGAGAACCATTGACGAACTAGTCAATGAAATATATGAGGACAACTTCTCTCATATAGATTTCATGGAAAACATGGGCGGAGATTGTGATTGCAATATCCATACTACATTAGAACTAATTACCAAATACTGGTGGGATGAGGAGAAATAATGTTAGGTTATACAATGGACGACCTGGATAATATGATTAATGCTGTGCATGATGCCAAGCTTTATTATTTAAAGAGTAATGGACCTGATGAGGATATGGGCGATAAGTTGCACCAGGCAATTGCTTTCATGCAAGGTCTTTGGGCAGAAGGGTATTTTGACTAATGAATGCTATGCAACTAATTATGTTGAGAACTCAAATAAAAGAAGCAGTTGCAACTACCGCCATGGAAAACGGGTGGGATGATGAAAAGCGTGATAAATACTTTTCTATAATGTTAAAGGAGTATGGTATATCAAATGTCTAACAGTTTTGTGGAATATATGAAGTTGCATCTAATTAGTTTAGAACAGGATTTGGAAAACATTTCACAGGAAATGGAAGCACTTGACCCTGAATCTAAAGCTTGTAAAGAATTAGATTATGAGTATAACTGGACATCAGGACAGATTATTGCTACCCGTCACTTTTTGTCAGTGGCAGATGATATGATGTCATCATGATAATTTCAGACGAACTAGCACCACACCTGCAGAAGCAGGTAGACCACAATATGCCTGGCACCGACATCCTGCACGGGGAACTAAAGAACCTCATGCTGGAGGCGGAGAACATGATGTTAACTAGATCTAATCCTGATCATAAGAAATATTGGGAGGGACAGTTAGACGCCTTGACACATGTTTACCAATTAACATATAATCTATCATTCGCAATTAACGACAGGAGCAAGCAGAATGGATGACATGGACCTACAAGAGAAAACCCGTATGTTAGATGTGTATCGAGATATCGAAGACATCATTGAGAAGATTAGTAAACTTCGTGTAGGAATGCCCCTTGTTTGGGTATATGTTTGGGACGTAGTCAGGGACCTATACAGAGACATTCAAGAGGGAAGAGAAGAAGAGTACGGGGTAACCGTTGACGAAGAAGAACTCTGGCAACTATTCTGGACTCAGGCCGATGACAATGGGTTCACCTTGGAGTACGGAACAGAGGATCTGTATGAGGCTGTACGTGGCTGGATGATTGATGAGTCAATCATTGAGATGATCGAAGAGGAGGATGAAGATGAAGATGAGTGATAACTATATTAACGAACAGTTGAGCAAAGCACAGCAATTACTGTGGGGTGGCAGCGAGACTGAAAACATTGAAGCACATAACATTATATCTAAACTAATCAAAGATAAAGTAGAACAGGTGGAACAATGAGAAAAGACTATAAAGTTTATGGTGATATAGTGCACAAGTACTATGTAACTATTAATGCCGAATCTGCTGATATTGCTTGGGAGGCAGCCCAAGGAATGTCGACACATATGTGGCAGCAAATTCCAACAGATGATGTAATAGATCTATATCATGTTGAGGAGATGTAACAACTAAATAAAGATAGCTTTGAATTCGGACAATTCGGACAAAGCTAAGGGCACGGGCCCAAAAATTGCTTTACGTAGGGTATTTACAAATTCCTGGAAATGCTCTATAATATACTTAATAACAATTCATCTAGAAAGGATGACAACAAATGGCAACAACTACAACAACTCGTGAATATCTAAAGACCCAGGGAATCGCCGTGGGCAAGCGTGGACGTTTCTCAGCTGCAGCTAAGAATGCGATCTCAGAGGCCGCTAAGAAGGGCGTAGTCTTCTCAGATACAAAGAACGTCAAGTAACATATAGATGTGGTCCCCTGCAACCTCTGGTGGGAAACTGGGAGGGTTGCGGGGGATTCACCTTTTTGCTATAATAACAAAGAAGGGCGGACTCAATGGCAAAAGCAAATGAAGTAAAAGTAGCAGAGAAGTTAGCAGACAGTTTAAATGATTATACCTTTTCGCCAGCAGTTATGGCAAATTACTTAGTTACACATTATCCAATTTACACCCAAGACAGGCTAATGGAATTAGTCAAGTATTTAATCCATTATAACTCTATCAGTATGCGAAGCAATTGGGAGGCGGGCAAAACCAGCGAAGGCCTATTACTAGCAGATGCTCTCAATGATATGATAGAAGCAAAGTACGGGAATATAAACAAATAAATCTAGCCCAATCAAGCACATATAGCTTTAATTAGTTATATGTGCTTTTTTGTTGTGCAAAATTATGGGCCAATTATTCCTTTTACGAAGCATATAAAAAATCCCCTGGAATTTGCAGCAAATAGATCTAAATCTGTCAATATCTATATATAATATAACAAAATGTTATACAAATATGACAAAATTGATCGAAATCTCTGGGCAATTTTCTCGTTTTACGAGCACATTTTAAATATCCTGGAAATATCTATTGACAAAAATTTATCTATATGCCAGTATATAGGGCTATTGACATTATGATTACGATTTGATATAGTATGGCCCATTACTCATATATCTTTTTGTTATATATATGATAGTAATTGCTAGTTAATTAATAGTATGATTCTCCACTTTGCTCCACTATACTCCATTTTAAAAGGCCTTAGAAAGGCCATAGAAGGGAGATAAAAGGGAGGGGGTAGTAATATGATTAGGAGTAATTTCCTCGTATATTGTCGTTAAAATACGTCCCTGACGTATCATTAGACCAAGCTTCGATAGTATCTAGATCCATTTCATAAGCTCTATTAGATTTAGCATTACCACTTGGCCAATTTACATCCACATAGTAATATGGGGTATCTTCTCCATCTTCTCCTATTGATTCCCATATAGGAAATGCATCTACCTCTGCTGGATCTTCCGCCATACTTCCAGAATTCCAACTAGTTTTAGATGGATTTATTGAAAAATTAAATTGTTCTGGATACTGTTTTTGTCTCCATAACTGTACATAATCTGGCTCTATAGCCTTTTTTAGATCAGCCACCATGAACTTCTTCATATGCCTATTATACCTCTTCCCTGCCTAGAATTTGCTTCAGCAAATCTTTTGGCGTAGTCGGATCTTCATCTGGTAATGACCCATATTTATGTAGTAATTTAAGTAACATTCCAGCTATGAATAGATCATCTGAATATGCCATCCATGGGAATAATATATCAAAGGGATCTATTGGTATTACTAGGTAGCCTACACAGATTCCCGCCACAATTTTAACCCATCGTGGAGATCTATTAAACTGTGCTTTATATGGCTTTAAGCTTTCTTTAAGGTTAATTGATTTTCCTAGCAATTATGAGTGCATCCGCAGTCTGGACAAGGACCATCTTGAACTGTGCAATCATCACACCAATCTGGTGGATTCTGCTTATATTTTGGAACATCTTCTGTCATGAGGATAATCCCTTAAATGAGTGACATTCACATACGCCTACAATATCATATGTTTGATCTACTTGGGCTATATCATCATACTTAGCTTTATTCTGACAGTAGTGACATTTTTCTGTCTCTTCCGCCTTTTCTAGGTACGCCTCTAGGTTATCAAGAAATCCCATTATGCCTTCTTCCACCCTCCTATATTTGGGTTCATCATATGTTCTGGCACTTTCCTACCCTCTGGGTATACCCTATGAACCACATTGCTATCTGGAGCATAATGCTCTTTACATACAAATAGAACCTGATGCTTATCTGCATTAATTCCCACAGAATCCGACCCACATTCATAGCATTTGGAGGTACGCAACTTATTCTGCTGCCTAATCATATTTAGATAGCTTCGAGTTGCTGCATCAATCTGTTTTGTCATTATCTTCCTTTTCTAGTTTAGTGCAGTGATCTGGGTTTTTATTACAGCGTGGAAATATTGCTGATTTGTCACAACTACATAAAATGCTCATTAACAGATTATATATTGTAGTTGACTACAAATCAAATAGATCTTCTTGATCTTCGTCTAATTCAAAATCAAATTCTTCTAATGCTGTAATTAAACCTTTAAATGCATATGCGCCAAATCCTGCCATGAGGGCAGATATTGCGAGTATTGCAAGGGATTTATCTCTACTTTTGCGCTTCACTTTTTCGGCCTTATTATATCTAATATTAATATCTTTAATCCTAAAGCATTAATTTGTGACTGTGTATTTAAATCTATTTGTTCTAGTGCTTCTATTATACGGTCTTGCTCTTGCTTTACCGCCTTTTTGCAGCCATTACAAGGACATAGCCAGGTCATCGTATAACCCTAAAGGCGTCATCGGTCTCTGCATCTACAAAGTCCCATTCTGTAAAATTTTCCCAGTACGGTATACCATTTTCATCATAGTCGTCCCAAGCCTTACTACTCATATCCCAGTCAATTTTAAACACAGTGCCCCACCTGTAGTATATTGGCCAAGTATAGCGATATATCTTTCCGTGAATGTTGTATTTTAATCCGTGATTATTATCTTCATCTAAATAATCTGCTTTTAAAATTGACCAACCAGCTATTTCTCCACATAGGTTAGCAAGCCATCGTAGTGGTAAAAATCTAGTCTGATTTACTTTAACTGAGTCTTTCATTTCGGTTCCTTTATCTTATTCCAATTAAGATCAAAGTGATTAGTTTCATTACCAATCTTCATCTTCTTTAGTTTTCTTTTGATTGCTAATCTCATGCCCCATTCGGTGTATGCCAGTCCGCCTCTACAAGCCCTTGCCCAGTAGCCGCCTTCTGCTCCTTCATACCATTTTTGAATTTCCCAGAATCTAGCTCTTTTCCCGTATCTCCAGTCCCGATTAACTTTGATTATATACTCTGGTCTTTCAATTTTCTTTTTGCTCATGATAATTCCTTTTCAATCATCTCAGCATAGGCATATGCCCAAGCCTTTGCTTGTTCTGAGGGATGAGGATATACCTCTCTCATTTCCTGTGCAATTTGTTTGCGAAGGGCAGTTTCAATATCATGTAATGTTTTTCTAATTAAAGCATCTTCCATGTTCCCTGCATATTCCATAAGAAGTTTTAATGTTAATTGTTCTGCATGTGGATTATTCATTACATTGTCCACTCTTCTGTTAATGCCTCATAAATTTCAATGGCAAGATGTGAGGGCAGAATTAAAGTTCTGCATCCATACATATCATCTTCAGTACTAATAATTGCTCTGTGACCATCATTAATGTTATAGTCAATGTCTAGTTTCATCCCAATTCTTTCTCAATAGCCTGAATAGTTGGGCAAGGGTATTTAGCATAACCTCTTTGGTCTGCACATTGATAGCACCACTCAACACCTTTAACCCCATCTACAGTAGCAAACGATGGTTTATGCAATTCAACTACTGCACGAAGGGCTTTAGTGTTAGTAATTAGCTTTTCAAATAAATGTTCATGTTTTAGCCCATTAGTTGAATCATCTATATAAGCAAGCAATTCATCGTGTGTCATTTTACCTCCGCCTTTAATATGCTAAGAATATCATTTGCTTCAGATTCCGTCAATCCTGATAGCTCATATGCTGGAAACCCAACTTTATCATCTTCATTCCAATATTCAGTTCTTTCTAGATATCTAATAGCACCCTCAATTTCATGCCTTAGCTTGGCAATAAGCCACAACATGGCATCTTCTTCTGTATCAAACTTTGGGGTATCATAATGATTTCCAATATATCCATGATGGTGAGCAGAATATTTTGGCGGGTTTCCATATGACCACATCTTTTCAATCCAAAAATGACAATCTCTATCCTTATGATGATCTACACTTACATATGTATACCATTTGCGAGTTAAAACTGTTATTTGTTCTTCAAGTGTCATAGGTCCTCATTCGCATTAAAATCAGCCCATGTTGGGTCACTCTCTGCAATTATTTCATATGTAAGATCAATAACTCCCGCAAAACTTGGAGCAGTGCATCCACCAATATTGTCGCTTCCACGCCATATATCTGAATCCCATCCAAATTGTTGGCGGGATATGTAAATAGTCAAAGCATCACTCATGGTCGTGATCCAAATAGTTTAATAACTTCAATGTTATGCTTAGTCTCTGCCTTTATCTCATTGATAATATCTTCAACAATAGAGGCACGGATTTCATCGTAGATCTGTTGATCAACATCTGTTACTTTGTAGCGTACGATAGGGCTTTGAAATGTCAACCCAAATAGTTTCATTAGTAGCCCCCAAGACACTCATTACGTGTGTGGTATAGTCTTATCTTTGTCATAATTTTACGAGATGGAGCATAAAGATTATCTTTACAGGCAGAGCATTTATATGACCATTCACCACTAAAAAAGTCATGAATATACCCTTTTGCGCCAGCATACTTGTTAGCTACAAAAGTTTGAAATGGATCTGGTATTTCCATATTAACTAATATACTCATTACTCAATTATATAAAATTGAGCAGGTATTGTCAATAGATTTTTAACAGTTTTCTGAATTTGATATAAATCTTTTTTCAAGATCTTCATAACATACACCATATATAGTATGTCTTACGCCGCTAGTGACTGGAGTTACTCTATGAGTAAATTCTTTTGTCATTGGGATAGAAATTAACATACCTGGCTGAGGATATATCTTATATGGCTTGTATAAAAATTCTAGAACTCCACCCTCAAAATTATTATTTAGATATATTGACCACGCTGCTGTCATTCCGCCGTCGTCGAAATCTTCATTGCCAATTTCTGCAGCCATGCCCTTTTCGTAGTGCCAGTTGTAAGCGCCTCCGATGTCAGATTCATTTAAGGGCCAAAAAGATTGTAATGTAATATCTGGCACTAATGTTTCTGGCAATTCCTTCCTCATTCTATTCAGTAATCCATTTTCTGAATAAAAAATTGGATGATTTATTCTTTCTTCATCTGTAGGGAAAACAGCAGTATTGCTTAAATCTATACCTCTAGTTGGACAAATTGTTCCTTCTTCATACAACTTATACTTAACATTAATAAATTTATTTTTAATAGAGCTTGATCTTGATGTTGTATACCATCCCTTTTCATCATCACAAAAAGGCTCTATATAAGACAATTCCTCTTGTGTTAAGAAATTAGGTATATACCAAAGTTCAGTGTCTATGAATACCTTTGACATAATGTTAATCTGTTATATTTATACCAGCAATAGTTGAATCAAAATACTCAGATGTTGGGGCATAAAACCAATCTTTAAGTTGATCATATGTTAAAAGTCTTGATTCCACCCCGTGATCTGGTTTTGTTAATGAAACTAGGTATGAATCTTCACCTTTCTTTTCCCAAGAAACTCTTCCATTATCAGTACTAAAAGAATGATCATATTCTTCACCTGATTTTTCTACACCTTTTGAGTCACCATCTGCTGCAAATATAAAGCCTCCGTGAAACTCAACTAAATTATCACAATCTGACATAATTATTCCTCTTCTTCCTTTATTATTTGATCTACGATAACGCCTTCTGGAACCAGCCCTTGCTTAATTGCGTTCTCTTGATTTCTTCTAGCATTACACTTAATATCTGCAGAAGTTAAACTTTCCATCAATCCTTCTGGAAGCTTTTCTGGATCATCTAATCCAGCATATGGTTCATCCAGCAAGGGGTGAGCGACTCCATCTTTCCACTGTTGCTTTAATTGATATTGATGAATTCTTTCTTTAAAGATTAGTCTTTCCCATTCTTGTAGCTGTGCTTCAGAGTACCATGCATCTGCATAGTCCCAGAATATTACAATTGTATACCTTGTACCTGCAGTAATTTCAGATACACTATGAATATTCTCTACCCCGCCAGGGAACGATACGAATGACCCAGCAGGTGGAACTACGTCTAAACCATGATCTCTAAACTTTAGAACTCCACCCTCATAATCTGGTTGGCTATTCAAATAAATACCAGAGTATTGTTTGTTGTCTGCCCAACCCATATCATTTCCTTCAAGATCTGTGTTATCTGAGTGATCATTAGCGTATGCACCAATTTCCCATTTCTGTGCATGCATACTATTAATCTTCATTGGTCTTCCTGCTGCATCAGAGCAGTATTGAATCATTCTTTCTCTCAAGTTTGCCATGTACTCTTCTGTTATAGAGGTTCCATGCTCTTTTGTAAATGGAGAAACAACATGCATTCCATAAGAACCATAGAAGCAAATAAATCTCCACTCTTCATCGTTTGCATTAAAGAATTTAATTAATTCTTCACACTCTTCTTTAGAAATGAAATTATCGTACTGCCAAATTCCAGTACCCCCGCCTCCGAGAAGCTTACCTCCGAGCTGGCTAACTTGCTTTTCATTTGTATCTACTGACATTTTATTCTCCATATTGAAGTGATTTTATTTTCTCAAAATGCTCATCGCACAGAGGAACCTGATTATATATATTGTCATATATATGAGTAGCATTATGATGGCACTTTGCTATTACGCATTCTCCATCGCCTGACTCCTGCATCTCAGTATTATTTTTTATTCGGTACATAATAGTTCTATTATACCATTTTTAGAACTTGACACCTGGTACAAATATCATATGTTTTTCCAGTAAATGGGCAAGAACCAGCTCTTTGAAGCAGATGACCTTTTACTTTACATACAAACTTTTTAATTATTAGAAGCATAAATGCTGAATCTTTTCTTAAGCCTTCGCCATTTACCGTAGGGCCCTGGCTTTTCCAGTCCCCTATACATCTGACCAGTTTCTAAATCTATTAGTAGCCATTTAGAAGGACATCTGGTATGTATTGTTAAATCTATTGCTTCTGGATAGTTTTCAGCTTCTTCTCCAGTTATTAGCTCTCTAATTTTAAACCTTAAATCTTTTAATTAGAACTATACCCTATGATATAGTTCTATTTAATGAATTATTTTTTGGATGGTTAGGCTTATACTCACCAATGATAGCTTTTATTCTACCGTCTTTTCTAAGCCTAACGATCTTTCCATCTTTAATCTGAGTTTTATTAAAAGGGAAACTGCCTTTTCCTTTTCCAGAAGACATTATACTTTCTTTCTTCCAGTCTTTTTTGTTGGCTGAAGACTTGTCTCTCTTCTTATTCCGTGCTTATTTGTGTCTATCTTGATAGGACTTCTTTTTCCATTAACACCAGATTTAAATTTACCCTGAGTAGGATTTTTTCTGGTAGCGTCATTTGATGTTACAGTATTTTCTGACATCATCTTCCTTTTACTGAATCTGAAGTTACTACGTTACGATCAGAAGATGACTCATACTGAGTATCTTCTGTACCTTCACAACCGCATTCTTTACACATTAATCTGGATCCTCTATACCCTCTCGCATTTCGTGAACTGGATCTTCCTCTATGAATTCTTCTCTTTCTTCACGTGTTGCGCTCATGTCAAGAGTCAAACCTGCATTGCCTTGACTTGTCATATCTATTAAAGATACTGGTGTAATGCCTACTGGGCTACCAACATTGTTGCAACCACATTCGACGCACACTATTATTTGCCACCCTGTCCAACGCCAGCGCTGTCTTGTGTTGACTTATCTGAAGCTGCTGGAAATGATCCATTTGCTGGTGACTGTGAAGCAGCCGCCCAAGGTGTTGTTCCTGCTGGCTTTGTGTTATTAAAGCCGTCTAAATTTAATCCGTCTGTCATTTTATTACTCCTATAGGTTTATTTAAGCGGGTCTAGAAATCCGCTCATCGTTCAATTATATCATTTTTTGTATTTTTTACTGTAGCAATCTCTACATACTTGAATTATCTTACTTTCAGTAGAAGTCAATCTTTCAGCTGGTTTGCCACATTCTGGTATTTCGCAAATATCTAATATATCCATTATTTTAACTTATTGCCAAACTTGGCCCAAACTCTTTCATGGAAATAATATCCTATTGCTTCCCAGACTATATATCCTAAAGCGCCCAGAGTTGCATATTCATATTCTATTTCTCCAGTCAGCATCCAGCTAACTACAGAAATTATGCCAGCTACGCCAACAAGGTGAAATGATTCCCAGCTTAGGGTTTTTAACAGGCTTCTCTTATTTGATTCCATTAAGCAACCTGATTTGGTTTTCCGCCACCGACTACCTTCTTGGCTGGTGCCTTCTTGGCTGGTGCCTTCTTGGCTGGTGCCTTCTTGGCTGGTGCCTTCTTGGCTGGTGCCTTCTTGGCTGGTGCCTTCTTCTCTGCCATATCTAACTCCTTAATTTTTTCTTTTACAATTTTTTCTACTTCCTTTTGGTATTCTGTTGCCAAAGGAAATCCGAACCATTTCTTAATTTTTACTAACACGATTTTTCTTTATCCTCTAATTTTCTTATTATTAGTCTGAAAACATCTTTTGGCTTCCAGTCTGGTGGGTACTCAAGTCCTTCTAATTCTGTTATTAATTCACGTAATACTTTTTTCTTTATAGTATTGTAGTGATCCCATTCCATATTATCTAATTCTATCATATTAAATATCAGTATACTAGTGGGGCGATATTTCTACCGCCCCACTAACACACTAAATTACTTTACTAAAGTAACTTTAGCCTTTGGATTCTTTGCGTTCCATTGGCGAGCTAATTTATTGAAAGCATCCTTAAGTGACTTAATTGCTGCTGCATTATCTGCAGTTAGCTTAGCAATTTGTGCATCTTTTGCAAGAACTACTGCATCTGAGGCAGCCTTAGCATCTGCAAGTGCCTTATCTGAGGCAGCCTTAGCATCTGCAAGTGCCTTTGCTGAAGCAGCCTTCTCTGCTGCAAGAGCAGCATCTGAAGCAGCCTTAGCAACAACTGCATCGGCAGCGGCCTTTAGAACTGCAGCATCGGCAACTGCCTTAGCAGCAATTGCTGCATCTTTTGCAGCCTTTTCAGCAGCAAGTTCTGATACTAGATCACGAACTGCAATCTCTGCAAAAGGCGCTAGTGTTGGAGCGGTAAGACCTACCACAGCTGCTGCAACTGCATCTGTTGATGTTGTTGGCGCAAAAGTAATAAGTGATCGTGTTCCAGTTGCTGGAAGAGTTGCCTTAAATGTTGCAACTCCAAAGTCTGAAAGTGTAGCACCAGTTGTTGCTGTTGCTGTATCAAGTGTTGCTGTTGAAGCAAATACTGTTGCAGTAATTGACTTACCAGATACCTTGTTGCCAAATGCATCTGTTGCAGTTACTGTAATATCCTGCTTTGTCCCAGCAGCACCTGTTGAAGGTGCAGACACTGTTAAATTATTAATTAGGCCAGCAGTACCCTGTACATAGTATGTCAAAGTTACTGGACCGTTTGTAATTACAACTGTTCCAATTGCTGTTGTCTTTGTATAGACATAGAATGTTGCAGTTGTTCCTGTACCAGTTGCAACTGTCAAGGTTGAAGAACCTGAAGATGCGCCAACTGGTGAAGCAGATGAATGAAGTGTAGAAACAATTGTTGCGTTTGTTGCTGTTGCTGTTACGTTTGTTCCAGCTACAACTGTTGCTACCAACTGAACAACATCTGTGTTGTCAATTGTATTGTCTGCAGGTACTGGACGTACGATTGCAGTATTTAGTGCTGTTCCAGCAGTTAGAGGTGTGTCAAAACCCGCTCCGCCAGCCTTTGCAGCGTTCCATGTTGTTGCTACTACTGACATGGTGTTAGCACTTGCAGGTGTTGCTACCATTGTGCCCAAGGCCACGGCTGCAACCATGCCTAGTGCGATTTTCTTAAATGATTTCATTTAATTTATTCTCCTTATATTTTCTGAATCTATATTGTGAATCAGAATTCTAGTTTAATTCCCATACTCTTACTTGAAAAGAACATGGATCTCCGCCTTCATCCCATTCTTGCATTTCTTCATCACTCATGGGAGGTCCATCGTGTGTGTTGCAAAAAACATCTGATATCCAACCTTTATCATAACCAAATTTAATCCAATCGCTAAAGGTTAAATCCATTCCTTTATCTCCTCTAGCATTACATGTTTAGGCTTGGCACCAATAATTCTTTTTACTGGCTTTCCGTCCTTAAACAAGATTGTAGTGGGTATGCTTGTTACTTGATATTCGACTTGTTTATTTTTTTCATCGTCGACATTCATTTTACCCAACCATATACCAGTTTCTTGAGAAACTTCTTCTATGATTGGACTAAACATTTTACATGGCCTACACCATTCCGCCCAGAAATCAATCATGATTAGCTTATGACTATTAATTGTGCTTTCAAAATTATCGTCTGTAACTATCATGCAGTCTCCACATGAGTTGGCCAGTAGTAGTTGCAAGACACGCAGCAAGTATATCCTAGTTGCTTATAATCTGCAAAATCTGAGTAGAAATAGTACTTATCTGGGTCTTTTTCGTACAATCTGCCCTTATGAGAAGAGTGCAGGCTCTCATTTCCAAGCCACCATGGAGTCTCTGACTCTAAACCAATAAAATTATCTTGGTATATTTCGTCAAATTGAACATGTGTTGTGTTTTTGTATCCTCGAAGCAGAATCTCTTTAATAATGGACTCATTATATAGAAAAAGAAAATCTTCGTGTCCACGCCACATCTTTACTGCTGGATGATTTCTCCATGCACCAGTCTCTCCATATAGTCCTGCCAATGATTTAAGGATTTGTAGGTTTTCTACACTTTGCTTAATCAATCTTTTACGGTCTAAATGTTTAGCTGTTTTGTCAAAATTGCTATGTGGTAGAAAGGTTTGCATGTTCTTATTCTACTAAATTGATCCCTGGTCGTCAACACCCTTTAGTGCTTCCGCTTCTTGATTAAACTTATCCATAAATCTTTTAATTACAAAGAATGATGTATCAAAAGCATTTTTTGACATCGCTCTTGAAGACTCTTCTGTTTTTTCAGACTCTGGAACAGAGTTATACCATTTCTGATACAGCTCTGTTCCAACTTCTTCAATAATTGATTCTAAAATAGTCTTATCCATTTATAGCCCTTACTAAATCAAAAATAATTCCATTTGATTTGTTGGAATTAGTAATAGGAGTACCAGTATTTTTAATTAAAGACAACATCTGATCAATTGTTAGTGTTGGCTTTGATTGAGACAGCTGTACCCATTTTGCTGCTGCAATCTGTGTAGAAACCGATGTGCCGTAAGCATTACCATTAAATCCTCCAGGGAATAAGGCTGGTGAATTAATTGCTGCAAATATGTCTAACAGTTTGCTGTCATAGTTACTATTTGAAGATATCCAAAAGTCCATCTTTCCAGTTGAATCGTTAATCTGTTGTTCAAATCCTCCAACTGAAACAGATCCTGGAATACATGCTGGCCAATCAATTCTCTGATAATCTCTTCCATTTCCGCTTGGGAAAAATACAGGAATGTTTGATTTTGAAAGCCAGTTGACCCAGTAATCTGTATTTGTAATAGGGCAGTACTCAGCCTTTCTTAAAAGGTTATGATGACCTTGAGACATAGAAACTGCTTTAATATTATACTTATCCTTATTTTCGTAAATCCACTTTAAAGCATTAGGAACTGTATTAATTGTAGTATTCTGAGTTGTTCCAGCTTTTGTGTTACCAATAATTCTTACAAACAAGATATTCATGTTTGGATTATTAGCAATAGCAATGGATGCCATCTGTGTTCCGTGATTCATGTCACGTGTTGCTAACTGAGCTTTAGGCAATGTCGATGAGCCTGGTCCTTCCATGAAGCCTGTTCCATTAGGACAACTTGCCCATTTATCAATGATACAAACTTCACCAATAAGCTTTTCTTTGATTGATGGAATTGATGTGTCAAGAGCTGTATCCATGATTGCTAGCGTAGGGATAGATGAGGTTTTGCTCTTTAAATTTGCCTGTGCAGGCATTGTAGTTGCGATTAGTGTGAGGGCTACTAGAGCCATTATTAGTTTTTTCATGTAGACAATTCTACTAAATGAGACTGTGTCTGTCAATAGTTAATTTTGAGGAGGAAGTCTACGTGGATACCATTTGCCAGAATCCATGCGTACGTTTTCCTGCTGTGCATTCTGGGCATTTATAACATTGCTTAAAATTTCGTGAATTAAATCTAATTCAATTCTAACTTTAAATAGTTCTAATTCAAGTTCATTGATTTTGCGAGAATTTCTCATTCTGATCCGTCTCTGTCTATGGGCGTTGGTGCCGTTGCAAGTGTGCCACAATTAGCACACTCCATGTCTATAAAATAGCTAACTATTTCATAGTTTTCAAAAATTACTTTAAGATTCCAAACTTCAGATCCGCAGGGGCAGACATGTGTTGGAACACCCCTAACATCCATAGACCTGCTATAGTCTGGACGAAGATCGTTAATTTCATTAGGATCCTGCATATTGTAATTATACTCTATACTTCTATAATTGTAAAGGGTCCACGCACTGTCATATTAAACTTAGCTGCTGCTTCTAAAGCTGTTCTTACACGCTTTCGTGGAGTCTTAACCATAGATGTTGAGAATAATGATCCTAATGCTAAATCTTGTCCACCGCCCTCAGCCATGTATGGAACATCTGCTTCTCCAATATGAAAATCAGAATCCATAGTAAATATTCTTCCAGAGCCCTGTACTGCAATCAAAAATATTCCACCTTCATCTCCATCTTCAGAAGACCCTGGAGTAAAATTTCCATAACCATGTTCCCTAAATGCTTCTTTAACTGAATCAACAAACTTAGTTCTAATAAATTTATCTAAATTTCTGTAACCTGCTGTTGGTGTGTATTTTGGGGGGGTCCAGTTGTATTGTAAAATTTGCCCCATGCGAAAACTATCTACAAAACCAATTCCGTATTGTCCAACTTTAAAAACTTTTGGATCAGTTCTCTGAAAAATTAAACCAGACTTTTCATCGGAAGCGGCAGAGTCGCCACCCATAAATACTTTATTCTCATGAATCAGGGCTACTATACAGGTCATGATGCTAGTATACTATTTAAAATATTCTTGGTCTAGTTCCTCATGAAATTCAGCATGATTTATCATAATTAATGCATTTTCAAGCTCAGCTTTAATTCCAATTAATTGCTGAAGTGTATCATAATATTTATCTTTCCAGTCAGCCAATTGTTTTTCTAATTCAAACAAGGTTATTTTAAGATCTTTTACCTCTAATTTAAGGTGATCTTTTTCACGCTCTTCCCGCCTGATTTTTTCCTTTTTGTTGTCTCTAAATCCAGCAACAATAGCAGTACCCATACCGCTGAGTACCGCAGCGAGTAAAGATAATGTTACGGTTAAATAATCAATATTCATTATATGATTAATTATACCGTAAATTATATATTAAACTAATAATTCAGAGGCAGTTATTTCAGATCCAAGATATCTCTTTTTCTGAACAAATTCTTTTACTGACTCATGACCATTTTGCCTACCGCAGATTAACACTACCCATCTCGGCTCTAATTTTTCGTCAATACATGTTTGGCACAAAAATAGGTTAATTGAAAGTAAAGATGACCTCTTTAAGTTCAACTTGTTTTTGCTTTTATTACATGAATAGCAAAGTATTTTTTCACTCATTCAAAAACCTCTTCACACCCTGTTTCTTTAAAGAATCTAGAGACATCAAACCTTATGTTATCTCTAGAAAACAATCCAGCGAAATCTTTTACTAAGCTGGAGTAATCTTGTAAATCCATAACTTCTTTATACCTTAACAAAATTTTTTCTGCCTTTATATAATCTTCTCTTACAAAAGTACAATCTCCCTGAGTCCCACCGCTTGGTCTTCTTAAAACCTTTTCTGCTATGTTCCCACCAGGACCATACAAAGAAACTGTAAGATATTCTTTTGCAAATCCCCAGTCTGTGTACCTGTTGTAGCTTGATACTGCATCCAGAGCATTGCTGTAGTAGTAAATTGAGCGAACTGGGTGTTCACCATCTCTTGCTATAGTAAGCATGTAGGAAGAGTGTATATTTTGGTTTTCTTTTAAAAAATTATTTACAACATCTTCATGTTCTGGTTTTAGCTGTTTCAAGCTTTCTTCTTTATACTCTTTCAAGTATTCTTCTTGGTTTCCCACTTATTCTCCTATGAACATTAGATCATCATTTTCCAATAATTCTTCATATTGGACCCCATCTTTTTCATACACTACTATGGAAGCAAATGCTCCCATTTTTTCTACTGATCCGTAGAGGTTTTCTGAGTGAATATATACTTTATGTGATTCTGTTTGCAATTGGGACCCCCTCAAGTTCGCATCTTACACCGTATGATTCAATCATTTTTTTAACCTTTGTAACATAATCTATAACTTGTTCTTTTTCATTACCAGCGAACTGGATAAAGTTATCCTCATATAATCTTAAGGCGAGAAATTCTGGATATTGAACTACATCCATCATTAGCAATAAAGGCTTTCTAATTTCCCTTAGCTTTTTTCTCATTTCTTCGTTGTAAAATACTGGCTTGTTAGGCTCACCAGTCCATAAATTAATTCCGTGCTTAAAGTGTTTATTATCTGATAGGTTAGAGCTCATTTTTTTTATTTATACTTTTCCAGACTTCTTTTGTTTTATGAGAATTTCTCATTTTATCAATAGAGCCAGAATTTAAGTAAACTCCTCCCCACACACCGTATTCATTATTGTCTATGCCAGATTGATAGCACATCTTTCTTACTGGACATGAAAGACAACACTGATCAATATTTTTTGCTATATTAACATCTAGCTCATACTTATCAAAAAACAAATTTGTATCTAAACCACTGCAGGCGGCTAAGTGCCACCAGTTTATATTTTCATTGTCTGTGTTTAGATCATTTAAAATATTTGACATATTTAGGCGGTAAGACCCAAGTTCCTTCTTTGCTAACTGGAATAATACTTGCTATTCCCCAGTTATCGTTTCTAAATACACCATTTGTATTTGAGTATCCGCCTATATCTTTTTTCCATATAATAAAATTATAGTTATCCCAATAAGTTTCTATACTTTTATTAGATATTTTTTTACGAAGTATTTCTACTCCATTTTCATATAAATGTAACATTGGTCCAATTTGTATTTTTTAGACCTGTATAATATTATACAGGAATTCAAAGGTGCTTGTCAAGTATTTTTAGTTATTTATTTGGATTAATAACTGATTTTTGTCCAGCAAGAGCTGCCTCAATATGCTCTTTTACTACAGCATACTCTTCTTCAAATACCTTTTTAGTTCTTCCTTGTGCCATGATTGGAGTGGTAGCATTTTCAGCATGTGTATCCTTTAATGTTTTTTCATGATCAAGAGTTAAAATTTGGCAGTTAAAATGGCTAATTAAATATCCATCCTTATCAAATAAATATTTTTCATAATTTCCGCCCATTTCTGAACCATTGTCAAATCCAAAATTTAACCACCATGAGTAATATGGACCATCATGGTCAAATCCTTGCTTTTTACCCGCATATCCATTTTCATCGTGAACAAGATTACATTGCCCTCCAACAGTTTTCCATAACTCGTGTGGCTCTTGATACGCAACGCCAAGTCCGTTATGACCAGGTTCTGCGCCAACAAGACCAGAAACTGCATCATTTGGATTAGAGCTGGTCATCTCAGTATAATCAAAAGTTGTACCATAGACATCAATTCCATAATTTTGAGAATCTGCTCCGCAAGTTATACCCTCTGACCATTTTCCACGAGTAATACCTGGGCCACAGTAGTCGTTTGTAGGTACACCTATAACAGTAAATCCTTGATCTTCATAATCTCTCTGTAGCCACTGAAGCACTTCAAGCTGATTTGCATTTCCACAACCAACTGTAGTATTAACTATCATAACTACCTTGCCTTTATGCTTTTGAAGCAAATTAGGAGTTCCATCTGCTGCATTAATTTCTACATCAAAAATTGATTTAGAGCTTCTAAAATGTTTGATATCAAACTTTTCTTCTAGTAACGTGGTCATATATTCTCCTATTTTTCTTTTAACTTAATAACCTTGATTGATTTAATTTCATCATCTGTGCCAAATATATCATTTACATAATCTCTGGCATCATCTGCATCAAAAGCTTCTACTTCTAACAATACTTCTAATTGTACAGTATATTTGTTCATTATGCTTTAAACTTTGGACGACCAAATCCTACAATAGAAATCATTACGCCTTTATTATTCTTCTTAAAGGCACGGAGCTGCTTACATGCTTCTCCGCCATTTCTTTGACTTCCTTTTTTATTTGAAGAAGTATTTCCTTCAATGCACCATACGGTTCCATCTTCGTTATCCTCAATAACAATTCCTACGTGAGAAATTCTATCGACTCCATCTGAAGGGAAATCAAAATAGGCTATATCTCCTGGCTCTGGATCCGCTAAATCTCCGTCAATCCATGCGCCCTTCTTTTTAAATGCTGCTGCGCCTGCTGGGGTATAAACAGTATTAGGTACCTTTACGCCAGCCTCTGAGGCACACCACATTACGAAACTTCCGCACCATGGTTGAAAGTTAGCTTTTGTAAAAGCACCATACTTTGTTTCATTGTCTTTTGGACCTTCAATATAACCAACTTGAGATTTTGCTACCTGAATTAAACGCTTTGCAGTTCCTGCTGGAGCTTTATCTGTTAGTGGTGGTACTGGAAATTCGCTATTGGACATTTTTATCATCACCTATTTCTATAACTGTGTCAAAAGGCTCTATAGCATCTTCTAACATTGATTTAATTTCTTCTACAATCTCTTCTTGATTAAGCATTTTATACATAGAATTCTTATTTTTTTCTCTTTCAACTATTTTACGAGACCATGAATATCCTGCATCTCCGCCCCATGCTAACCACATAATTTTTCCGTTTGAAGGACTTTCAGAGTTATTCCAGTCCTTACCCTTCTTGTCTACCTCATGTCTTGAAAAATAAGAATACATTCTTTTAACTGTAGATAAACTTAAAGTTTCCCCTCTTGCTAACTGTCCTGCACGAGTCCATCCAACTGCTGTTCCAGCACCTTTAGCCTTGCCCTGCTCTTTTAACTTAATAGCACGTCTTGCTGCTGATTGCATTCCAGATGTGGGCTTATACCCTTCTTTTGCCATTATTTACTCCTACCAAATAGTTTTTTTACTTGAGGTACGCAATTAGGAACCTTTTTGCCATCTTTATTTTTCCAGCCAATTTGTTCATAACCTTCCCAGCATGGGTTAGCCTTTTCAACTTCATTTGCATAAAGAGCTCTAAGCTGTGCTTTAGCTTTTGTTTCGCTATCGTGGCATCCGATTAATTCGTTAGTGCCTTCTTTAACTACTGCATATCCATTACAGCCAGCTGCTCCCTGTTTAATTTGCCAAGGCATTAGTCTTTATCCCAATCTTCATCTACTGAATGCTCTGCTGGTACAGCACCATCTGGCTTAGCAGCAAGCCTTGCTCTAACAGCATCTAACTCAGCATCAAGCTTTTCTTCTGACATCTTAATTTCAGACTCAAGCTTTTTATCTGCTTGCGTGTTCTTAGCATCGATTTCCTTGTTGGCCATTTGTGCAGCCATAACATCTTTAGCGCCAGACTGACCTATGAGCAATCCCGCCAAAGTTCCTGTGATAAATGTAGCAACGCTACCCAAAACATTAAAAAACATTTTGTCGTTTTCTGACTGTGCGCCGATTGGTTGAGTTACAAATATAAGTGCATATAGAATACCTAGAGAGGTACACAATAAAATTGTTCCAAGTGTGATTCCAAGAATAAATTTTAATCTTGCATCAAGATCTTGTGGTGTTAATCTTTCTTTAGCCATTTTTTACCTTTGATTTCTGATATTCATCCCATACCTCTTGTCCGACTAGATCTCTTGAACAGGTTCCTGTTGTTTCACAAATTGGAGGATTGCACTCTGCGTTTTCCCAATTTTCTGGATCTTGACATGGGTAGCGGAAGCCTCCCTGATAACTACAGGATGTAATTGTTAGTACTAGCATTAGACTAGCCAAAGAGGCACCTATTTTTTTCATACCCCTATTATAGCATTTCACTCTTCTTTTCTTAAAGGGATGGTGGCAAGCCATATAATAGTGGCAATAAGGGTTGCAATCCCTACTACCTGCTGGGCTGACCCAGTAAGTGTAAGCCAGGCAATAAAAAAGCCAAGTAGGGTAAATATCTGGGCTATGCTTTCCTTAATTACCTCCCAGGCATAGTTAAATATAGCCTTGATTATTTTCATTATATCCTCCTAGTCATGGCAGCTGCCACAATATTACTTGCAATAATTACTGGCACAATTACTTCTTGGGCCTTTTCTCTTTGATCTTCTGTCATATCCTTACCCCATTCTGAAGGGTTTAAGACCTTTCCTAAATCTATATCTAGTACTGCCCCGATTGGATCTGCTAAAAATGCTTCTGTTTGAACTTCTGTTGTAGCATCTGCTAGGGTGTAAGGCATTGTTGCATCACCAGATGCTGCTGCTCTATCCTCAAACTCTACAAATGCTGTTGCTAATTCTGGGTTACTCTTCATTGCTTCAGCAATTACTGCAACCTCTGATGCTTTAATTCCTAAATCTTCTGCAACCTCTTGCTTTGCCTCTTGAGTCAAAGCATTTAATGTTTGACTAACTGCAGATATCTGCTCTTTTGTTAATACAACTAATTTATTATCTTTACTTGTTAAATTAGCTATAACTCCAGATAAGTCTTCTGTAGTTCCTGTCCCTTTTTCTGGGACAAGTGCTGCTAAAACTTCATCTTTTATTTCAGAATTATCTGTAGGCTCTGGCGTTGGCTCAACAGTTGGCTCTGGCGTTGGCTCAACAGTTGGCTCTGGCGTTGGATTAACAGTTGGCTCTGGTGTTGGTTCAATAGTAGGCTCTGGCGTTGGATCAACAGTTGGCTCTGGTCCAGGAGTTGGCTCTGGTGTTGGTTCAATAGTTGGCTCTGGTGTTGGTTCAATAGTTGGCTCTGGTGTTGGTTCAATAGTAGGCTCTGGTGTTGGTTCAATAGTAGGCTCTGGTGTTGGCTGTACGGTAGGTTCTGGATCTGGACTTGCTATTGGTGTTGGTTGATTTGCTGCTGCATTTGCTGCCGCTTGAGCAATTGCAATTTGAATTTCTCTTTCTTTTTGCTTATCATAATAATCCCAAGCATTCTGTATTGCATCATTCATATCAATAATTGATTGATTATAAACAGAAATAGCATTATTTTTTGCAGCCAAAGCATCTGTTAGGTTTTGTTGTGCTGTTGTGAGGTTTTGTGTAGCAGTTGTTAGGTTTTGATTTAATGTTGTGAGGTTTTGAACTGCAGAATTATATGTAGCAAGTTTATTATTATAATTTGTTTGTGCTTCTGATTGATCTATTACAGCCTGATTATATGAATTTATCTGTGCTTGTGTTGCGCCAGATCCGTATGAAAATGTGTTTGGGTTACAGGTAAAATTTACACCCCATGTATCAGGATAGTAGCATCCTGCTCCAGTCCATCCACCAGGAATTGCCCATCCAAGATGAAAATATCCTGGCCCCCCACCGTTGTACCACCATATTTCTACGTCTAAAGTTTTATCTTGGCTTACATCGTATACTGGAGAGTATGGACTCCAGGTGCTTCCCTGCTCTCGCCAATTATCTACAGCAAGTTGTCCATCTACATACATTCTAAATCCATCATCTGTATAGCCTGCAAAATATGTAGAAGTCCAATTGGATGGAACTGTGATGCGACCAGTGAATTTAACTACAATATTTTCATATCTTCCGCAGGTAGAAGGTCCAGGAGATAATGAGTTTGAAGTCAAAACTCCACTACATAAATATTGATCTGGAACAGCAGTATTTGAAAGCCATAAAAAGGAATACTGCCTAGCGAGAATATAAACATCATAATGTAAACCAACAGATCCAGCATTTTGAACTGCAGATTGTGTTGTTTGTAAATTTATATTTGCTATATCTAATGAATCTTGGGCAGAATTTTTTTCAGCTAACGCTGTTGCAACAGTTACCGTCTGTCCATCTACTGCTGATTGAGCTAAATTCTTTTCTTCTAATGCTATTGCTTCTTGTGCTACCGCAGTATCGTATGTAGTATATGCTTCATCTCTTGCTTGTTTTGCAGTAACGGCTAAATCATATTTTTGTTCTGCAGTATCTATTAAGGATATAAATTCATCCTGATAATTTAAATCAGATACGCTATCATTTAATTTTTGTATTTCTTGAGCGGCTAGGTTTAGTGGGTCATCGCTATAAGAAGCGGGTGTTAAAAATAGCCAACCAAACCCTAAAATGGCGGCTAATGACAATCTCCATGCTTTAGTCCTAGTCAACTATAACTCCTACATAACAAATTTTGTTACGTAGTAATTATAGCATGATGGTATGTTTAATTAGATCTGATGTAGCTTCCAGAAATGTGGAAGTCATCTTCTATTGCTAAATTAAATGGAACAGAGTGCGTAAATGCTTCTTCGTTACCATTAGATACAGTTGTTAAAAGATACATCATGTTTGAACCTTCAGAAACATGTCCTGAAATTGAATATTTTTTATTGGTTGATGCATCAAGCAAGTTGCCATTTCTAAAATATGCATCATATTTACTGTTAAATGGTATCGTCATATAATATTGTCCAGTGCCAAAAGATGTTATGTTGTCAAAATCAACGTTTATTCTAAAATGAACTAATTCTCCTGAAAGTACGTATGAAGCTGAAAAAAGAGGTGTACCGTTAAAAGTAGGCTGTGTTCCATTAGTGGTGCCACCCTGCACATCATAAACTGTTTCTTTAAGAGCGTTATCTAAGTAACCCTTTATATCAGTTGTAAATATAAATGGCATTATCTCTCCAGAATTAATACTGCGACAGTTGATGAGCCGACAGCATATAACTTATCGTTTGGGCCAAGATCTGCGCTCCACATTTGTCCTGGAGCAAGTCTAATTCCATAAGACGAAGTGGTTACTGATTGATTTCCAATATACAATGGAGCAGA
>JACCDW011583567.1_pt1 | contig 23617 bp, 39 predicted proteins | sample 7449781 | NCBI WGS metagenome assembly JACCDW01 (sample SAMN15323449, study PRJNA562643) | freshwater metagenome | isolation source: river surface water | place: USA:Blue River Watershed | collected 2017-08-18
CCCCAAGGCCTGTAGGCAACCACTCTATCGCCGTCGAGCAGGTAGTCGTGGTTGGGTTGTCGATGATCCACTCCCGTCCAAACAGTTGTTTCACGTACCGCCTCCATTATCGCCAATCCTTCTTGTCACCATTGCGTTCGTTGTCATCGTAGCCAGCCATGTACTCTGCCACGCTCTCAGGATCAGTTACCTCAACGCGGGGTCCTGAATCACCACCAACGCCACCATAGTGCGGTGTGCGTCCGCGTCCGTAGTAGGAATCGGCACTGCCACGATCGAACAGGCAACCGTGTGTACCGCGTACAAATTGCCAGCCCTTCAAGGCCCCTACAACACGCTGTTTTTCTGTCTGCATTTCACGCTCCTTAACATTCACTATACCTATAGTATAGCACCGGAGGGCCAAACTGTCAACCAAATTACAGTGGTTTTCTGGGTTTCTTGATCCGTGGCTTATCTGCCACAACCACGCCGTAGCCCCCAGGGCCTGTGCCCACGAGCCTGCGTTTGGATGGTTCTCTGAACAGGTCCTTGGCTCGGAACTCTCTGCCCACGTAGTATTCGATGAGGCTGTTCTTGATCATTGTAGGTAGATCGTGGCCAACATCTTCGGGACAGACGAAACGCACAGGGCAGGTGCCCCATCCGCCATACTCTAAGAACTCTGCGTAGTAGCGTCGATGATCTTTATTAGCAGGGTCAAAGGCCACTAAGGGCCTCATCATGTACTCTAATTTACTCATCAACTATTTACTGTATCGAAAGGGTCGTAGCCCTCAACTTCGATACCTAGCTCCTTAGGGTTGACTTCATCCTGGATGTCTTCCCAATCTGCGTCCTCGTCGATGAGCACACCATCCTCATCATAGAAAGGATCTTCATTAAGATTACCAAAACCGATTCTACTCATTTTGCGGCTTCCTTAGTGATAGTTTGAACTTTGTCCACGGCCTGATCACCGATCTTAGCGATGCCCGTGAACCCCACAGTTGCTACAACGATACCAAACACAAATGCGATCACATAACCCATTTTAACGCTCCTATCAAAGTTACAGTATTGTTATTGTACGACCGATCTAGAAATTTGTCAAGTCTGTGCATGCAACACAGCGGGGCCTGTGGCTAAAAAGCCACAGTGGCTGGCACTCCCTTTGAGTCCGATGATCATCAGCCTTGACATATCGCCTGTGGGATAGTTAAATGTCATCTTACCTTCGTAGAGTACTTCCTTGAGTGGGAACTGTCGCTTGAACTCATCTAGATCCTTGATAACTGCCACGTGGTCCTTGTGGGGTAGATCACAGACCTGTAGCACACAGATCGTACCCTCTGGAATGTTGTTGAACCATGTGTGCTGTTCCATGTGTTCGATGCTGGTGTTGATAACGATGTGTGGATTGTCTCTGATGAACTGTACGGTATTAGCGTTGCCAGTCTGTGCTTTGAACTGCCAGCCCTGCCATTCCCAGAACTTGTTGATGCGATCAGCTACGGGTTCACAGTCAGGGTCTTGGTCGATGCTGCGTACAAACTCGATGGGGATCTGGCCACGGACCCTGATGATGAAGTTGGCTAGGCCGTACCAGCCGCCGTATATCCATATCTTGTATCCGGATACAGGAGCAGTGATGTCTCTTAAGGAACTCTCCAATCTGTCAGCTAACCAGATCTTAGACCCTACCTGTCCTGAAGAAAAAGCATCGAGATCAACGACCTCGATGCCTAGCCATTTAAGCAGTTTCTTTTTCATAGATCACTGTCTGGCCAAAGGGTGCTTCTGCCTGCTCGTTACCTTTTACGATAAAGATAGTATCGCAGTAGTCCTCTTCACCCCAACCACCGCAGGGATAACCGTCTGTGAACATGATAAACTTCTTAGGCTGGATACCCATTTCCTGCATGAATGTCCAGTTGACTTCGAAGTCTGTACCGCCACCGCCCTGAGGCTCATACTCTACCAACTCATGGGCTTCATCATGTGTGATCTCTTTGTGGTTATAGATCTCTGTGTCAAAGCACCATAGGTTGATCTTGAAGTCCTCGTATTGATCCATGATGCCCTTGATCTCTGACAAGAAAGCAGTTGCGTCCTCGTCACCGATCGAACCCGACATATCGATCGAGATAGCCACGTCAATGGTAGTTGCTTCTTTCATGCCCGGAAGTACCGCACCTGAGTGCATACTCTTACGGTTAGGGCGAGTAAAGGAGTAGTCATTGCGGACGATGCTTTGGATCTCTTGACGGACCAAAGTTCGCCAATCCATCTTAGGCTCAGTCATAGACTTGATCATACGCATGATACCTGCGGGTGTCTTACCAGCACCTGCGGCCGCGGCACTCTGGATCATAGCCTGCTTGATCTCGTCCTTGATCTTCTGTGCGTCCTCTTTAGAGATGCTAGGACGCTTACCCTTGCCATCTTTGTCACCGTCGCCCTCACCCTCACCGTCGCCCTCTTTGATGTGCTCGTCAAGCAGGTCACCCAGCTCTTTGAGCAGTTGTGGCATACTGATCTTCTCTGCCTTTTCCCAGAGCTCGTCGTAGATCTCTTCCCAGGCTTTGCCACGATACTTGCTGTCGTAGCAGATCTTAACTTCGGTGATCTTCTCACCGATACGCTCATCAACGAGAATTTGGTTTACGGCATAGTCCTGTGCGATGTTAGACAGTTGGCGATCACGCGAACCTACGCGACCGAAGTGGTCTAGGATACAGTGCATGATCTCGTGACCAAACAGGAACTCTAGTTTCTTGACAGAAAGTTTCTCTACGAACTTGGTATTGTAGTAGAAGTCTCGGCCGTTGGTTGCGGCAGTAGGACACCAGTCATCAGCATTGACCAAACGCATACGAGTGGCCATGTTGCCGAAGAAGGGTGCTTTGAGTAGCAGGCCTACTCGGGCAGTTGTGAGTTTTTCAATTACAGAATCAGCCATTAGTCGCTCTCCTTAGTATGTGTATATTATAGCACCTAGCGGCACTCCTGTCAACCAAAAAAGGTGGGCTACGAACTCTGAGAAGTCCGTAGCCCTACGATGGACGAGGTCTTAATTCTCCATCGCTGACAAAACATACTTACCGAAACGCTTGTGGAACTCGTCGAACGATTCCATCTTGGTAGCGTCCAAAGGCAAGTCATAGTTGCTGAGGGCAGTCTTGGCACCCATAACCACGAGCTCTGTAGGGAAGTTATCCATCATATAACGGAAGAACTTATCCGCCATACCGTCCCAACCCTTGACCTTCTTCTCAGCACGGTCTTTCAACTCATAGCAGAGCGAAACAGTCAACGAATACATCGCAGACACTTCCTTGATCTGGAGGTCCTTGACCTTGCCGTCGAGGATGTCTTCTGCCTTGGGCAGTTTACCTGCGATCTTACGGTGTGCCATAAACTTAACAGCCAAACCGTCACCGATAGCACCTGACACCAAGTTAGTCAAAGTATCGCTGTCGATGTCATCCTCGGACAGGAGATCGCTAACGAAACACCATGAGCGCGGAGTAGCAAACGCCTTAGAGGCACTCTTTGGATCGAAGTCGTAGAGGTCCTGCTTGGCATAGCCCACATAACCAACAACCTCAGGGTGAACCTTGTTCAAGGTAGCCCAATCTTGCCAGTCATCAAAGTCCACCTTCATTTCCAAGTGAACGAAACGGTTAGCCAACGGAGCAGGCATACGATAGGTAACACCACGGTCACCTTCACGGTTACCAGCGGCAACGATGTCAACACCCTTGGGCAAAGTGTAGGTACCAACACGACGGTTCAGGATCAACTGATAGGCCGCGGCCTGTACCGCAGGAGGAGCAGAGTTCAACTCGTCCAAGAAGATCAATGCGGTGCTGTCAGGATCCACAGGCAATTCAGCGGGAGGTGCCCAGACCATCTTGCCCAGGTCACTGTTGTAATAAGGAATGCCCTTGATGTCGGTGGGCTCCCAAAGTGCTAGGCGAACGTCAATGACTTCGCGACCAGCGTCTTCACCGATCTGCTTGACGAGATCGGATTTACCAATGCCTGGAGGGCCCCACAGGAACACTGGGCGGCGAACATTGATCGCCTTACGGATCGACTTCTTGGCTGATTTAGGGCCAACAGTACGGATGGAAATATCTTGTGCTTTTGCCATTTAAGACCTCGTTAAAGTTAGAACTACGAACAAATCTGCTTTCTCAGTGTTTATATTGTAGCACCGGTGCCCAACTCTGTCAACCGGTGATCTTTACATAGTTTAGGGCTGTTGTTTTATCGCCACGGACGCTCTTGATCTTGCCCTTGATCCTCAGCTCCCCAGTTAGCTCCTTAGAGAACCAGAAGTCCACGAAGCTCTCGCCCATACGAGCATTGATCTTGAACTTATTGTAGTTCGGATTGTAGCGTGAGCTGATCACGGTGATCGTGCCTGATACAGCGTCGCCCTCGGCGCCGATCAGTTGTTCAGAAGCATAGATATCCCGCTTGAGTTCCGTACGCTGCTGATCACGGTCGGCCACAGAGGGCAAACAGCTGACCACAGCGAAATCATACATATCGCGGCCAGTGAACTCATCCTTGCTGGCGATCTTGTAGGCAGTCATTTGGAACTCATTGAGCTTGCCTGCCATCATTAACAGCGTGTAGGATTTGAAATGATCCCGTGCTGAGCGGCCCGCAGCGTAGTCGGCCTCTGTGACGTCCACGAAGTTGTTGGTCCGGAGCCATTCTTTGACCAGTGCTTTGTTGGCTCGTTTGGCAAGGAAGGGCGGAGTAGCATTGTGCATCCACTGATCTTCTTTGAAGTAGCCTTCATTGATGCGCTGTGCTGCTGCCGCACAGGCCCAGACTTGATCTGCTGTAAATGTGGTCATATTCGCTCCTAACTATTTACTATGCCTATAGTATAGCACCGCTGATCCAATCTGTCAACCTGGGAGTGCCGGCCAAAGAAAAAGGGTGTTGCGTTTCCACAACACCCTCCAAAGATTACCCGGGAGCGAATCGGTTGGTCTTTGAAACCCTACTTAGACAGTGATGCCTAGTGATTTGGCTTTGTAACCAAGAGCTACGAGCTCACGGCTAGCATCACCCATAACATACTCAGTGACCTTAACACCGTTACCAGCTGTACGGTTCTTGGTGTAAACAGCATAACCGTTTTGGCGGATGCGGCTTACTTCAGCATTGATGTTCTTGATACCGAAACGCTTTTCTGCTTGTGAAGCAGTTACCACGTCACCGTTTTGAAGAGCTTGCTGTAGCTTGAACGTCTTGGTTTCTTTAGAGTAATTAAATTTCATCTGTGTGTTTTCCTTTAATTTAAATTAAAGCTGAATTCTTCTTCAGCGTGTTACTATTATAACAGTATCCAATCTCAAGGTCAATGACGAATCTTACCGTTTAACTTTGATCGTAGGATTTACTGCCGCACCCAAAATAAGAGCGGCTAACCATGTCCAAACCGTGTATTCAATTGCCAGCACGGGGAACAGGGTATTCAGTGCCCAGATCATCAGCAGTGGACCAGCCACTACAACGATTAAGATCAGGGCAGCGAATGCGAGTATAGTGAATAGACTTTTCATTCGTAGGCCTCCATTTCATCGATTTCTTGCTGTCGTTTAAGTTGCTCGAGCTCAGCGTCAATGGCCTTTTCCTTCTTCTTGCCACTAGGCGCACTGCCTCGTTGATAGACCACATAGTAGTGCTCATGACAATAGCTCTTGCCTTCTATGGTCTTAGCACCACAGTAGGTCACAGGCCCCTTGCGGGGATCCTGTTCTGCTCCAATATATTGGCACCCTGTCATTAGTGGGCTCCTTTCATAACAGTGACCTTAGCCATGTTCTGCCAGTTAGTAGGGAAGCTCTTACGCAGATCCGCTACTTTCAAAACAGTACGCAGGCTCAGTTCACGCATGGTTGCGCGATTAGTTTCGATGAAGTCCACGACCTCGTCTTTGGCAATGTCCTCGAGCTCGTAGGAGTCCAACATGCCATCTTTGACGATCTGCTTGATACGCAGGACTTTCTCGCGATCAGTGTCCATACGCAGATCGATATAGTGACAGCGTGACTCTAGGGCCGCCAAGTGCTCTTGAAGCTTCTTGCTTCGTACATTCTCAAACTTCAAGTTAGTGATAAAGATAGCACCACCCTTGAATTCGAAACGATCTGGGATACCCTCAGAGCGTAGCAGACGGCTGTCAGTGTTCCACGAGATAGTACGCTTCTTGGAACTGTCCAAAGCGGCCTTCAAGATGTTCAGCGCGATGTCGTCGAGCAGAATGCTGTCGCAGTCATCGAACACAAGGATACACTTGCTGTCAGAGAACTGATAGAGCTTCTTGTAGAGTCCGATGGCACTCATAGCACCTTTGACGATCTCGTATTTGGGCTTACGCTCGCCCAGAGTGTTGAACAGATCGTCTTTGGCTAGTACTTCTTCTACACCAAAGGATTTGCCTACACCTGGAGGGCCAGTGACGATCATAGCACGGACATCGCCAGCTTTGACAGCTTTGGTCATGTCCTTGAGGATGTCAAAACGCACACGGGTACGCTCGATGATCTCTTCGTCAGTTTCGTGTGCGACAGCGGCATCGGGCACCTTGACCTGTGTGAAGTCCGTGACCTCAGCACCTTTCACGGGCTTGGCTTTCAAAGCAGTCAGCATGGTAACTCCCTGCGGAATGGGTTTAGCGGAACCTGCGGTGTTGTAGGCACCCTGCTCGCAACGGATGCGGATTGAACGATCTGGGAAGCCGGGCTGACTGCCACCTTCAACAGTGACATAGCCGGTGCCATCTTTGGCTACCTTGTAGTCTTCTACTAGTTTAAAAGTCATGCCACCAACATTAGTAGGCTGGCCCTTGATATTGTAGTAGCCTTCGGTAAAAGTAATATACACAGTTCGCTCCTGTTGTTTATTGAACATTCCACTATTATATTACCACTAGGGGCTGTTGTCAACCCCTAGCAGTAATAACCCTACAAACCCTAGGGTTATTCGTCCTCTGCTACCAAACGCTCGATGGTGTTTTGAGCTAGGGCATCCTCCAAAGGAACCAGCCCATCTTTGATCAAGCCCGGCACGTCATAGACAGCACCCACATACCAAACGCCGTCACGCATGACATAGTAATACTCGCCACCACAGCGTCCCACCTGGGCCAGGAACTGCTCAAAGGTGTGAGCTACTTGATAGCTGACGTTGTCCTCGCCGCGATCTTTGTAGAAGTTCATTTCCTCGACTGTGGGCTGGACACCCGAATTGTCTCCACGTGCTATCAGCTGATTGGCCTGTACGGATCCATAGTGCTTGTGCAGGATCTCGCCCGTGTAGTCTAGGTAGCCGTCATAGTGGCAGTAGACTGACTTACAGATGTCTCCGTGCATGACACCTACTCGTGAACGTGTTCCCATCTTTCGCTCCTTTTGTTTAACTTAGCCTATAGTATAACAGGACCCGAAGGCCCTGTCAACCAAACGGTCAAATACCCTGGAACGCTGTCAGGGCTTTCTGTGCGTCTGCGTCCAGCATACAGGCGTCCATAGCCTTCTGCTTCTCAGCATTGACCACGCCCTGGTAGTCGCAGAGAGCCTGCTTTTTGGCCTCCATCTCTGGCCATTCTACATCTGAAGGGTTAAGGTAGGGACCAGTATAGTCCACCTTGTCTGCTTTGAGCACGATAGCACCTGAACGGATGCCTTCAAAGACCTGACCCCAAGTGGGTTGCTCAGGGCGTCCAGTAGGGCCAAACAGTTCTACCGCTTTGGCTTGGACTTTTTCACGTGCGATCTCGTTGAGACGACGCACAAAATATTCACGCTGGGTTTGTTCCATCTTTCGCTCCTAGTTGTTGAAGGGTTTATAGTAAGTGCCTAATTCCTTACTATGTGCATATTATAAGCTCAAACTGTCAGACTGTCAACCCCATACTTAGCAGCCCAGCTGTCTAAGAACTCCTGGCCCACGTCCAAACTCACGTAGTCGTCGCCCTGCATGCCCTGCTCTGAGTAGCAGAGGTCTACGGCCAAGCCCTGCTGCTTAATGTACTCCTGCAGCTCTGTGTAAAACAGGCCGTCTGTGTAGATCAAGCCATCCTCCCGGACGTCCCAGGTGCTGCGATCAAAGTATACACGCAGCTCGCCGAAGTCACCCTCGTCGTTGACATAGCCCAGCTGCAGGCCTGTGACCAGCACCTGTTTAGCCACATTGCTCCACAGACCGTCACCTGCTGTGCTGATAATCGTTGACTGCATCTTGCGCTCCTTTTAGTTACTAAGCTTCTATTGTATGCTCAAACTGCCGCAGTGTCAACCACTTTGGATAAAGACCCTATGAGCCTGCGGGCTTCTTGTTTGGCCTCTACGAGCGCCTGATAGATCAGGTCCTCAGCCATGCCGTCCTTAAGTACTTCCCGGGCATCCTCGTACAAGAACCCACCTACGATGTGTGAACCCAGCTCGTGCCCATCCAGCAGCACACGGGCACGAAGCATGAACCAATCTAGATCATAGTTGTCGATCTTACGGCAAAGCTCATCGATGTCGGTGATGCTGTCATCGAACAGATCACGTGGCGAAATGTCTTCCCACGATTTGTCTACCACGATCTCAAAGCCCTCACGCGGCTCACGCAGCAGTTCGTCCCAGTGTCTCATAGTCGCTCCTTAGTGTTAACTAGCCTATATTATATGCTCTGTTAATCAATCTGTCAACTCACATGCTCCAGTAGCTTTCTGAAGCAGGCGAGCAGAAGTAGGGGGTATCGTAGCGTTCCCGGAACTCCACACCCGACATCAAGTTCTTACGCAGCACGTAGGTTTCAAAGATCTTAACGATGTAGCCAGGGCGGCGCGGGTTAGCCCGCTCTACAGCAGCTAGGGTCATCTCAGTGAAGTCTGTCTTTGCGACCAACTTCATGCCCTCTTTGCATCTACGGTCTAACTTATACAGTTCTACAGTGTAGTCCATGTCAATCTCCTCTAGTGTCTGTGTTTAAAGTTGGGCGGAGTTCGCGACGCAGTTCTACCTCGCGATGGTGTGCAGCTGCCTTGCCTCTGACGATCTCGTGAACCACGATCTCGATGTCGTCCTTTGATGCTAGCTCGCGCAGTGCTGAGCAGAGCAGCCAATCCTTAGCTTCTGTTCGGGCACGATAGTAGTGCTTGGCAGCTCGTGCGCGAACTGACTTCAACACTGTGCTCTCAGTCTTAGCAGTGACGCCGATGTAGTTGCCCGCAGCCACACGAAGCTCGTAAATGATATGATTGCGGTCTGAACGTTTCTTTTTCATCATGTGCATAGTATACGACACCATGCCCAATCTGTCAACCAAAAGAATCAATACCCGAGCGCAGTGCTGGGTTTCTGGTTATCCACAGCAGCTGAAGTTGTCCACAGGTTATCCACAGCTAGCGGATTGCCCACAGTACTAGTAGGGTGATTATCCCCGCAGCAGCAGCCAAGACCAGCCAACGTTCGGCGGGATACAAGTTACGCAGCCATCTACGCTGTGAATCCCAGGGATCTAAGGGGTTTGGTGGGTCTATCATCTCTCTCGCTGCTGCGCTGCTGTGCTGCTGTAACGTTAAGTGGCCACGCATAAGGGATTCGAACCCCTGACCCACAGCTTAGAAGGCTGTTGCTCTATCCAACTGAGCTAATGCGTGATGTCTGGTGGGCCCTACGTGACTCGAACACGTAACCAACGGATTATGAGTCCGCTGCTCTAACCATTGAGCTAAAGGCCCTTATCTAGTATACTACAGTGTTTCTGACCCTTTGTCAACTCCCTGCCGGATGAATCTGTGTAGATCTTCCATGTGTTCCTGGAAGACCTCAGGTGCCGCTGCTGCTGCTCGCTGCATGTCCCATTCTCCTGGATAGTGACGCAGCGCCCCGCGAGCACGATCACGGATACCTGCTGCTACCCTGGGAGTCATCCTGGGATCACAGAGTTCTTCTAACAGCCTGCGTGCCTGCTGTATGCTACGGTATCTTTCGTCTGGTAATGTCATTTCGTCCTTCCCTACGCAGCGGGGCCTTTTTATGCATGCACAAGATCAGCAGTAGTGATCTAACAGTGTACAGCCTCCGTGTTTGCGTAGACTAAAAGGCTGATCTCCACTGGGTGTACTGGCACAGCCTGTGACTGTGACTAATATGACTACTGTGATCAGTGTCTGTAGTGTGTGTTTAAGCATAGTGTATATTATATGCGAGAATCTCCAATGTGTCAACCGTGTATACCTGGTGCAGCGGGGCCATTTACCACGGTGGAAACAGTGGTTCTATGGTGGTTCTCGGGTGATCTATGGTGGAGAAACTGTGTCGAATGGTTCAGATCAGCAGGGTTTGGTACGGAGATAACAGTGTTTTTAGAATGTTTGGACGGTGGGTTATGAGGCTTACAAAAAATTCACACTTTTTCACACTTTTCTACACTTTATCACACCAATTCGCCACTATCGCCGTCAAACCCTACCGTTACTGTTGGTGCACACGCACATTCGCACACATTATCACACAGCCCGCAGCGGGGCCACTAGTATCTGCTCTCGCAGTGTCACTGGCTACGATCACTGCGATGAACAGGGCTAGAGCCATTCTCAGGGTCATTTGACTGCTCCCCAAAAGATCAATAGGGCCCACCCGAACACTATGATCAACATGGCTAGGTCCATGGCAGAGATCATACTATCACCGTGATTTCGTTGAATGCGTGCAGCAGTGTTTCACGTGCTGAGTCATAGTAAACTAGTGCCTGTACGGTCTTGCCCACTCGACTGCCACCCGGATCTACTTCTATCAGTATGCCGCCCACGCCCGTTATAGGGTCAAATGCTATTTCACCTTCTGATAGATTGTTTAGGAAGTCTGTGCCTGTGAGTGTGCCTGTCAGTGTATAGTATAGATTACGAGCTGTTGGATAGCCCTCTACACGTACCAATAGTTCTATGTAGTCGGGACGCTGCAGTGTGGTCGCAGTCTGTGTGAACTCAAAAGTTGACCAGTTTACTTCCACAGCTTCCAGTGTTTGATCTTCGCTGCGATCAGTGACCACACGTCCACCTTCGGGAGTTGTGGAGTTTTGGAACTGTCGGAAACCCTGTGCTGTGATCAATTCTGTCCATTCTGTCAGCAATGAACTAGGCACTGTCAGAGCCACTCCATAACTGCCTGCTGCTGCGGCCTGCTCAATTTCTTTCAGGCCTATGCGATAGCGTTCTTTCAGTTGCTCTTCTGTGAGACCCTCAGCTAGATAGAGATCTGCGATTTCACGTGCTTCTTCAGCTGTGATTATGCCGTTTTCTGTGTGCGCCATTACATTATCCTTTGTTAGGGTATTTATTCTGTTACTGTGCCAGTTTTCACACTTGTGACTGGGATTTTGTTGGTTTTAGGGGTGTTCAGCTGGGAAAATCCCCAGTCTTTGGGAGTGCTGTCACACTTTTCTCAGAGATCTGCTCAGTAACAGGATAATTATTGTTTATGGAACCTCTACTCTGCTGCTATCGTTTGGATGCCTTGATCGCCTATGATGAGGAATCTGTATGGAGTTTGGTACAGAGGCATGGGGGCTCGCTGAGTATACGCGGGGACTGCATAGACTTTTGGATACCTGAGCAGTATCAAAGTCTGTTAGTTTTGGCCTTTCCTCGCTTGCGTAGACAATGGCAGTTAGACTACCTATAAAAATCTTTGGATTTCTGCCGCTTCGCGGATCTCTTCGAGATCCCAGTAGTAAATAACCCATGCGTTTGATCACTTATCCTCAGAGACCCTGCCCTTATACTCTTGAACAGATTCCCTACAGCACTGTGATATTTGGCTCGGGATCTTGCCTAGATCGTGGCCTAGAGGCTCACCTAGGCACGGGCTACTGTAATCTCAGCCAGCCCGGAGCAGCGATAAATCTACATCTACGCAATCTAGAACTTCTAGCTGAACAAGGCCTGCGACCAGCAAGGATAGTCTGGGTCACTGCTGAACCCACAGCCATAGCTGTGCTAGATCGTGAGGATCGTGTAGTACGTTGGGGCACCGCAGTCGCAGATCGTTGGCATGCCCAGGGTCAGACTCCGGATTGGGATCTCAGTTTGAGACTCAGACTGTGGCAGCGAGCTGCCCAGAGTTTTGGCTTACCGCAGCTTTGGCTCACTGAGTCAGCGAGAACACACACTCTGACAGGTTGGCCTTTGATTGAGGATCCTGACTCAGAATCGTGGCCTCAGCGACTCGCAGAGAGAATACAGGCCTGGGCTAAATAATTCTATGCGAATCACACTTTTAGCCCTTGTACTGCTGTTATCTGGCTGTGCCACTGTACAGTCGTGGATACCCTCATTTTGGGACGATAACCAAAGCCGTATCATAGTTGATGCGGGTCTTTTGACAGAACAGATAGACTGTTCACAGCCGCAGCTGGCACAGATACAGAGGGTAGATCAAGAACTACGTCGTTTCCAGCTCTATTCCGAAGCCAAGGGCACACTACAGCGAGATGTCCTACGTGTGGTAGAGCCCATGAAACAGACCACAGCAGAGTGGGTCAAGCGTGGCGAGGGTTCCAAGACCTACTGCGAAATCAAGAAGAAACTGTTGCTCACACAGACAGAACGGGCCGCTAAGGTCATCCTAGGGAGATGGTAATGAAACAACAACTACAACAACTAGCCAGCTGTGGCCGTCCATGGGCTGAACAGCGAGCACAATTTGCTTTGGAGATCACAGAGGGTCTAGAGCGAGGCGAAATATCAGAATCAGAGTATCAGGAATTGATGGTTGATCTCATCGCTTCGGACAAGTTCAATGCCGAAGCTGACGACATGGAGATCAAGAACATGCTGGTAGCTGCGGTAATGATTGGAGCAAAACTAGCATGAAAATCCGTGACATCATCACTGAAAACATATTCACCACTGACTATCACAAGGTCATGAACGCAGTGGCCAAGCTCTATGACAGCCACTACAACATCAATATCTGGGAAAACGGTGAAGCACACGATGAAGCTGCCAAGGTCCTGCTCAAGGCACATCCCACAGAAGAACAGTTGGAGTTCATGATCAACACCGGTGAACTGCCCGAAGATCTCTATGATCTAGACTTCCCCATCAACGATGAGCTGATGATGGGCACACAGGGTTCACAGCAGGGCGAAGATGATCTCACAGATGATCTAGACTCAGATGTCGATGAGGCACAGGCATCAAAAAAGCTCTGTACTAGCAGCCGTTCGGACGCCAGCCTGGGTGCTAGTAATCTGGCTTCATGTAAGTCGCAGGGCTATCGTGCTCGCGAAGGCAAGAAAAGCCACAAGATCGGCAACAAGCGGATCACAGTGGGCGACAAGAAGATCAAAGGCAAGGCCCATGGCGGACCCTTGCCCGATTGGAGTTAAAGTCCTCTAGCCCTACGTTCCTGTAGGCCCTGACAATGGATACAGTATTGTACCCCCGGCACTGCTCGTTGACGCTCCGGGGGTATTTCATCTCCGCAGTCCTGACACTCTGATTGTGTGGGTAGGCTACGCTGTTTGGCCAGTTGTTTCTGTACATCAGCCACAGCATTCATATTGATGTGTAGGCTGTGGATCTGGGCCATTTCGGCCTCTTCTTCGTTGTTGTATTCGAAATCGTCTCGATTATTCATCAGTCTCGCTTCTTAAGTTGATCTAAAACCTGTTGTTTGGCACGTGAATCAAGGTCGTTGTTTTCAGCTTCTTTCATTTTGAAAGCGATCATGTTCATGAATTCTATCACAGCTTCTTTGCCGTCTTCTGTGAGATGGCTGTAGCCTGCTCCCACAGAGCTGTGATAGTAGTAGTTGCGGTTGTTTAAGAGCTCTAACATACCACCGTAGCAGAGATCTTTGATAGCAGATTTTTTCATCTTAGATCTTTTCACCTTTTGTAAAGCCACGGAATCTAATGAACCGTGGAAAGCGTAGCGACCAAGTGTCTTCACTATCTTGGCTCCTAGTTGCTGCGTCCGCACGGACTTCCACGACTTGCCCAATGAGCGTATCTCGAGCTTCCCAAAATTCTGCTCTCTGTTTGTCTGTAAAACCCGAACCACAGTTGACCACAATCCTTTTACCATCATCTACACCTTCACAAACTACGGCACCCAATTTGCCTTGATTACGACCTGTGCCCTCTTCAACTTGTGTCACTGCCAAGCTGACTTCGATAAAGGGCTTCATCTTCATCCAATTGGTGCTACGCTTACACTCATAGACTGCGTCAGGTGACTTGATCATGATGCCTTCGTAGCCCGCAGCCACCATATCTTTCATGTAGTCTTTGAACTCAATCTCATCTGTGAACACATCGAGGTCAAATTCACGCTGTGGTACGATATTGATAAAGCCGGATTGGGCAAAGATTTTTGAAAAGTTCTCACGCAAGAATGCTGAACGACGACGCTGTCCCATAGTACTAGCACCGTTCTTGAACTCTGCTAAGGGCAGGATATCGAACACATTGAGATGTGCGTCCTGTGCTTTGACATTGTCTTTGCGATGTACCTGCTTCATAAGATCTTGAAAGCTATGGCTCATGATCTCACCGTCGATGACGTACGAGCGTCCAAACTCTTCCATGAAGCCCTGTAGATAGTCTGTGATGTGTCCAAAGTTAGCCAGCTCTTTGCCATTGCGGGTATATTGGACTACTGTTTTGTTTTCGTAGTCTACCACAGTGAGGCAGCGAACACCATCTAGTTTGGGTTCTACGATCTTCTTGCCTGTGAGCTTGCCTTCGTGATTGGCAGCATCGTGGCTGAGCTGGCATTCAAACACAGGAATCACATATTTGGTTTTCTTCAGCTTCTTGGCCACTTTGTTGATAGTGACTTCTGAGATACCTGCCCGCATGTCTTTGCGCAGGATTGGTGCGTAGAACAGATTCCACTGATCCTCTGTGGCCAGATCCATACACAGTTCGATGGCACGTTTGGCCGTATGGCCTGTGAGCTCTCTGCGATACAGTCGTTCTGCCAGCTCTTTGAAAGTAGCCCAGCCTAGACCCTGTGGATCCTTTGCGGACTCTTTGACAGGCACCTGCTTGACACCAAATGTATATAGGGTATCATAGCACATACGGAGTCCTTCAAAGAACTCATCCAAGCCCTCGTTCATAGCTGACTCTAACACCGCTTCCTTAGCCAATCGGCTGTTGTCGGCCTGTAGCTGTTGGATCACTGTTTCTGGTTGTGTACGCATTTTAACCTTTCTTGTTGATCCAATTAGGATCCCACATGTCTTGATTGATGTCCGGATAGTACAGTTCAGGTGCTACCGGTAACTTAGTTATTATAACTTCTGGTGGAGGTTCTGTCAATTCATTATAGGCCTTGTTGCCAAACGCCATTAACCATAGAGCCAAAAGTGTTTCCATACGTCTCCTTAGACGATCACGTCTTTAGTTGTTTTTCGATTACTGTATAATTTATTGCTGTGATTGTCGCGAACCCAATTGGCGAAACCCTGTGGGTCACGTTCAAACCAACGTTCAATCTCGTCACGACCTATGTCTTCTTCTGATGTGAACACATAGATCTCATAGTGGCGATGCGTGTTAAATTGGGCTCTTAGGATCAAGGCCTCTAAGTTAAAACTCAATGGCTTTTCTACTTTCTTGCTTTGCTTGATGCTGTCAAACAAATGGTTCTTAGCCCAAATATCTGGATGATGTTCGGTGATTTCTTCAAAGAACTCTACACCCAAATTGTCCCAACTGACAATGTAATATCGCACAGCCTGCTCCTAAGATCAAACAATATGTAAATTATAGCACCGTTAGTGACTTTTGTCAATCAAAGAGAATTGTGCCAAGACAACGGGCAAAACTGCGGGTGCTGACTCGTCGGTGAGGTTGCTCAAAATCCTGTTAATAATAGCAGGCAATACCTGGAAGTTCTCGGGAGTGTCTTGCCCGCCCTTTGATCTAGGAATTATGTGATCCAATTGAGGCTCATGCCATTCCCAATCCTCTCCAATCTTAAGTTTGTTTTCACCCTTGCCCCAATCGAATAAACGATATACACCTAGACCGTCTGTCCACCCGTCTGGGCTTTTGTCGTACATATTTTGGGCCTGTTCCTCAGTCCAATTGTATTTGCTTTTGTAGTAGCCAAAGATGGCCACATACTTATAGTCTTTGTTTCTACAAAAGTGTTTGAACAAATCTCTATTGTAGTATGTGCCCTCGTCTGGACTAGTATAGGGTTCGCGAGCATTAATAGACTCGTTTACAATAGTCCAGTTCTTCATACCAAGACCATTTCGAACTTTTGCATCTTAGCAGGCCATGGCGGTTCAATCCAATTGCCGTCTGGTTCATACTTTTTACACACCTGCCAAATACCGTGTGCGATGATCACAGGCTCTGGCACACGACTGTTGTTAGCTTCAGAGTCTGTTTGATCTTTGTAACAGTCTTTGATGTCTTTATGAAGACGATTGCCTTGGTTGGGTTTTTGCCAAGCCTTGCGTAACGCACTACGAAGTTTGTAATCAAACTCTTTCTTGTCTGCTTTCTTGTCCTGATGCTCTAAGAACTCCATGAGTCCCCAACTGTTGGCAGTTTGAAACACACAAGTCGGGAATAGAATAGCATTGATCGTAACTGCTCGTTCAAAAGCATCTTTAGAGTAGTCTTTACGATACTTGACCATGTTACCAATGCCTGTAAGCACTTTAGAATTAGAACCCACTGTATCTTTCTTTTCAACCACAACGACTTCTAGTTCATTAAACAGAGCGTCCATTTCCTTACAGATCTTATCTTCTTTTTCTATGGGCATGTTTGCTTCTTCACTGGCGTTTGCTCGTTGTACACGAATGCGATAGTGATCGAACGGACTAGCCGTTAGGCTGTGAATATTAATGGCGGCATATTGAGCAACATCCCAATACTCATCGTCAGAACGAATAAAGCTCAACGGTACTTGTTCGATGCCAAGGATCATACAGGCCAACGTGCGATGTTGAGCATCATTGACAAACAACTGTCCTTTTGAATTCATACGTCCGATGCCTGGAAACACAAGTCCAGGATTAAAGCGGAACACGATGTCAGCAAAGATGTGACGCAGGAAAATGTCTCGCTGTTTGGCAGCGTTCTTTACTAAAATTATAATGTCATGTAAGTTTGTAGGATCATAGTTCATAGCGGGCATTTTCATTTTCTCTGCCGCTTCATTGAGTGAACTGAACTCAGGCAGGTCGATGCCTTTTAGTGGATTGTCATCGCCCATGTTAACTAATTTCTGAAAACAGAAACACAGCATGTCTACGAACGTTGGATGTGAACCCAACGACCGAGTATTAACATATTCTGGGATTCTATTAATTCGAGCTGTTTGCTCTGTGAGGCTTAGTGAGTTCCATGGGACACGAGTTTCTTTTGGGCCCAGTACATCGAACAAGTCCGTGCCAAACTTATCGGTTATTTTTTTGTGATACATAACAATTTCCTATAGTTAATGCGTTTGATTAACAAACGACTGTGATTACTTGATTAACAAGTATTGTTAGTATACTAAAGAATTATCTATAAGTCAACCTAGCATTTCCAAACGTAGATTTTGTCCTGCTTCTTTTTGCCCTTTTTAAGATCTTCGTGCTTTTGGCCCATCTGTTGTAGAAGATCTTCTTCCTCGTGGCAAGGAGGTAGGCCGTGCTTGACAGCATCCTCGTACATTTTGGGCGATATGTTAAACGCCACATGCCCGCCTTTTTGGATATTGTCCACACACTTCTGCCAAAGAGGGATGAAAAACAGTTCATAGAACGCTCGGTCGTTCTGCCAAGGCTCCATGTGTTCGTAGAGTTCTAGATTGATGTACGGCGGCGAAGTTAGAACGAAATCATATTTGATCTGTGTGAAATCTACGTCCAAACAGCTAGACCAAATCATTTTAAGTTCAAAAGGATCTGCTTCGAACAGCCTGTTCTTGGCTGCTGTCTCAGCATTTAAGAAAGCGATCATCTGATCGTAGGCAGGAATCATTTCTACATTAGTATCAATGCCCGTGTAGTCTATGCCCAAAGCCCACGCACCTAGCATACGGCCGCCCCAACCTGCTGTAGGATCTAACACGCCAGCGGCCTTGTACTTTTTGTAAAGATATTTGGCAGTGGTCGCTTTGAACATGACGACACTGCCTAGGTTGATACGGAAACATTCAAAGACATTGCCTGCGGCAGTTCGACCTCCGCGGTTGCGTTGCTTGGTCTGTTCAATTAGCTTTTGTCGCTCGTCAGGATCTGCCCAGATCTCATAGATAGTCTTGCCATCTTGCCTACGACAGTTCAATAGATTTTTGAATTGGTGATGATATAGAAATGGATTCCCTGCGAAATTGTTCTCATTACTGGTCGCGGAGAATTTGTCAAGGTTAGCGAGATCCTTGCGTAGTTCTGTCGTAGTGATGCTCTTATGGGATTCTATGTCCTGGATGGTTACAGAATCCAAATGATAGTTAACAGGTTTTAACGGTTTAATTAGAGACATCAGTGATCCTAAGGGCCATCTAGTAATTATACTAGACAGCCCTCACAAAGTCAAGCCAAGAAATCGGCCCAGCTTGGATGCTGTATGTGATAGCCACGACGCTTACGCTTGTCTACCAATTCCCAGAAATGAGGCTTGTGCGGTGGGTGCTTTGGCTTCATTTTGGTATGAGCAGCTTTGCGATAGTTACAGGGCTTACAGGCCGTAGTCGAGTTTTCCCAAGTGGTTTTACCACCTAGAGAAACAGGATGTACGTGATCCAGTGTAGCTGTAGCTTCAGTGACTTCACAACCGCAGTATTGGCAGAGATATTCATCTCTTAGGAATACGTTGCGTTTGCTGAGTCGCATGGTGCTCTTTGGTCGTTGATACTCTTTGAGCATAATAACCGCAGGCACTGGTGTTTCCCAACGTGCGGATCTCACGATCCAATCGTCATGCCATGCCAATACTTCTACCTTGTCTAGAACGAGGTAGCGTATGGCTTCCTGCCAATCTACCGTGCTTAGTGGTAGAAGGCTAACAGGTTGCATATCTGCGTTCAAGAGTAGTGTGCTCATGTTGATTACTTCTATAAAATAGTATTTAACCCCGTAATGTTACACTATAATAGTTCTTGCGTCAACCAAAAAAACAGTGTATAATATGTAAATTAACCACAAAGGAAACCAAATGACCCTAGTACCAATGGTAATTGAGTCGTCCAGCAAGGGCGAGCGAGCATACGATATCTATAGCAGACTGCTGAGAGAGCGTATTATTATGTTAAACGGTCCGATCGAAGACCATATGGCCAATTTGGTTGTTGCCCAATTGCTGTTCCTAGAATCAGAAAGCCCAGACAAGCAGATCAGCTTGTTCATTAACAGTCCCGGTGGTGTAGTTACTGCGGGCATGAGCATCTACGACACCATGCAGTTTATTAGATGTGATGTAGCCACCTATGTCATGGGACAGGCCTGCTCTATGGGCAGTCTACTAGCACAGGCAGGCACCGCAGGCAAGCGATACATGTTGCCCAATGCTCGTCACATGATACATCAGCCCTCGGGAGGTGCTCGCGGACAGGCCACTGACATCCAGATCCAAGCCGAAGAGATCCTCAAGATGAAACGGAACCTCACTGAAATCTATGTCAAGCACAATTCAAAGGGCAAGACCTTTGATCAGTTTTCAGCAGACATGGAGAGAGACAAATTTATGTCAGCACAAGAGGCTCTAGAATACGGCCTTGTAGACAAGATAATCACTGCTCGTCCATGAGAAGACTGTTCACATTCGGCTGTAGTTTCACACAGTGGAACTGGCCTACCTGGGCTGATATACTAGGTCGCAACTACGATCAATTCTTCAATTGGGGTATATCAGGCACAGGTAATCGTGCCATGGCACAGCGTATCAGCGAATGTGTGTTAAAGAACACGCTGACTGAAAATGATACTGTGGTAGTACAGTGGACAGATTACCATAGATATGATCAGCACATCAGCGGCCTGTTTCCAGAAACCAGTTGGAGATTGGGCGGCAGCATCTTTATCAAAGACAAAGAAATACAGTACATCAAAGATACCTGGAAAGAGGACAGCTATATCTACGATTCGCTGACTCTGATAAACTATGCTGAATCGCTGCTGAGATCTACACCTGCCAAGATATTGTTCATCTCGAGAACAGATATGGCCGTAGATCTAGAAAAATTTCCTGGTTTAGATTTCCTAACAACTGTGCTAGAGTCGGACCTTTGGGTAGGTGAACCCATACAGGAATTCGTAGATGGATTAGGATATAATGGCAAGCCTATGTCAGTTAGAGATGCCGCTATGTTTGGTGTTCCTATAACTAGACCTGTAGTAGATCTACATCCTCTGCCTAGCCATTATCTCGCTTGGCTCAAGCAGACTTTTCCCGATCAAGAGTTTGATGAAGAGTTTGTTGCTCACGCAGATTCTGTTTTAGAAACTGTCAAAACCTATGATGACTTTGACAGAAGCTATCAAGAAAAGATGCTGTGGCAGATCAAAGGCGAGAAGTATGTTAGAGGGTATTAAAACACACGGCCAGCTTATCTACTAGATCGCTCATCATAGCATCTGTGTGATAAGGTGTAGGAGCGAACCGTAGACGTTCTGTGCCTACAGGAACTGTGGGATAGTTGATGGCCTGTACATAGATATTATATTCATTTAACAGCACATCTGATATCTTTTTACAACGGAACGCATCGCCGACCAACACAGGTACGATGTGCGTCTCAGAGTCCATGACTGGTAGTCCGTGATCTCTCAGCATCTGTTTTAGTTTTGCCGCACGTTCTTGATGCTGTGTTCTTAGCTCGCTGTGTTCTTTGAGATATTTGACCGCGGCCAATGCTCCAGCACAGGTCACAGGACTCATAGATGTTGTGAATATAAATCCGCTGGCTATGCTTCGGACGGCGTCGATGACTACCTTATCAGCAGCGATATACCCGCCCTGTACTCCGTAGGCTTTCCCAAGCGTACCATTGACTATGTCAACGTCTTTTTCAAGGCCCAGCTGTTCTATGATACCAGCACCTTGTTCTCCGTAGAGACCCACAGCATGTACTTCGTCTACATAGACAATAGCAGCATATAATCTACAAAGTTTTACGATCTCCGATAATTTAGAAATATCGCCGTCCATAGAATACACAGACTCTAATACCACACAAGGAGTCTTTTTCCTTTCTGTGACATCTTCTAAGATAGCTTTTAAATTATCTAGATCGTTATGCTTGAACACATGTTTAGGTGCTCGACTATGACGCATACCTTCGATGAGACTGGCGTGGTTCTTACTGTCGGACACGAATTCAATATTGGGCAAGATCTTTGCCAGAGCAATCAAAGTCCATTCGTTGGCAACATAAGCAGAGCTGAACAATAGAGCTCCACTTTTCTTGTGTAGGGTTGATAGTTCGTGTTCTAGGGCAACATGATAGTGACTGGTTCCTGCGATATTACGTGTACCTCCTGATCCGGCTCCGGTTTGGTCTAAGGCCGTTCGCATGGCATCTAAGACGACCTTGTGCTGTCCCATACCTAGATAATCGTTTGAACACCAGTTAACGATCTTTTTGATGTTGTAAGGACCGTACCAAATGGCGTGAGGGTAGTCGCCTGCTTCTCGCAGGATGTCATTAAAAACCCTATATTTTCCTTCGGCTTTTAACTGTTCTATCAGCTGTTGAAATGGTTCTTTGTTAATCATAATGTTCCGATAAATACTGTGTATTGCTCTATATTTAAGGTTTAAAAAAATGGATATTGTCAAATTAGATGTTCCGACATTCCTGCGTCTATTAGAACTTGCACGCGAGGATGTCAAACAAGATGCCGATCTACATGACGTGGCACAAAAAGTAATAGAACTCAGCCAAGATCATGTGGTCACTATGGCCGATTATAACGATATCGTCGGCTTTATGAAGTCGCAAGGCAGCGAAGACGAGCTTGAGCGTATAAAACAATTGGGCGGACTATAATGGCAAAACAAACGATTAATCTAGGTTCATCTGTTAACAAAGGAGACGGAGATCCGTTAAGAACCGCGTTTACAAAAATAAATGAAAACTTTACTGAACTTTATACAGCCCTAGGATTGGCCACAGATGTTAATTTAAATCTTGGAGCATTTGAATTCAACAGTAGTGTAATGACTACTACCGATTCGACACCAATAACCATAGATCAACAGGTTAATATAACCAGCGATCTAGTAATGAGTGGTGCGGTGGTTCCTAGCGCGACAGACATTTATGATCTAGGTAGTCCTACAAGACAATGGCGAAGTATATATCTCACAGGCAGCACTGTTTACTTTGACGGTATACCCCTAAGCGTTACCGATGACGGTACTATTATAGTAAACGGCGAAGTAGCTGCCACTCCCGGGGGTGCCGCTACATGGGACAGCGTTACTAGCAAACCATCAATGTTTGACATTGGTGGAAATGTTATTGGTATAGCAAGTTCCGAAACGATCACCGAAGAAACCATAGACGGGACTATCAGTCAGACTACCACTATAGAATCGCAGATTGAAATAGAAGCCGAAAGTATTGTTATTGCAAAAAGAGTTAGTCAGGTCACAGACGACACAGTTGTTGTTACCACTGACGAAGCAGGTTCTTCCGTAACAGTAAACAATTCAGGCGTCTTTATTAAGAAATACGCAGAACCTGACGGTCCTAATAATACTTCCTACTTTCAAGTCAGAACAAACAACGGTGCTATATTAGAAGCCGTTGAAGAAAATGTTGCTGACGAAACCTACGGTAGGGTCATCGCCGCACAGGGCGTAGTTGAAATCGCTACCAGAGCAGATGGCGTTGAAAAGAATTGGGGATTTAACTATGATGGTACTATGGTTGTTCCAACTAACAGTACCATCCTGGGAACAAATGATCTTACTATTAGAACTGAAAGTGATGGGAATTCGGGTCTGTTCCTTAACAGCAGTCCGTTAGTTGGCACAGCAGTCCTATATGCTACTAATAATGCTGTGATCACTGCTGACTACGATGGCAACCGCAAAGATTGGAACTTTGACAAGTCAGGAACAATAACAGTTCCATTACTACTGCCAAAGATGTTTACAGCAGTACTGGATGCCGATCATAAAGTTGGTGATCCTATTACATTAACAGGTACTGCTTGGCAGTACGGTATAGGGTTTGCCGTAAATCCAAACGGCGCTGTTGAAACACAGATGGATGATCCTACATATCCTTCAAATCCTGGATATACTGTAGGTGACATTTTTAGATTCACAGAAGTAGATCACGGCATTCCTGGATACACATTTGACATAACACTTGGCTTTACTTTTGACAATGAGGCTGGCCTCTTTGTTACTAACCCATCAGTTACACCTCCGCCAGAGTACCCCGCAACTGTAGAATCATTAGGTGCTATCAAATTTACATCAAACGACAACAGTTGGATATTTGGCACAAACGGTATTTTAACATTGCCGCAGTATAATCAGATTGAAAGTGTTGGTTCAAATGCTACTATATCTCTTAATGGAGTAGGAACTAATGAATCGATCATTGAATTAGGAACAAGAGTAGATGGCGAGA
>JACCDW011603931.1_pt1 | contig 23608 bp, 17 predicted proteins | sample 7449781 | NCBI WGS metagenome assembly JACCDW01 (sample SAMN15323449, study PRJNA562643) | freshwater metagenome | isolation source: river surface water | place: USA:Blue River Watershed | collected 2017-08-18
GAGCGTCATGCTCAGCACCGCGCCCTTCGTCATGCTATAGCCGAAGCGATCCGGCAGGCCGAGATGAGAGGCGATGGAAGCGAGATTGAGGATCACCCCGCCGCCCTGTGCGAGCAGACGCGGCACGCCGAAGTGCAGCCCGTGGTAGACCCCCTTGATGTTGACTGCGTAGAGCCGATCGAGATCGGCGGGAGCGGTGGACTCGACGGTGCCGATGTGCGCGATCCCGGCGTTGTTGACGAGGATATCGAGGCGCGGCAGCGCCGCGAATACGGCCTGCATCGCGTCGGTCTGCGACACATCGCAGCCCACGGCGGAGGCTGCGCCCCCGGCAGCGCGGATGCCAACGGCCACCGTCTCGGCGGCCGCCAGCGACGCATCCACCACGTAGACGGTGGCTCCCTCGGCGGCGAAACGCTCGGCGATCGCGCGCCCGATGCCGGAACCGGCGCCGGTGACCAAAGCGTGAGCCTGTTGCAAACGGGAGGGAAACGGCTTCATGGGGTGACGAAATTTCATGCTGTGGTACAAGAAACCGCAAACTGCGGCGAGAACAGAGTCGCACCGCCGAACCCGGCACCGTTACCTCTCTCGCTGAACGCGATCTCCCCCGTTGACCTGGACCCGGCGAACGATGCACAACTTGGGAATTAGCCGGTGAGTCTTGGGTCACGGTCTCGTTCGCCGTTGCCTCGAATTCCTCTTCCCTGCATCGCCCCTTCCCTTTCTCTCCCCACCCATGTCGCAAACCACCTCTCCCCTCGCACTCCGCACCGTGCTCGTACCTGCCCAGCCCGAACCGGGCGAGCTCACGGCGGCGAATGAACTCGCCCGCCTCACGGGTGCCGCCCTCGGGGCGCCGGGAGCGACGGCCGGCGTGCGCGTTGGGCTCGCGAAACGCGGCCTGCCGGCCGGCCTCCCGGCCAAGGCGGCTGATGAGTCGGCGTGGATGTGGCTGCGCGTGACCGAGCGCGGCGACGGTGAGATTTGCGCCACGCATGGCTCCTTCCTGTTTGCCGCCGTTCGGTTGCTTGCGGGCGGCACGACCCTGCTCGCGCGCGAGAAGCTCGCCGCCGGCGTCTGGCTCCCCGCGACCTTCGGCTGGCACCGCCCGCACTGGGATGCCTGCCTCACCCAGTACTGGCGCACGGCGCGCAAGTTTGACCCCGAGCAGTACGTCGCCGCCCTCGCGGAGTCCGGCTTCACCCACTGCGAAGTCAACGGCCTCCAGGCGCACATGCCGGTGGAGGACTTCGTTCCCTTCGAGTACTACCCGCAGTTCTACAGCTACTGCCCCGGCTTCAACCACTTCGTGGACACCGATCTGACCCGCGGCATGTGGCCGTCGATGTACCTTGACGCCAACGTCCAGAACCTCCGCAAGCTGGCCGACCTTGGCCGCAAGTACGGACTCAAGCCCGGCGTGTGCATGTTCGAGCCCCGGACCCTGCCGGAGCGCTTCTTCACGAAGTACCCCTCACTCCGCGGCGCGCGCGTCGATCATCCCTTCCGTTCGCGCCTCCCGCGCTACACGATGGCGCAGGATCACCCGATCGTGCAGCGGCACTTCCGCGAGGCGCTGCAGAAGCTCATGCACTACGTACCCGACCTCTCGTACATGTCGCTCTGGACGAACGACAGCGGCGCGGGCTTCGAGCACTCGGCCTCGCTCTACGTCGGGCGCAACGGCGGCCCCTACATGATCCGCGAATGGCGCAGCCACGACAAGGTGGCGCAGGCCTCCGGCCAGAGCATTGTGCGGTTCCTGCGCAACCTCCGCGAGGCGGCGGCGGGGATCAACCCGGACTTCGATGTCCTCCTCCGCATCGAGCCCTTCAAGGTCGAGCACGACCACATCAAGGCCGGCATGGGGCCGCACGTCGGCTGGGAGGCTCCCTCCCTGCTCGTCCGCGGCTACTCGGTTCCGTATTCACACCCCAAGTACCCGGAAAACCACGGCGTGGCCGGTACACTTTTCCACACCACGATGGACGCGGCGGAGAAGGAAGCCCTCGCGCAGTCCCGGGCGCAGGGCATCGAGCCGGTCCTGCACTACTCGGCCTCGAGCCCGTGGAACCATGAACCGCTGATGGGCGTACCCTACCCGCGCATGCTGCACGCCAAGCTCAAGGCGGTGCACGAGACCGGCGTCCGCCGGATCAGCGCCCTGGGCGGCCTCGCCAACCCGGCGCAGGCGCCCTACTGGCCGAATCCGGCGATTCTCCGTGCCGCGCAATTCTTCCCCGAGAAACCGGTCGATGCGGTGCTCTCGGACTTCGCGCAAACCCTCGTCGGCCCGGCCCATGCGTCGACCCTTGTTTCCGCATGGGACGCCTTCGAGGAAGCGCTGGGCGGACAGCCCCTCGTCTACCTCTACTGCGCATTCGGCTTCTGCTGGCAGCGCACCTGGGACCGGCCGTTCGTGCCGGACATCGAGGCCGTGCCGGCGGCAGAGCGCGAGTACTACGAACGCCACGGCTGCTTCCAGCACAACAACCCCGGCCTGAACGATCTCGGCAAGGACGTGCTCTTTGACCTCATCACCCGAGAGAGCGGCGCGAAGATGGCCGCAGACATGGATCGCGCCGTGCTCGTGCCGATGCGCGCGTTGATCGACCGACTCGGCGCGCTCATCCCCACCCTGCCGGCCAACGTAGCACCCGCCTTTGTCGACCTCCGGGACCGCGCTCGCGCCTACCTGCACTGGGCGACCAGCCTCCGCAACGTCTGCGCGTGGTGCGACTGCGTCTACAGCTACCTTGAGGCGAAGGACGACGCGACGCGGCAGACCAGCATGGAGCGCCTGCAGAAGGCGATCGACCTCGAACTGGAAAGCACGCGTGGCCTGATCGAACTCCTGGAAACCACCCGCAGCGAGGTCCTCGTCATGTCCGGCGTGGCGGAGACCACCTTCTTCTACGGCGAGAACCTCGTGGAGCACCTCCGGACGAAGATCCGGCTGACGACCCGGTACCGGAATCATCCCCCGCGGATCGACCGGAACATCTTCTGGCGTCCGATCCCCGGCACGCAGTGGCCGGCGGGCTGGAGTGCCGAGTCGCCCATGTAAGCGCCGCCGCCCGCCCGCGGTCGTAGACCGCGGGTCGGCGTGGCCCGACCGGGATCCCTCCGCATCGCCTCGGCACGCCGCCCGGCGATCCCGCGCACCGCGCTTGGCTTCACCGCGCACCGGAGACGCGACGCGCGGACGCGTTCACTTCCCCCGCATGCCCCGGCGGTAATCGCTCGGCGTCAGGCCAGTCTGCAGCTTGAACGCCTTCGAGAAGTGGAACACGTCGCAGAAGCCCAGCTCGTCGGCGATTTCCTTGAGCGAGTGCCCACCCTGATAGATCGCGGCGCACGCCCAGTCGATCCGCCGGCGCTTCTGGAAGCGACCGGGCGACTCGCCGGTGAGTTGGACGAAGCGCTTGCGGAAGTTCTCGTAGTTCATGCCCACGGCGCGGGCGACCACCTGCGGCGCGGGCCAACCGGCGGCTTGGCGATCGCCGAGCAGCTGCCGGCTCTTCTCCAGCCACGCCTCTGCACTGCCTGGACCGCTCGCGTCGGACTCCGCAGCCGACATCTCGAGCAGCACTTCGAGCAAGCGCCCCATTGCGCGCAGCGGCGCGCCCGGACGATGGGCGGCCTCGGGCGAGACGATCTCCGCGAGGCGTTGACGCCAATACTCCGGGGAGCCCAGCCGCCACACCGGACGCGCCGGGTCCAAGAGCCCCCGACTCCGGCACAAGTCGAAGACCGGACCGGAGAACACGAAATACACCTGCGACCACTCCGACCCACCCACCCCGCCGTACGCGTGGGCGATTTCGGGAAAGATCGCGATCACATCGCCCGGCACCAAGTCCCGCGCACCTCCCCGATCGTCGCGGTAATAGGCCCGACCCTCCACGACCAAGACCAGAGCAAATCGTCGCAAAATTCGCATCCGCGTCGGATCGATCCCAGCCTCGTTGCGCAGAAGGCCCGCCAACTCGATCTCCCCGAGGGGAGAGCGCAGCGGACTCTCCAGCCAAGCCTGAGTGCGCAACGAAGAGGACGACGGCATCGCTACCAAAATTTACATCATAACTCCCAGTTCAACCATTTAATGCGCGGCCGGGTCGGTGTACCTTAACGGCATCATGCTCCCCACGCTTGATCTTCCCCAGCTCTACTCGTACGGCCACGCGCTCGACATGTCCGAGGACAAGGTCGGGCTTCTGCGCGACTCTTCGGATGCCGCGGACGACGTCGAGGAATTGCGCCGCCGGGTGGCCGAGGACGGCTACCTGTACATGAAGGGCTACCTCGATCGCGATCAAGTCCTGCGCGCCCGCGCCAGCCTGACCTCGCGCCTAGCGGAGGCGGGAGTGCTCGACCCCGCGTTCCCCCATGAGGAAGGGATCTGCAAGCCCGGCTCTGGCTACGTCTTCAAGCCCGAGATCACGAACGGCAATCCGGAGATCCAGAACCTGCTGTACTCCGGCCGTCTGGTCGAATTCTACACCCGCTTCTTCGGCGAGCCGATCCGTCATTACGACTACACCTGGCTCCGCGCGATCGGGCCCGGCAAAGGCACGAACCCGCACTGCGACCTCCCGTACATGGGCCGCGGCACGCATCGGCACATGACCTGCTGGCTGCCCTACGGCGACATCTCCTTCCAGCTCGGCGGGCTGATGATCCTCGAAGGTTCGCACAAGCGCATGGACCTTCTGGAGAACTACATTTACCGCGACGTCGATGCCTTCTGCGAGAACAAGCCCAAGGAGGCGGAGAACGCCAAGAAGGGCGCGTGGTCGTTCAGCGGCACCCTTTCGCACAACCCACCGATCGTGCGCAACAAGTTCGGCGGACGCTGGCTCACGACGGAGTTCGAGGCGGGCGACTTCCTGACCTTCGGCATGTTTGTGGTGCACGCGTCCCTCGACAACCGCAGCGAGAACCGCCTCCGGATTTCGAGCGACGCGCGTTTTCAGCGCGCGAGCGAGCCGATCGACGAGCGTTGGGTCGGGGTCAATCCGCCCGGCCACTCGACCGCCGGCAAGCGCGGCCGCATCTGCTGAGGCCCACCACAATGGTCGCCTCGCCCTCCTCGGTCTCCACCGCATCCGTTGGTTCCGGCCGCATGGCGGCCGTGCAGGACATGGCGCGCCTCCAGCGTGTCCTGTTCGAGCTGGAGCGCGAATTCCTGCGCACCGCGACCACGCTGATCTACCGGGTGGGCGAACCGGAGCTGAAATACCTGCTCTGCCAGCACGTCTGGGAATCGGCCGGTCATGCCCGGTTCCTGCGCGAGCGTGGCCGTGAGATGGCTGGCTTCGGCGCGGGCGAAGACGTGCGGCCGGAGATCCGGCGCCTCTTCACCGAGGCGATCCTTCCCGAGAGCGCAGACGCCGCCCTCGCTGGTTTCTACGGCGCGATCAAGCCAGCGCTCCTCGCCGCGTACCAGCACTACCTCAGTGCCACGCACCACCTCGCCGACTGGCCTTCGCGCAAACTGGTCGAGGAATTCATCGGCGACGAGGAACGGCACGCGCGCGAAGTCGCCCGCTTCCTGCCGGACACGCCGGCGACGCGCGAGTGGACGCAGCACCTCAATGCCATCATCACGGCGAGCGGCGGCCTCCTCGGCGAGCGCACCCGCATCCCGCTCGCCTCCGACTTCGCCTGGGTGAGCGACCGCCGCACGTACCGCCATCCCGAGACGTGCAACCGCGGTCGTTACCCGACCTGCTCAAGCGTCTTCGGCCACGATGCCGACGAGGTGCCGATCGTCCGTCCGTGGCTCCTCGATCCGGCGACCGATGCCCGCGTCATCCGAATCATGGTCTACGTCTGGCTCATGATGGAAATGGACGCGGTCGATTACCTCGCGACTGTCTTCCACGACACGCCGGGCGCCCCCTTCGACCTGCATCACGACCTCGCGCGGCACCTTTGGGATGAGTCGCGGCACAGCGCGTTCGGATTCCGCCAACTGCCCAAGCTCGGCGTGGACCTCATGACGGTCGAACACTCCCTCGACCTCTACAACATCCTCGTGCAGATGCCGCCGCACGAACGGTACGCGATGATGACGATGGAGTTCGAGGCCGGCAGTTTCCCGACCAAGGCGGCGGTGATGGACCGCATCCGCGAGCTGAACGACTTTGAAGCCGATACCCTTCTGGCCTTCGACCGGAACGACGAGCAGAACCACGTCCGCTACGGGCACCGCTGGCTGCCCGAGATGATGTCGCTGTTCGGCGAAACCCGGCCCGTGGACGAATTCGTCAAGGCGACGCAGGCCCGCTTCAAGGAAGCCGCGGAACGCTTCGGTGGCCGGACACCGCACAGCTTGCCGGCTGAACGCCGACTGACCGGGAACAAGATCAAGGCTCTCGTCGGCCTCGTCTAGAGCGAGGCCCCTCCCTGCCCCAGTCTCCCGTGGCCGCCGCAGGCGGTGTCCGCAGGCCCGCTCGTCCGCGCGACCTCACGGACACGCCCTCCGACCCCAGATCCCACGAACCGTGGGGTCTCGACACCAGCCCGTCACCCATGGCGGGCTTTTCTGCGTCCAAGAACTGGCAAAAGGCACTGAAAGCCGCTGTGCAATTTTCATCAATTTTCAGAATGATTCTTTCGAAACGGTCCCCATACTCGAACGAACTTTTTTCCCCGATGCCCCTCTTCCGCCTCCCCGCTGTCCTCCGTGTCGTGGTGCTCCTGATGACCCTTGCGCTCGGCTCGCTGGCGATGGCGGCATCGAGCGACGCGCGACCGGCATCGCTCACAACGCTCAAGATTGAACCACTCTCCACGGCGCCCGCGGTGAAGACGTCAGAGTTGGTGATCGGCGACCAGAAAGTTCTGGCCGACGGGACGCTCGGCGCGGCGAAGCTCGCTGGGCTCCCGGACTCGGCGCGCCCGATCGCCGGTACGATGCAAAGTAATGCGGGATGGGTAGTGACGGTGGATCAGGCGGGCGCGCGGCAGCTCTGGCGGTACGAAGCGGCCTCCGGCTGGACCCAGCGTGCGGCGCCGCCGCTTACCCCGCTCCCGGGAGCGATCCGGGCTTCGGGTCAGGCTCACCTTCTGGTGCTGGCCTCCGGCGAAGACGGTGGCGTGGAAATGCTCTCGTATCAGACGATCACCAACGCGTGGGCCCGGCTTGGTCCTGTGGCGGTGACCGGAGCGGTCTCGGACGTGCGCCTGCACGACAACGGATTCGCCCTCCGCACGACCGCCTCGGCGGGGTATACGGCGGTGACGATTGAATCGAGTAAGCGACTCCTCAAGGCGCTCGATTGGATCGTCATCGTACTCTACCTGACACTCTCCGCCGGCGTGGGACTCTTCTTCTACCTCCGCGAGAAAAAGAACAGCAACGCCGACTACTTCCTCGCCGGCCGCAACGTACCGTGGTGGGCGGCGGGCATCAGCCTGTATGCGACGGGTACCAGTGCGATTTCGTTCATCGCGATCCCGGCGAAGTCGTTCGCGACGAACTGGCACCTCCTAGCGCAGAACGTGGTGGCGCTCTTCGCCACGGCGGCGGTCGCGATCCTGATCATCCCGCTGATCCGCAAACTCAATGTCATGTCGGTGTATCACTACTTGGAGATGCGCTTCCATCCGTCGATCCGCACGGTGAGCAGCGGAATCAACATTGTCCTCCAACTCGGTGGCCGCATGAGCATCGTGCTCTTCCTTCCCTCGCTGGCCCTCGCGGCGGTGACGGGCATCAGCGTGACATGGAGCATCCTGCTCATGGGCGTGGTAACGATTGCGTACACCCTGCTGGGTGGGATGAAGGCGGTGATCTGGACCGATGTGATTCAAGTCGTGGTGATGCTCGGTGGAGCGTTCTTCGCGATCGGCTACGTCATCTGGCACGTCGATGGCGGTGCCTCGGGCTTCTTCGCCGCGGCGCAGGCCGACCAGAAGATGGACGTCTTCAACTGGGCCTTCGACATCCGCCAGCCGACGATCTGGGGATTCCTCCTGTTCGCGGTCGTGGACGTCATCACCTACCCGAAGGACCAAGTGATGATGCAGCGCGTGCTCGCGACGAAGAGTCCGAAGGAAGCGGGCTGGTCGGTCTGGACCCTGGCGGCCATCGTGGTGCCGGGCAGCCTGACCTTCTTCGGCATCGGAACGGCGCTTTACGTCTTCTACCAGCAGCATCCGGAGAAGATGAACCCCTTGCTGAACGTCGATGCGACGTTCCCGCACTTCATTGCCGCCGAACTCCCGGTGGGCATCACGGGGCTGATTATCGCGGGCATCTTCGCCGCCTCGATGTCCACCCTCTCGAGCTGCATGAACAGCGTGGCCACGCTGATCTCGGTGGATTTCTACGAGAAGTTTGCGAAGAACCCGACGCAGGAAAAGAGCGTGCGGCTGGCGGAGTGGATGACGGTCGTGGCGGGCGTCATCGGCGTCGGCACGGCCCTGATCCTCTCGCAGATCAACATCCAGTCCGCGCTCGACAAGTCGTGGGAACTGCTGGGCCTGCTCGGCGGTGGATTCGCCGGCTGTTACGGCTTGGGCATGTTCACCCGCCGGGCGAACTGGCAGGGCGCAATCGTGGGCGTCATCGGAAGCCTCATCATCACCTTTGCCTGCTGGCGCGCCGGACTGGTGAACCCGGTGTTCTACCAGCCCCTCGCGATCGGCGGCTGCCTTGTCGTAGGCTACATCGCGAGCTACTTCTTCCCGCCGCCCCAGCAATCGCTGGCTGGCCTGACCATCTTCGACCGCAAGAAATCCACCTGACCCTACTTTCATGAAAACCTACCGCGCCGCATTGGTCGGCACCGGTTCCATTAGCGAGGCCCACGTACGTGCGGTCGAGGCGACCCAAGGACGCGTGGTCCTCGAGGCCGCGGTCGATATCGATGCGACGCGCGTCGCCGACTTCGCACGCCGCCACGGCATTCCGAAGCACTTCACGGACTACGAAGGCATGCTGGACACGCTCCGGCCCGACTTCGTCCTGGTGGCGACGCCGCCCTCCATGCACGCGCCGATGAGCATCGCGGCGATGAAGCGCGGAGCCTGGGTCCTCTGCGAGAAGCCCCTGTGTGGCTCGCTCGCGGAGCTGGATCAGATCCAGGCGGCGGAGGATCAGACGGGATGCTACACCGCGTGCATTTTCCAGATGCGCTTCGCCAGCTCGACGGCGCATGTCCGTCGCCTCGCCGACGCCGGCCTCCTCGGCCGCCCGCTGGTCGGCGTGTGCAACACGCTCTGGTACCGGGACACCGCGTACTACGCGGTGCCGTGGCGTGGACGCTGGGCGACGGAGCTCGGCGGCCCGACGATGGGCCACGGGATCCACGCGATGGATCACTTCCTTCACATCATGGGTGACTGGAAGGAAGTACGGGCCCTTGCGACCACCCTTGACCGCGACATCGAGGTCGAGGACGTCTCGATGGCGATGGTCAAGTTCGCGAACGGTTCCGTCGGCTCGATCGTCAACAGCGTGCTCAGTCCCCGCCAGGAGACCTACCTCCGCTTTGATTACCAAAAGGCGACCCTCGAGCTCACGCACCTGTACAGCTACACGAAGGACAATTGGAAGATGACGCCGGTACAACCGGCGCAGGATGACAGCCTCGTGCAGGCCTGGCAAAGCTTCCCGCCGGACGTGGGTTCGACTCACGGCGCTCAGCTCTGTGCCCTCGTGGCAGATCGCGACCAAGGCCGGCGCCCGTTGACCTCGGGCTTCGAGGCGCGCAAGACCCTTGAGTTCCTGACCGCGATCTACAAGTCGGCCTTCACCGGCGAGACCGTGGCGCGCGGATCAATCCGACCGGACGACTCCTTCTACCGCGCGATCCACGGCGGCCGCACGCTTGAGCGCCGCAAAGCCTCCGCCTGAGTCGGTGCCGGTCCCGATGAAACGCGAGGCCCTGGCATCGCGGACGCTGACCGGCTACCTCTGGGCGAGTCGTCGCGTCCTGCTGCCCGGGCTGGCGCTAGCGTTGCTGCGTTCGCTCGCGGTGGCGCCTTGCCCGTGGCTCTTCCAGCGCATGATCGACGTCTGCGTGCCGGCGGGTGACGTCGGGGGCGTGCTGCTGCTTGCGGGCGTGTTCGTGGGGCTGCTGGGGTTGCATTACTTCTTCTCGGTCTGGGGCGCGCACGAGATCGCCAAGGGCATGGCCCAGATGCTGGTGGAGCTGCGCAGCCGCATCTTCTTCAAGCTACAGTTCCTCAGCTTCGGCTACCTCGACCAGCAGCGGACGGGCCGCCTGCTCTCCAAGTACGCCTTCGACACGCAGAAGGTCGAGGCGCTGCTGTACAACATCCTCAATCAATTCCTGCCGAACGTCCTCTATGGCGGGAGCATTCTGCTCATCCTCGCCTGGCTCGACTGGCGGCTCGCGCTGATTCTGGCGCTGGTCCTGCCCGTCTATGCGGTAGCGAAGCTGAAGTTCTCAGAGCGCATCCAGGGCACCAATCGTGATGCCCGTCTCGCGCAGGAGCGCCTGACGGGGACCGCGAGCGAGTACATCTCCGCACTGCGCCTCGTGCGCAGCTTCGGGGAGGAGCGGCAGGCCGAGGCGGATCTCGACCGCAGCAGCCTCGACTTCGCCCGGAGCCGCGTTGAGCAGAGCTACGTCAACGCGGTGTTCGGGACCTTCTGGTACGTCAGCACGCAGGTCATCGCGCTGGTTGTGATGGCCGGCGGAGCCTACTTCGCCATCCGCGGGGGCCTGTCGCTCGGCACGCTCTTCGCGTTTGTCGCCGGACTTCCCATCGTGCTCGGTCCGATTCAGGCATTCATCGGTTTGACCGAGCAGTATTTCGCCGGGCGCGAGAGTTTTCACAGCATCAAGGAACTGATCGACTCGACCTACGTGGAGTCGTGGCACGGCACGCGGCGCACCGAGCGGCTACGCGGCGAGATCCAGTTTGAATCCGTCGCGTTCGCTTACCCGACCGCACCGGAGCGGCGCGTTCTCGAACCCTTCTCGCTCCACATCAAGCCCGGCGAGCACATCGCGTTCGTCGGTCCCTCGGGCTCCGGCAAGAGCACACTGGCGAATCTTCTCCTCGGCCTCTACGCGCCAAACGAAGGCCGCATCTTGATCGATGGCGTGCCGCAGTCGGAGTGGGACATGCGCTGGATCCGCCGCCAGCTGGCCGTGGTACTCCAGGACAGCATCCTTCTCTCGGGCACGGTCCGGGAGAACCTCCGCTTCGCCAAGGCGGACGCGACGGACGCCGAAATCCGCGCGGCGGCGCGTCAGGCCAACGCCGATGAGTTCATCCAGCGGCTTCCCCAAGGCTACGATACGCGCGTCGGCGAGCGCGGCACCACCCTTTCGGGTGGCCAGCGCCAGAGGTTGGCGATCGCGCGCGCGGTGCTACGGAATCCACCCGTGCTAATCCTCGACGAGGCGACCTCGGCCCTCGATTACGAGAGTGAGCGACTGATCCAGGAGGCGATTGATCGGCTTTCGGCGGGCCGGACGGTGATCACGATCGCCCACCGACTAAGCACGATCCGGAACGCCTCCCGGATCGTGGTCCTCGAAGCCGGCCGCCTGATCGAGGAAGGAAACTTCGCCACCCTGCTGGCTCGAAACGGCGCCTTCGCCCGACTTGTCGCCGCGCAGGAAGTACCCCAAGCTACTTCTACTCCGGAACCCCCTCTCAGCCCATGAAACGACTCGCTTCCCTCGCCCTCGGCTTCGCCTGCCTGCTGTCCACCCTGTCCGCCCAGAACGCCAGCCCGGGCTTGCGCGCAATCCTGACGGACGCGGAGTGGCGCCGGGCGGGGCTGGATCGACTCACGCCCGATCAGATCGGCGTGATCGACGCCGCCTTGATTCGGCACTCGCAAGGCTCCACTCAGGCCCTGAAGACCGAGTTGGAAACCGCCAAACGGGAGATTGCCGCCGTCAATGAAGTGAAGCGCGAACGGACGATCCTCGAGCGCTTCGGTCTGCCGATTCTGAGCGACGTGGACTGGCGCTCCCTCCCGCCGCTCCGGGCCAAGGTGGTCGAGTGGCAAAACGCCAATCGCTTCAAGCTGGACAACGGTCAGATCTGGGAGGGACTCGAGCCCATCCCCTACGAACTGGCTGGTCAGGATGTGGAAATCACCGCCCGCCCCGCGGGACGCTTTCAGCTCACGGTCGCCGGTCGCAGCACCGGCCTGCGCGTCATTCGCCTGCGCTGATCCCGTGATCACTCTCGCCAACGCCGAGCTCTCAGTTCAGCTGCTCGACCCGGTCGCTGACCGCGAACGCCTCGGCAGCCGCTACTGCTGGGGTGGTTACATCTGGCAGGTCTTCGATGCCACGGGCCACCCTCTCGTCACCGGCCCCGAGTGGCCCCATCCCACCCCGCGACCCTTCAATGGACAGGGCCTGCCGGAGTCATTCCGATTTCGCCGACGCAGCGGAGAAGCGCTCACGTGGAACGGACGCGAAGGCGTGCATCTCGGCGGTGGCCGCCTTGGGTTGGATGAGAAAGGAGAGCCGGTGGTGGTCGAGCCTTGCTCGTGGACCGTGGATCGCACGGCGGACTCCGTCACTTACCGCACCGACCAGCGCACGCTCGGCTACGACACTACGCTGGTACGGGAAATCCGACTGACGGGCCGGACCCTACACTCCGTGTCCCGCCTTACCCACCGCGCGGCGCAGCCCCTCTCGCTCGAGTGGTTCCCCCACCCCTTCTTTGCGTTGACCGATCGACTCATCGAGGCGGAAGTTCCGCCCGCTTGCCGACTGGCTGAAAATCCGGGTTTCTCACTGGAGGGCCGACGCCTGGCGTCCCGCAAGCGGTTCGATGGCGAAAGGGACGGGCACATGGACTTTCTGCTCCTGCCCCCGGGGGTACCGGTGCGCGCGCGTCTGAGCCATCCGCGGCTCCAGTACGTCGATTTCGTGACCAGCTATGCGCCGTCGGAATGCGTGATCTGGGGCAACGGGAACACCTTCTCGATCGAACCATACCTCGCCGCCGTGCTCACCACCGGGGAAACCAAGGAGTGGTCGGTAAGCACGGCATTCGGCCCGGCCCGCTCCTCCTGATCCCGACCGTCCCATGTCGCGTCCGCTCGTCGCCATTCTCTGCCCGCGCGAATTCACCTTCAGCGAGGATGCGGCGCTGATTGAAACCGCGGAACTCAGTGCGGTCGCCGAGGTTCGGACCTTCCGGCTCGATTTCAACGCTCCCCTGCCGGCGGAGGTACGGGCCGCCGACGCGCTCATCCTCTGGCACAATGTCCCCTGCACCGCCGAGGTCATCGCTTCGCTCGCAAACTGCCGGGTGCTCATCCGCAACGGCGTGGGCTACGACAGCGTTGACACCGGAGCGGCCGCCCGCCGCGGCATCCCGGTGTGCAACGTGCCGGACTACGGCACCGAGGAAGTCGCTGACCACACGATCGCGCTCACGCTGGCCCTCTGCCGCCAGCTTTTCCCGCTGGACGCGGAGGCCAAGCGACTTGGCTGGCGGATCGAAGTCGCGCCGAAGTTGCGCCGCCTGAGCTCGCTCACCTTCGGGCTGATCGGCCTCGGACGCATCGGCACGGCCACCGCGCTGCGCGCCAAGGCGCTCGGCTTCCGTGTCATCTTCCACGATCCGTTTCTCGCGAACGGCGCGCACAAGGCGCTCGGAATCCAGCGCGCAACCTCGCTCGAGGAGTTGCTGGAACAAACGGACGTGCTCTCGCTCCACTGCCCCTCGTCACCGGCCACGCGCGGGATGATCGGAGACGCTGAACTCGCGCGGCTGCGGCCGACGTCGTTCCTCGTGAACACCGCCCGCGGAGACCTCGTGCAGAAGGAGCCGCTTTTCCGCGCTCTCCGCGAAGGCCGTCTCGCCGGCGCGGGTCTCGATGTCGTCCAGGACGAACCGCTCCGGTCGGCGGCGGAAGCCGCGACGCCGAACCTGATCGTCACTTGCCACGCCGCGTTCTGCAGTCCGGAGGGCATGATCGAGATGCGAACGACCTCCGCGCGGATCGCACGCGCCGCGCTGCTCGGCCAGCCGGTCTGGAATCGCGTCAACTGATCGCGCCAGTCGCGCGTCCGGCCTCAGTCATCCTGCGGTCGCCAATCCAGCTCCTCGGCCAGCTGGCTCAGATCAACCAAAGAGCGGAGCGGACCGTCGCCCGCGACCGGTACGTTCGGGAAGTAACGCTCCCGGATCCGCTCCAGCGGCCAGTCGAGCCACGGTCGAGCGCTGGCAGGCAAGTAGCAGCGATAGCCCGTCAACGGACGCCGCAGCGCCTGACCGACCGCGCGGGCGGCATCAGCATAGGTCAACCACGCGAAGGCCTCGTCCAGCGGCACCTGCGGCACCACCTCAGTGATGCCGCGCGGGCGCGGTTGCGGGAACAACGCAGGAAAGCGAAACGCGATGCCCGTGATGCCATGGCAGCCGACAAAGTAACGGAGTTGTTCCTCGCCCAGTGCCTTGGAGAGCGCATACGGGTTGGTCGGCGTCGCGGGCAAGGCGCCGCTCAACGGCAACTCCCGGACTTGGCTCGGCTGATCGTCATGCGAAAATCGCTCCACACGCATCGCCTGCACCGAACTGGCAAAGATGAACCGAGGCACGCCACCCAACCGAGCCCGCTCGAGCACGTGGTAGTTCATGGTGACGTTCTCCGTGAAAACCATCCGGCCATCGAGACCGTACGACGTCGCGTGGTTCGCGAGATGCACCACCGCGTCGGCGCCACGCCAGGAGGCGTCCACCGTCCTCGGATCAAGCAGGTTCTCCAGCCGGACCGGTCCGGGCGTGTCCGTGGACGCGGGGACCGCGTCGTAGGCTTCGACCCGATCACCCGCGTCCAGCAACTGACGCATCACCTCCCGACCAAGCCGACCTGCTGCTCCGGTAAGAACGATGTGCATCGCGAAAGAATCGAGAAATCGGTCGAACTCAGGCCGGCCCGACCACGGCGATGTCATCGGCGTGCACGCCGCACCACACCGCATCGCCGGCGTGAATCGCCTCGCGCAGCGCGCTCTCGTTGGCGACGAGTGCGGTGAGGCGGGTGCCCGATTCCGTCTGCAGATGCAGGCGATCGAGCGCCCCTTGGAACAGCTCATCCGTCACCCGGGCAGTGAAGATCGCCTCGGCTTCCAGCGGACGTTTCGACACCACGATCTTCTCCGGGCGCAGCGAGATCACCACCTTGGAAGCGCCCGCGGGCCAACGGTCCGTCGGGATCTCGAGCTCGAGGCCGCCTTCGACCCGAAGGCGGGTCATGGTACCGCTCCGCGCGATTGCCTCCGCGGTCAGCAGGTTCGCCTCCCCGATGAAGTCCGCCACGAATGCGGTCCTCGGTTGGTGGTAGATCGCGCTCGCCGAGCCCAGTTGCTCGAGACGGCCCTGATTGAAGACGGCGATCCGGTCGCTCATGGTCAGCGCCTCCTCCTGGTCGTGCGTGACGAAGACGAACGTCATGCCGAGGTGTTTCTGGAGGCGCTTGAGCTCGAGCTGCATTTGCTGCCGTAGCTTGGCATCGAGGGCGGAGAGAGGTTCGTCGAGGAGGAGTACCTTCGGGCGAGGCACGATCGCGCGCGCGAGGGCCACGCGCTGGCGCTGCCCCCCGGAAAGCTCGTGCGGTCGGCGGGAGGCGAAGCCCGTGAGCGCCACCAACTCGACCACCTCGTCGACCCGTCGCGTGATCTCCGGGGCCGGCACCTTTTGCATCCGGAGGCCGAACGCGATATTGTCCGCAACGGTGAGGTGCGGGAAAAGCGCGTAGCTCTGGAACACCTGATTCACATTGCGGCGGTAGGGTGCGAGGTGAGTGACCTCCTCGCCATCAATTCGCAGCGTGCCGCTGGTCGGCGTCTCGAACCCGGAGAGCATCCGCAGGAGCGTGGTCTTCCCGCAGCCGGAAGGCCCCAACAGCGTGAGGAATTCACCCTCGGCGATGTCGAGACTCACGTCATTCACCGCCGTGAAGGAGCCGAAGCGCTTGGTCACGGAGCGAATTTCAATCATCGACGGCATGGCGGGGATGAACGGAGTGGTGCCGCTTCACGCGGTCGTGGCGCGACGCCGTCGGTGGGCCAGCGCGTAGGTCAGGATGAACAGGAGGGTGAACACCACGCCGAGCGCGGCGCCGAACGGGGCGTTGCGAGCGCGGAAGAACTGGTTCTGGATCACGTTTCCAATCAAGGGCACCTGCGCCCCGCCCATCAGGTCGGTGATCGCAAACATCCCGATCGCTGGCACGAACACCAGCATGATCCCGGCCGCGATTCCCGGCCAAGTCAGCGGGATGATCACGTGGGAGAACGCACGGATCGGTCCGGCGCCCAGATCGTGGGCGGCCTCCACGAGGGCGTTATCCAGCTTCTCAGCGCTGCCGTAGATCGGCAGGATCATGAACGGCAGGTACGCGTACACGAGACCGATGACCACGGCCGTCGGCGTGTACAGCAGCGACAACGGTGCCGTGACGACCCCGGAGAACTGCAGCAGCCCATTCAGCAGTCCCTCGCTCTTGAGGATGGCGATCCACGCGTACGTCCGGATCAGGAAGCTCGTCCAGAAAGGGATCATCACCAGCAGCAGGAGTCGCTCCCGCAGGGGCGAGCGCTGCCGCGCGATGTACCATGCCACCGGATAGCCGATGACGATACAGATAACCGTAGTCAGAGCGGCGTAGCCGATCGAGCGTCCGAGGATCTTGAGGTAGATCGGATCGAAGACGCGCGCGTAGTTCTCCCAGCTGAAGTCGTAGACTACCCGGCCCAGATCGTCGCGCTGGCAGAAGCTGTACACCACGAGGCCGGCCATCGGCACGACCACGAAGAGCAGCAGCCAAAGCGCGAGCGGCGCCAGGAGCAGCCAAGCCACCACGCCGGCACGGCGCCCGCCGTGGGCTGGCGCGGTGTCGGCGAGGGCGTGCATGCAGGCGGCGGGGCGGGCGCGAACGCGCTCAGCGGGCGTTCTTCAGGTCCGTGATCAACTCGTCGATCATCGCCCCAGTCTCGCCGAGGTGCCGGAACGTGCCGAACTTCCGGTCCCCCGGCGGGTAGCTCGCGGGATTAGCCCGTTGCTCCGGCGTGAGGAGCTGGCGCGCGGCGCCGTTTGGATTCGTGTACGGGAATTCGTCCGAGATCGCCTTGCTGACCTCTGGGCGAAGCAGGTATTCGAGGAAGCGGTGCGCCGCCTCGACATTCTTGGCGCCCTGCGGGATCGCCATCACATCGACAAACTGATGGGCGCCTTCCTTCGGGATCACGTAAGCAAACTTCGGGTTCTCCGCCCAGAGGCGGGCCGCCTCACCACCCCAGACATAGCCAAGGTCGACATCGCCGTTCAGCAGCGCGGTCTTCGGGCTGTCGGAATCGTAAAGCTTGATCCGCTTCATCCACTGCGCGAGGAGCGGACGGGCCTCCGCGAGGTTCTTCGCATTGATCTCGTTGAGCGGATATCCCAGCACGTAGAGCGCAGCGGTGACCAGCTCGCGGGCATCATCGACGACCACGATCCGCCCGGCATGGCGCGGCGAGAACAGATCGACCAGGCCCGTGATCGGCTCCTTGACGCGCTCGGTGTTCACGACAATGCCGACCGTGCTCACCATGTACGGCAGCGTGTACCGCTGCTCCGGATCATGCGCCATGTTGAGGTATTCCGGCAGGATGTTCTTCACGCCGGGCAGCTTCGTGTAGTCGAGCGGCACCAAGAGCCGGTTCTTGATCAGTGCCTCGGCGATGTAGTCCGGAGGCTGGACAAGATCGTAGGCGGTGCCTCCGGCCAGCATCTTGGCGAGCATCTCCTCGCCCGACGCGAAGGTCTCGTAGTTGATGCGAATGCCGGTTTCCTTCGTGAAGCCCTCGAGGACCGACTGCGGGAAGTACTCAGACCAGGCGAACAGGTTGATCTCCTTGTTGGCGGCACGAAGCGGCGCCAGGGCGAGACCCAGCACGGCGAGGAGGAGGGTGATGACTCGGGAACCAGGGATGGGGATCATGGAGGTAAAGGTTAAGGAGCGCGGCGACCCAGCCGACGCAAGTGTTCCGAAAAAAGTACGAACGCGACCGTCGCAACGATGAACAGGGCGGACAGCGCATTCAACATCGGGTTGAGTCCGACCTTAGCCATCCCGAACACCAGCAACGGCAAGGTCGCCACCTGGGCGCTCGCAGTGAAAAAGGTCACGATCAGTTCATCGAGCGAGAGCGTAAACGCCATCAGGGCGCCGGAAAGGATCGCCGGGCGGAGGTACGGCACGACAACCAAGAGAAATGCCCGGACCGGTGTCGCCCCGAGATCGAGAGCGGCCTCCTCCAGCGCGGGATCCATCCCCTGCAACCGCGCCTGCACCGCGATCAACACGAAGGGAAAGCAGAAGGTCGTGTGCGCCACGATGACCGTGAAGAATCCCAGCTTGAGACCGGCAGTGGTGAACAGGATCAGCAGACTGATCCCCATCACGATCTCCGGCATGATCATGGGAACCGCAATCAACGTCTGAAGGGTCGATCCAAACCGGTAACGATACCGGTGCAGCAACCACGCACCCACGGTTCCCAGAACGACGGAAAGGACCGTGGTAAAGCCGGCCACGACCAGACTGTTCTTCAGCGCGCGCGCGATCCGGGTGTTGTCCCACAGCCGACCATACCAGTCCAAGGTGAACCCCTCCCACACGACGTTCAACCGCGACTCGTTGAAGGAATACACCACCAGCACGAGAATCGGCAGGTAGAGAAACAGAAACACCAACCCGGTCCAGATTCCGAGGCCCGCATCCAGCAGGCGCAGGCCCGACCAGCGATCCCAAAACGAGGGCGGTAGAGGCGGCGGCCGCATGCGACAACCCTTTCTCGCGTTTCCTTCCCGCGACGCAAGCGGGGAAACGCCTCGCCCGCTACTTGAGCTGAGCCACGAGCGAGAGCAGCACGGCCGGATCGCCCGCCCTCAGGCGCTGCACGTCCGCCGCCGTCAGGGAAACTCCGAGCACGCGGTCCGCCACCGCCGCGATCATCTTCGAGGCGTCCAACCCGTTGGGCGTACCCTCAAGCGCGAACTCCAATGAAAACGGCGCATAGCCGAGGGTGTCGATGGTGTTGCCGAGGAGATTGACCCGCCGCAGCGCGTCAGCCGAGCGTCCCCTCGCCCCACCCGTCATGCTCACGCTCAGAGGTCGGCGCCAGAACGGCTGGCCCGGGGCCGCCAGCAGGGAGCCCTGACCGACGAAGCGGAGTTCCGGGCTCGTGATCGTCAGATCCCGCAGCGACGCCGACTGGTTCGGCGAAACGCCCACGTCCAAGGTGAGTTGGTCAAAGCGAATCTCTCCGAACAAGCGCAGCACCGTCTCGAGGTCAGCTAGCCGGGTGGTGAGTTGCTGTGTCTTCGAGGCCACGCCGCCCAGCGACGACGGGAGCCTCGCCCCCAGGGCGCCCGCAAGTGCACCGAGCGTTCCCGCCTGCTCGCCTCGCCGTTGCAGCTGCTCCCTCGCCGTCGTGACGGCGCTGAGGTAGCTCGGGGGCAAGGGTCGGATGACCCCACCGCGGCTCACCATCCGCAGATCGCCTTGCAGCTGGCCCGCGAGGTCGCCTAGCGAGGCCGCGCCTCCGCTCACGCGCGACCGGAGATCGAAGCGCCCCTCAATGGCCGACGGGCCACTGGAGGGCAGAAACGCCTTGAGCGCGGGTCCGGAGTCCAACTCCAGCGCGGTCACGTTCCCCTCCAACGCATAGGCCGTCGCTGCCGTCGTCGAAGAATACGATAGCTTGCCAGACGCCTCCACGCGCCCACCCGTCGCCAAGATCGCCTTCAGGGTCTCCAGCACCACCCCCATCTGATCCAGCGCCACGGTGCCGCTGATCTCGCGCGCGATCAGCTCCGGGGAATAGACGACTTCCCCCAAGGCGAGCGCGACCTTGCCCGACAGACCGGCCCACGCCGGTGCCGGCGATTTCGAGCCTGGCGCACTGGCCGGCGAAGCGGGAGCGGCGGCCCACGGTGCGGCCAGGATCCGGGCATCCGCCACGAAGACGCGTGCACCCGTGATCTGACCATCGACCCGCCAGCCCGCCGATTCCGGAGCGAGCTGCCCCGCCAGCACGACATCACTCACCCGACCGGAAGCCTCCAGCCGCACGGGGATGCGGACGGTAAGCGCGCCATTCGCCGCCCGATCTCCCCGGATCTCGACCGCTACATCCGGCAACGCGCCACCCGCGGAATCGACCAACCGCGTCGCCTGCAAGTCGACTGCCACCTGCTGAACCTCGCCCAGACTCGCAGAGCCGGACACGCGAAAAAGACCGGACTGGAGGCGGCCTGCCGCGTTGACGAGGGGTTGCGCCAGCATCCCCGGTAAATCCAGGTCCAGCGCGCCGGTGAGCTTGATCGCCTGATCCGAGCCCACGCTCCGGCCCGCCCGAATGGCACCACGAGCCAAGACAACGTTGCCTCCACGCACCACCAGTTCCGCCGCCTCTCCCTGCCAGCCGCGGGGCGTGAAGTCAGCCGACGGACGCACTTCCAACTGCACGTCGCGCAGCATCTCCGCCTTCCCCTGTCGCACCGAGAAACGCGAAACCGCCATCGGCTCCGTGCTGCGCACCGCGATGCCACCGGACGACGCCCGCAGGCTCCAGCCTCCGGTGACGATTCCGCCTTCGATCCGGCCATCCGGCCACGCCGCCTGCAGCGCGGGCAAAGGCAGACCACGAAGGCGCACGGTCAGTAGGTCGGCGGCCGGATCCGCCACCTCCACCTCGCCGGAGACCGGATTCCAGATGAAAGGCTGCCGCAGTTCGATCCCGAGGACCGGCGCCTTTTCTACGGCCTCCGCGCGGAGGGACCCCACCCGAATGCGGTCCCCCTCCCGCGCCAAGCCGAAATCCGACGTGAGACGAACCGCTCCCAGCGCGGCGAGCTCAGGCGAGAGGCGTTCCCAACGCGCCGCCTCCACCGCGATCTTGCCAGCCACCTCGACAGCCTCAAACGCACGGCCCGCTGTGAACACATTCTCCACCTGGAGGGAGAACTCCGGCAGGGGGCGCCCCGGGAGGACCGGCGCAATATCCCGATCGCTGAACGCGATTTTCAGGGTTCCCCGGATCGCCCCGGTCGCCCCCGAGCGTTCCGCCTGCCCATCGAGCCAACGAACGCCTTCGCGACGCACGATCAAGAGGTAGCTTTCCCCCGCAGTCGCTCCCAACGCCCGCTCCACCGCGCTCTCCACGGCAACCGACGCTCCCGCCGGCAGTCCCGCGACCTGCACCGAAAGCGTGCCATTCGTTCTCACGGCATCGAGGCGCGAACCGGGACCCACTGCGACCTCCACCCGGGTGGTCGCCTGCAAACGATCCGGACTGCCTTCCCGAGCGCCATCGGCGGTGAGGTCGAGGACACCAACCGCACCCGCCTTCAGGCCCCCACCCTTGAGCTGCACCGCCACCGAGCCGCGCTGCTCGCCTGCCAGGACGCCTCGTACCGTCCCCTGGAGCAGCACCTGATCCAGTTCGAAGTTCTCCGGCAGCGCGACCTGATCCAGGAGCCCGAGCACCGTCGCTGGCGCAGAGCCGACACCCTGCCCTCCACCGGCGGGCGCCCCGAGCACGGCCAAGCCACCGAAGCCCGCGCGCGAAGGACGGACGGGCGCCGGAACCGGCAACGCCGCTGCCGCAGTCACCGTGGGTCCGACGAGTTCAACGACCCACTCTTTTGCCTCCAGTCGTTGGATACGAATAGCACCAAACAACGCCGGAAGCAGAGCCACCTCCGCCTCCACGCGCGGCGCGACCAACCGAACACCGGACGAGGCAAAGGTCAGGTCGCGAATCACGCTCCGCGAAAGTCCGAGCTCAACCCGGCCCACTGACACCCCCAGATTCGGCCGATCGCGCAGGATGCGTTGCACCAGCGCCGTCTGCACGGCCGGCGTCAACGCCAGCAGCACCACGCCGCCAAGCAGCACCAGGGTTGCGGCAAGCACCACCACGGCCACCCGGAGCCGACGCGCCAGCGGCGGGTTCACGGTGACGTTGGTCTCAGGTGGACGATCGGCCACGGGGGTGGGAGGAATCAGGATCCGGTGTTGAACGGATCCGCCTGTCCAGTCGCCTTGCGCACCCGGGAGGCGGCGACCAAGTAATTGTAATTGGCGCGCAGCTGATTATTTCGCGCCTGGGTGAGGTCCACCTGACTGGTCAGCACATCGAGTTGGGTTGCCGTGCCGGCCGACTGGCGCACGGTGGCCAGTCGGAGTGCCTCGGTGGCCTGTTCGACGACCCGCCGGGACGCCTCCATCAGTTCGCCGGCCTCTTGGAGCAGCGAGACCGCGCGACGGACCTCGATCTCGATGCCGAGCTCAGCCTCGCTGCGGGCGAGCTCGATCTGAGTCAAGGCGGAGCGGGCTTGCACCACACGGCCTGCGGTGGCGCGGCCATCGAAGACGCTCCACTGCGATTGTACGCCCAGCAACCAGCCATCGCGCGCATCGCTGAAACGATCGCTGGTGCCGGCCTTGCGCCACTGATAGCTCCCGACCAAGTCGACGGACGGCCGAGCTCCGGCACGGGCGATCTCGACGCCTTGGGCACGTGCCTCGATCAGCTTGGACAGGCGGGCGAGTTCGGGCCGCGAGGCCCGGGCGGCAGCCACGGCTTCGGCGACCTCGTACTGGACCGGCTCGACCGTCAGGTCACCCACGATTTGGGGAGTCCGCGACGCGGAACCGGCCTCTCCGCCCATGAGCTGGACCACCTCGTCGAACGACGTCCGGAACGTGTTGCGGGCCTGGATCAGAGCGGGCTGCGCATTGGCGAGCGCGACCTCTGCCCGGAGTACCTCGAAGTTGGAGGCCGCGCCGGCCTCGTAACGGTTGCGGGCATTTTGGAGCTGCTCCTCGAGCAAAGCCACCGACTGCTCCTGCACCTTGATGCTCTCCCGAGCGAGCAGCACATCGTAGAAGCGCGTGCGGACGGCGAGCAGCACCTCGCTGATGACCGCCTGCAGCTCCAGGACCGCCGCCTCGCGGACCAGCCGCGCGCTCGCCGCCGCGCCTTGGACCGCGCCGCCGCTGTAGAGGCTCTGCCGCGCCTGGATCTGGATCTGCCATGCGGAGTCATCGGCCGGAAACGACTGTGAGATATCGGTGTCGTTGCGTTGGTACGCCGCCCCCAAGCCAACATTCGGGATCCCCAGGGCGGAGACCTCCAAGATCACACCATCCTGCTGCTGAATGCGCTCACGCGCCTGCCGAATGGCGAAACTGTTCTCCAGCGCATAGACGATGGCTGCGCGGAGATCGATGACCTCCGGGAGAGCGGAGGACCGGTTTCCGGGGGCCGCGGAGACACCCGAGGCAAAGCTGGCGCCGATAACGAGGACGGCGATCCGGAGAAGGCGGGAGTGCATGGACATCAGGATGAGGCAGGATTGACCGAAGAGGCGAGAGCCGGAGCGGGCGATCGGCGGGAAAAGTCGCGCCCGATCAGCAGATAAAAGACCGGTACCACGAACAACGTAAAGAACGTGCCGACGGCCATGCCGACCACGAGGACCCAGCCGATGCTGTTGCGCGCGGCGGCGCCGGGGCCCTCGACGAAGATCAGCATCAGATGGCCGAACACCGTCGCGGCCGACGTCATGAGCACCGGGCGCA
>JACCDW010021165.1_pt1 | contig 23605 bp, 37 predicted proteins | sample 7449781 | NCBI WGS metagenome assembly JACCDW01 (sample SAMN15323449, study PRJNA562643) | freshwater metagenome | isolation source: river surface water | place: USA:Blue River Watershed | collected 2017-08-18
GGGGTTTTGGGGGGGAAAGGCGTTGCCGGGCGGGGGGGCTCGCCACGGGGGGGGGGGCGGGGGACCCAGCCGGGTGCCGGGGGGTGCGCCGGTTAGCGCACCGTCAGCCACGCGCGGCTTCAGGGTAGCGGTTGCACCAGTACGTGAGCCGAGACTTGGCGCCGCGCTCAGTCTTGATGCGACGGTCGAAGTAATACTGCTCGCCTGTCTCCATCGTTGCGATGACGTGGAAGCGGTCACCATCTGTGGCGATCTCGAACTTAGTGATCTTGATGTACTCGACCATGTCCGTGTCTCCGTGTTGATGACATACACATAACACCTCCTAAAACAATGGTCAAGAGTGATCTTTTGTGTACGCCTATTCCTTCACATTCGAGGGGTCATACTCTGTGACCTTTTGTGTATCCCCCTCCCCCGCCTCGATCGTCTTCATCGCCTGGTCGCGCTTCTGCTGGAGCTCGACGAGGATCTGCAGGTGCGCCTGCTGCACGTTCGTCGTCGTGACCTGCGCGTCCACCGCCTGCACCGCCTTGCCGTAGAAGCGATCAAGCAGTGCCTGCGACGCCATCAGCTCGACGCGCACGTCGCCGCACGACATCAGCTCGATCTGCTTCTGGATCGCCGGCAGCGCGGCGCCAGCGAGCGCGGCCTTGACCTCGGGCGACATCTCGCGCCGGCCTGCCGGGTTGCCGCTCTGCCCCGGCTGGAACGGCTTGAAGCCCTTCGGCACGACGCCCTTTGGCGGGTGTCTGCTGGACCTACTGCTACCAGATGAACTGGCACCATCGTTTTTGACGGCACCTTCAACCTTTGCGTTATCGCTCAAAACGGCACCTCATCCCCTTGCCGCCAGTCAACCGCTGGTCGCGCCACTTTCACCACTGCAGCCTCCGGCCACAACTGCTTCGCCTTCAACACGCTCTCAAAGCTCTTGTCCTCCAGCACGCGGATGACTTCCGGCAGGCTCCAGATCTGGAACCCCTCCCAGCGCCCTTGGCGAGCCGCTACACGGGCATCGTCCTCATTCTGGGTAAACAGGTAGCCGCGCCCGTCTTCGGCCCTCGTAGCCCACCAGCGCGCGATTTCGAGCGGCTTATGCCCGGCAGCCGTCGCCGCCTCGTCGAGCGCCGTCAGCCCGCGGACGACCGACCCGAAGGCGGCGATGGCCGCGTCGTCGTCGCCGGCCTCGATTGCCGCGTTCATCCGCTGCTGGACCCTGGCGAACTTGGCGGCGAGCTCCGGGCTGACGAGCGTCGGCAGCACGTCTGTGCCCCAGCGCGCGTCCATCGTCAGGACCGCCTTGTCGTGCATCGCCTTAGCCGCCTCGAACGGCGTCACCTGAAACGGGTGCGGCGCCTTGGCGGGCGGCTGCTCCGATTGCACGGCTTTGCGCTTGCTCATGTCAGCTCGCCCTCCCCGCACCAATCCAGCCTGCCGCTGACGGACGGGAAGACGGTTCCCGCCGCCACGACGAATATCGGCGGCTTGCGCCGGCATTCACCGGCGGCACTGCTGCTCGATTGCTTGAAGAACCGGCAATCTCCGCACCGGTGTTTGGCTGTGTCGAACTGCTCCTCCATTCCACTTTCCTTCCTCATCGAGAGGCTCCGCTCTCTGCGGAAGTCTCTCTAGGGGTATGGGGGGACTTCCGCAGACTAAACCTCCGCAATGATTTCAATGACTTAGATATACGACTTCCAGACTTCCGCAGAACACTTCCGCTGAATGATTTCAATGGGTTAAGCATACCGCTTTCGCGACTTCCGCAAGCCATCACTGCACCTCCGAGTTGATAGTTCCGATCACTTTGAGCCCGCGCGCTTTGGTGTGCTTGTCGAAGATTTCGACGCTGACGATGCCGTTCACCATCCATTGCTCGACCAGCCTCTCGACGCTTGCAGCCGACAAGCCGTGCTTGATCGCCATTGCTCGCCCGACGTGCCGCCCCTCGCTGCGGGTCTGCGGCGCCGTCGAAAGCGGCTTGCCCGCCTTCCAGGCTGCCGCGATCTCGTCCAGCACAAGCTGTGCCATCGACCGGGTGATGCCGTCAGCGGCCTGATCCACCGGCACCAGCCGCCCGGCGCTGGACAGCTTGACCGTCATGGGCTCGGGGCTGTCGCCGTTGCGGAGCTCGAAATGGATCTTCCGCTCGGGGCCGTCCTCCGACTTCCGGTAAATGATGATGCCGGTGTCGTAGTAGCCCCGCAACGCGCCCGACCCGCGGATGGCGATAAACGGATCGCGCGCCATATCCTCGGTTGTCTTCTTCGTGCTGTGGTGAACGAGGATCAGCGCCGCCTGCGGGTTCGTCGCCCGCCGGATCGCCTCCAGCCGCTGCGTCAGGAACCGCATGATTTCTGCGGCCTTGTCCTCGTTGTCGCCGTCAAACAGGTTCGCCAGCGGGTCGATGGCGATGATGTCCACTCCCTGCGGGAAGCGGGTGTTGATCGCCTCGATCACCTGGGCGACCCCGGCTTCGTCGAGGATCATCGTGAGGCGCTCGGTGACCGCTAGGTTCTCGCGCAGCAGCTGCCGCTCGCCGTCCGCGAGGAAGCTCATCATCTTTGCCCGGCGCTTCAGCAGCTTCCGGTTCATTTCCGCCTGCAGGTAGAACACGCGCAACGGCTTCGACACCCGGAACTGGTCGCCGAGGAATCTGCCGCCGGTCGCACACGCCACCAGCATCTCCGTCAGCAGGAATGACTTCTGCGCCTTGGGCGGGCCGGCGATGAGGCAGAAGTTGCCCGGCCCGAGGAAGTCGGGGTCGATGTAGTCCGGCGCGTCCTGCTCCTCGTCCTCGAGCAAATCCACGAAACTAAGGACGCCGATCGCCTGCTTCGGCCCGGCATTAACCGCGGTTGATGCAGCTTCCTGCCGGGCCTTCCTAAAATCCACGGCCTCCTCCTCAAACCCTGCCAGCGGATCGCGCGTGCTGCCGGTGCCAGCCTCCTGCGCCAGCGCCTTGACCGCCGCCTTCGGGTCGCCACCGTGCTGGAACAGCGTGTAGAGCCCGAAGGCGTCCGTCAGCCGGTGACTGAGCCGGTCATGGGCGCCGTGGTGTGAATACGTGACGATGTCGCCCCTGCCGCCCTTGAACACGTTGACGCCCGGCATCCCCGTTTCGCTGCTCGGCGCGATGAACCTCATCCGGTCGCCCCGCTTGCCGGCGAACTTGTAGCCTGCCGCCTCCAGCTGCTGCCGGACCCAGCCGAAGCTGGCCGACTGGTTAAACGCCTCGATGATGCTGTCGCCGTCGTGCTGGCGGGGCGGCTGCGGGGCTTGGGCGCGTTCGATCTGGGCGTCGGCCTGCTCCCGGTTGCTGGCAATGGCGACCGCCGCGGCGACGTCGAGGTGCTTGCCCTCCTGGCGGCTGTAGGACTTGAACTCGCCGATCAGCTCCTCGCGGCAGCGCGGCAGATACCATGCCTGGCTCCAGACGTAGCTCTCCTTGTTCGCCTCGACGTAGCAGCCTGCGCCGTGCAGCTGGCTGATGATGAGATCGACGGCGGCGGCGAGCTCGCGCTCGTTCCGCATGGTCGCGGGCGTGTAGAGCCGCCACTTGTTGATGACGCCGGGCACGTAGGAGTGCGTCGTGTGCAGCACGTAAGGGTAGCCCAGCTTGTCCATCGCCGCGGCGGCTTCCTCGATCGTCGGCGCGCTGGACTTGCGCTTGCCGGTGTAGGGGTCGATCGCGGTGTGCACCTCGCCCGTTTCCGGGTCGAAGCCGCTGTCGCCATCAACAACGAGGACGGCAGCCTCCTCCAAGTTCTCGTCGCCGCGTTCGGGCTTGCGCAGCGCGCCGCCGCGGATGAGGTAGGAGCCATCCTTGTCGCCGACGCGCGGGCTCATCATGCGCTGCACGAACTCCGCCCACGTCATATTCTTCGGCACCAGCGTCGTGTTGCTTGCGGGGCCGTGCGAGAATGCGACCAGCATGTCAGTCATCATCGAACACCCCGTCGTCGGTGTTGACGCGGCAAACGACTTCCATGCCGAGCAGCGTCGATCCCTTGTGCTGGACGAGCGTCATCTCGCTGATGGACGGGCAGCCTTCGCAGCTGAACAGGATCCGCAGCCCGTCGCGGCGCGATGACGGATTGTCCTTCATGCTGTTGCCGACAATGACGCTGGAGCCCCAGACGACCGCGTGGACGCCCTTGTCGGCGTCTTCCTTGTCGCGCCGGAAGACCTCGACCTTGTAATGATGCAGGTACGCGCTGCCGCAAGCCGGGCACAGCAGCGTGTCCTCAATGTTGTTTCCGTCTTCCAGCGGCAGCCTCATCGCGTCCTCTTGATGCAAATGTGTTAGGTGCGGGCGACCGGAGCCGCCCGCAGTTGTCGTCAATCGGCGTCGCGGTTCACGATGAGCCGGTAGCGCCACAGCCCGCGGGCAAAATGCTGGCGCTCCACGACATGCTCGCCGTGCTTTTTCTTCCTGAAATCCCGCAGCCGTGCGCTGACCGAGGCTTCCGGGTGTCCGGTCTTGCGGCTGATGTCCGCAGGCGTCCGCCACTGCCCGTCGTGCATCAGTGCGAACACATCCGCATGCTGACGGTTCAGCCGCTCGCCATCGCGTTCGTGGTCGAACGTCTCGCCGCCACGGCTGACAACGGCGCCCAGCATCAAAAATCATCCCCGAGGTCGGCCTTGTTCGAGGCAGCCGTCACCTTGTTCGCAGCTGCAGCCGCGAAGGGATCGCCGGCGAACTCGGTCGGACCGCCCTCGACCTCCTCCTCGTCGAAGCCGTCGAGGTTCGCGGAGCCGTAGACCGGCTTCAGCACCTGGACCACGTCGAGCAGCAGGCTGATGCCGCCCTTGCCATCGGGGTCAACAGTCGGGAACGCGCGCACCCGCACGTTCGCCGTGGTGCCCGACCAGAACTCCAGCTTGTCGGCGGTGAGCGGGTTCTTCATGTTGTCGATCACGGTCGGCGGTTTGTTGATCTTGCCGTCGGACGTGACGCCCTTCTTCTTGGCCTCGAACGTCACGGTGCCGTGCTCGTCGTCCTTCTTCATCCCGAACACCTTGGTGAACTCGGGCAGCTTCTTGTTGCGCTCGCGGCAGGCTTCATAGTGCGCCTTCATGCCGAGGAAGAACTCCTTCGCCTTGTCCTTCGGCATGCGCATGCCAGCCGACCAAGCTGCGTTCGTGACGTTCTGTCCGCAGGGCTCGCTGCGCTTCGTGGCGCTGTTAAAGCGGTAACAGTCTTTCAAACGCGGGAACGCGAGCTCCACGCCCTTGAACATGAAATCCCTGAAGTCGTCGTTAGTCTGAGCCATGCTCATCTCCTGTCTGCTGTTGTTTTATGAGGGTGCCCGGCTGGCGTGTGAGGCTGGGGGCACCAGCCGGGCGGTACTCGGAACACTACGTGTGCGTACTAACTAGGTTGCCCCGGTTCCGCCGAGGCGCGGGCTTCCGGCTCATGCCGGAAAGGGTTTCCCATCAAGGAGAATGCTGTTCACAATCGCGATCTGCTTGGCGAAGACGTGCTTCGCGCACTCGAACGTCTCGCAGGAGTGCAGGACCGTCGAGTGGTCGCGGGCCAGCTCGTCGGCGATCGCTGGGAATTTCATCTTCGCCAGAAATCGCATGGCGTGGCAGGCGTGCTGGCGTGCGAACACGATGTTGCGACTGCGCGACGGGCCGAGGATGTCGGCAATCGGAATGCCGTGCGCGTAGGACACCGCGACGAGGATCTTGCGCGGCGTAAGCTGCCGGGCGTCGAGCTCCTGCAACTCCATGCGGGCGGCGTTCTGCGCCATCAGTTCGCGGCGGCGCCCCTTCGCCTTGCTCTCAGCGATGGCGCGGTCAGTAGCGCGCAGCGCCTCCCGCTCGCGCTTGACTACATTTGCGTCACGCCCATCAATGAGAAAGAAGCGGCCATCCAGCATGCGCCGCATGATCGTCTCGGCGTCGTAAGCGGCGCTCATGCGATCACCATGAGAAAGAAAGCGATTGCGCCAAACACGGCCAGCCCGCCGACGACGGTCAGGGCTTCGACGATGGCATCCCGCCACCAGATGAGGCTGGAGCGCGTCATTAGCGGTGCCTCCCGGCATTCTCGACGGCGGCTTCGTAGATTGAGCGGGCATAGACGGCCAGCTCGCGGCATGCCTCGAACTCGCCGTCGCTTTCGGCGCGGTCGCAGCGAGCGTTTGCCTGGTCGAGCTCCCGCTTCAGCTGTTCGATTGTCTTCCGCCTGTAGGTCTGCATGTTATCCTCCTGCGTTGTTTGATGCATCTGCATTAAGCTGATTTGCATCACAATGCAATTGCATCATTTGACGTGGTGAATAACTCGTTAGCGAACGCCGGAAGATCAAGCACAGCAAGGCTTTCTGCGTATCCCGGCCAGCGATCGGCCTCATGGCATTGACGCAATTGCACCAGCAGGCGGCGGTATTCCTCGCGCCCTGCCGCTATCAGTTGCTCGCTGGCGGCGTAGCCAGCGCAGGCGTGGGGCTGGCTTTTTTCGATCGCCGCGAAGACGAAGCGGCGCCCGTCGATGCCGTTTGCCGCAAGGCCGTCGAGGTAGAAAGCCGCCTGCACCCAGTACCGCCACCCGTAAGCCGACCGCTGGAAGGCCCGCGGACTGGCGTCCTCGGTCGTTTTCAGGTCGAGAACGCAGTCGGGCGCCAGCCAGTCGGGGCGGCAACGGCAGAGAATGCCGGTGTCGGGGTCAGTCCAATAAACCGACAACTCGGCGTGGCCGGCGTCAAGCAGCGCCGCCAGGTGCTTGTGGGCGTGGAAACTGTCGGCGATCGCCTTCACCTTCGCGTGGTCGTCGGCGGAGATGACCTCGACGCCGGTGACTGCCGCTTCCTGCAGGGCCAGCGCCTTGGCAGCTTTCCCCTCCTTCGTGCGCCCGTCCAAGTCCGGCAGTACGATCCAGTCGGCAAAATGATCGGGCTCGAGGATCGCCGTGTGCACAGCTGTGCCAAACCGCATGGCGGGCGTCTCGGTCCGTGGCGGCGGGCTACCTGAAATGTAGTGCGCCCAATAGTGGAATGGCGATTGCGCCAGCTTGTCGAGTTGGGATTTCGAGACGCCGGGACCGGCGTGATATGCGGCGTTCGAGAGGCCAGCATAGATCCCCGGAGCGGACGGCGCCGAGGTTGTCGTCTGGATATTCATGGGTTCACCGATCTAAAAACGGGAACCTATGGTGAACTTGTCTTGATGCCTTTGCAACAGCTTTTTAATGCCGATGCATTGCCTACTACAGCTTGCGGATGATGCCCGCAACTGTACCAGTAATGGTGAGCTTGTCGCCGACCTTGCGCGTCGTCGGGATTTTCAGCGTGATGTGCTGGTCAGCTGCTTCGCCCTGAAGCGCCACCGCGACTAGGTGATAGGCCACCGACTTGTTCGGCGCGGGCTTCGGCGGCGCGATGATGGTGCCGCCTTCCAGCGCGTCGATCGTCGTGTTGTAGGCAATGGCGTATTTGCGCAGGTGTTCCAGCTTGGGTTGCCGGGCTGAACTGCCTTTGCCTTCGTGCTGAATTGCGGTCGGCACGGGAATGCCGATGTGACGCGCAGCTTGCGACACCGTCTCAAATCCTGCAGCGAGCCGTGCCGCTCGCAGGTTGCGCGCAATGATGGCTTGGCTCTCTTTACGGGTTGTAGCTGGCATTTTTTACGCTCTACGATTTCGTTTTAACACTCTTAGCATATGCATATGCATCGGCAAGCCATATCACCACAATGCTTTTGCATGCCAGCAGTTCCCGAGTGTGGACAACTTTTTTCAAACTGTGCTGCGCCGTTGCATGATGCAATTACATGAGGCAGCATAATGCAAATCGCATCATCAGGAAACATTTTTAACTACACTCATTGGTGCAACAACGAGGTGACGGTGACTAACTCTTTGGCAGAACAGATCAAAACGCTCCGAAAAACGCGCGGCTGGACGCAGCTTTTGCTTGCTCAAAAGCTCGGTGTCGAGCAGTCCACGGTGTCGCGCTGGGAAAGCGGCGAGTCACGCCCGGTTGGCGTCTATCTCATGTTTGTCGAGCGCCTGCTCGCTGGGAAGCGGGTGCGCAAGTGAAGGTCATCGGTGTAGATCCAGGCAAGAAAGGCGCCGTCGCCCTGATCGACGGTGCACAGCTGCTTCATGTGTTCGACATGCCCGTCGTCAACCTGAAAAAGGGCACGAAAGTCTGCTGCCACACGCTCAACAGCAAGCTGGCGGAGTTGTTCTACGAGCACGGCCAGATCGACCTCGCCGTCATCGAGACGGTTCACGCCACGCCGCAGATGGGCGTCACCAGCTCCTTTGACTTTGGCCGCTCCTTCGGCGTCGTCGAGATGGCGCTCGTCGCCCGCGGCGTCCGGCTGGAGCAGGTGCAGCCGCAGAAGTGGAAGGGCGCGCTCGGCCTTGGAGCCGACAAGAACAGTTCGCTCGCGCTGGCCCGCGCCAAGTGGCCCGGCTCCGATGCCTTCACGCTGCAGAAGCACGAAGGCCGCGCGGAGGCTTGTCTGATTGCTGAATACGCCAGGAGGAACGGGCTTTGAACACGATGGACCTGAAAACGATTGCGGTGCAGCGCGCCATCAATCTGCTGAACAGCAGCGGCGCCAAGTACAAGATCGTGATGCCCGACGGCTCGGAGTATGGCGAACTGCAAATCGCTGCGCCAGAAAAGCAGAAGCGCGAGCGCCGCTATCCGATGGGCTATATGCGCTCCTACTACAGGCCGCTGATCGAAAACATGAAGCCGGGCGACATCGTGCGCGTTCCGGTGAGCGAGTTCGACCTTGAAAGCCTGCAGAGCGGGCTGTGCGCCTATGCCAGCGCAAACTGGGGCAATCAGTCAGCCATCACCCGCCGGGCGCCCGAGCACAATGCCGTCGAGATCATGCGGGTGTCTTGATGACTGTTGACTACATCAAACTTTCCGCCACCGCCCGGCACATTCAGGAGACGGTGCTGCACCGTGCCGCCGACAGCAACATCAAGCTGTCGGCGCAGACGGTGCGAACGGTGATGTTGGCGTCGATTGAGCTCGCCTTTATCGCGCATGTGGATAATGCAAATGCATGACTTCACCATCATCAGCTTGTTGGGCCTGATGTCGCTGGGCGCCGTCCTGATGCTCGTCGCGGCAATCGTTTTTCTGTTTTGGATCATCACATGAGCGCGTTTCTCGCCGGCGTCGTGTTCGGCTTCATCTTCATGGGCTCAATCGTCGCCGCCTATCTCACCCGCCGCCATCGTCCGCAGCAGCCCGCGATCTGGACGGAAGAACACTATCGGCAGGCGCCGCCTGTCGTGACCCGCATCACCATCAACCGCAAGAGAGAGATTGAGCTCTGATGTCCATTATTAAAACCGTCGAAAACATTGAGTTGGAACGCGAGAACAACAAGACGCTGGGCCAAGGCATCGACGAGCGCGAAGCCAGCAGCATCGCGGAGGATGAGGCCGAGCTCGCGCTGCTCGAAAACCTAGTCGAAAACAAGCGCCGCCGTCTTGAGGACAGGAAGAAGCGCCGCGAGGTAATCCGCACCGAGTTTGCCGACCGCGACGAGGCGTTGCGGGTCATCATCGAGGGCGACAATGCCGCTGAGTGACATTCAATGGCTGATGTTCTTGTTCTTCGCCGTCGGCGCGCTTGGTGGCGTGATCTACCTTGCGCAGCTCGCGGTTGAACTGGTGCGCACCGTGATCGCCGCGCGGCGCCTGTCGAGGCGCGAATGATCCCGAAACTGCTGCATCACATCTGGGTCGGCCCGAAGCCGCCGCCGCTGCACTGGATGAGCACATGGCCGCGCCATCATCCGACGTGGCGCTATATCACCTGGAACGACGACACGGTCTTCCGGCGTAAATGGCGCAACCAGCGGCTCGTCAACGCCTACCAGGACCGGCAGGAATGGCGCGGCGTTGCCGACGTGATCCGCTACGAGATCCTGCACGAAATGGGCGGCTTCATGCCCGGCGCCGACAGCGAATGCCTGCGCCCGATCGACGACCTGGTGAAGGAGCCGGGCGTCACGGCCTACGCAGTCTATGAGCACGAAGAAGCAGCACCCGGCCTCATCACGCCGGTCTACGCCGCCCAGCCCGGCGCGGCATTCCTAGAGCAGATGATCCGCAAGGTGTCCGAGGCCGGCGCCGGCGAACCGTGGAAGTGCGTCGGGAACCTGCTGATGCAGTCAGTCTACGAGGCCGGCGATTGGCCGAGCGTGCGGATCTGGCCCAGCTGGATGTTCAACCCTGACCACTATTCCGGCGCCGTCTACACCGGTCCGGAGCAGCCCTACGCGCGCCAGCACTGGGGCTCGACGAAGGGAGCGTATTGATGGATGCGCCGGTTCCACTTGAGATTGCAATCTCACGCTTCTTTCCCGAAGGAGGTGTAACAATCGGCATGATGCGCACAGCTATTCGCCGCGGCGACTTGACATGCGAGCGCATTGGGCGGTCCTACTTCGTGACAGCTGCAGACATCAGGGAGTGGAGATCAAAATGCCGCGCAAAAGGCTCCCGGCAAGACTTAGGATCAAGGAACGCCCAGCCGGACCGCGATGGGTCATTGTCGATGGAAGAACGGAAATCGACACTGGCTGCGGCCCTGGCGATTACCAAGGCGCTCAGGAAAAGCTCGGCGCCTACATTGCCGAGACGCGCACGATCGACACCAGCACCCGCAACCCAGCTCAAATTAGTGTCGCAGACGTAGTCTCCCTTTACATCCAGCACAACCCAGCGCCGCCAGGGTGCTATCACGCGACGCCGCTTCTGGCCTTTTTCGGGTTGAAGACGTTGCGCGACATCAACGGCCAGCTGTGCCGCGAATATACGAAGGAGCGGGGCAAGGCGGTTTCGACCGGCACCGTGCGGCGCGAGCTCGGAACCCTGCAGGCGGCGATCAACTTCTGGCACGTTGAAAGCCCGCTGGATGCAATCCCAAAGGTCTGGAAGCCGGAAGATAGCGCGCCGCGCGACCGGGTTTTGACCCGCTCGGAAGCCGCCCAGCTGCTTGCGGCTGCTCGCCGGTTGCGCTTGCCCCATGTTGCCCGGTTCATTTTGCTTGGCCTCTACACCGGCACCCGCCATGCGACGATCCTGTCGCTGCGCTGGTACGAGAGCGACGATGCGGGCTGGCTCGACGCCGAGCGGGGCATCATCTACCGCGCCGGCAAGGCGGAGAAACAAACCAGAAAGCGCCGGACGGCAGCCAGGATGCCGGACCGCCTACTGGCCCACGTTCGCAGATGGGCCGCCCTTGACCTTGCCATAGGCCCGCAGACGGCAGTCGTCAGATACAAGGGGCAGCCGATCACCCGGCAGCAGCGCGGATGGGACGCCGTCGTCGAGGCTGCCGGTCTTGGCCGCTTTATTCTGAAGCCTGACGGCAGGCGGGTGTTCGAGACGGACGTGACGCCGCACGTTCTGAAGCATACCGCGACGACCTGGCTGCTGCGGGCTGGTGTCGATCTGTGGGACGTGTCCGGCCTTACCAGTACCAGCACGAAAACGCTGGAAACTGTGTACGGACACCACTCGCTGGAGTTCCAGAAATCGACGGCTTCTGCCTTCCGAAAGCGGGCATAAAACGGCCAATCGCGGCCAAGGTTTTCGGAACAGTGAGCTAAGTGTTTGAAAAGATGGTGGGTGGTACAGGGATCGAACCTGTGACCCCTACCATGTCAAGGTTTGACGCCATACCTAAGTCATTGAAAACACAGTAACAAAGCACGTCAAAATTCGCGGATTGTTCACGATATATTCACGGGAAAAGCGGCCAATCGCGGCCATAGAACGGCCAACTCACTTGCACCGCTTGTTGAAGTTGTCCCACGTCCCGCCACGCCGGACGCAGTCGGCCATCTCGGCTTCGACCTCGGGCGAATTGCGCTTTGCCACGTAGGCGGCGATGTAAGGGAACGCCTTACGGATGAGCACGCCGGCAAGCCCCGCCCAGAAGGCCGGACGCTGCGCGACGAGGAAGCCGCCCGCGCCGACCCCCAGCAGGAGCACGACGAGGGCGGCGATCTCCAGCCAGCTCATGCCTTCGGCTTGTTCGGCACCCACCAGGTGACGGCAGCCGTCAGCAGCGCGCCGACGACGACGGCCACGGCGTCGATCATGGTGGGCGTGATCCAGCCGGTCGAGACGCCGAAGACGCCGATCAGGGCGATGAGGCTGGTCAGGAACGCGGCCACGGCCTTGTGCGCAGTCATTTCCATAGGTCTACTCCTCTTTCCTATTTGCGAAGGGCTTCTTCAATGCTGTCGAGCTTCGCCATGATGGCGCGGCTGGTTTCGCGGATTTCCTTGATCTCACGGTCGTGGGCGAGCCGTGCGCTCGCCGTCTCCGCCTGCAGGACCGCGATCTGCGTGTGATGGGTCTGCTGCTTCTGGTAAATCAGCCACACGAATGCGGCGACCGGCGCTATAATCCACTGCATCAGAACGCTCAGAAAACTGATGGCCTCGCTCGAAATCATCTGATGTGCTCCTGCGCAAGCGCCTGCAGCGCAGCCAGAAAGGCATTGAACTCGGCGCGGGTGATGTATTCGTTTTCGACGACCGGCGGCTGGGGCGGCGGCGTCACGGGCTCCGACACATGCGCCGCTTCCAGCGCCGTCAGGAATTTCTCATGGTAGCCAGCGATCGTCGAAGCGCGGTCGGTGCCGTTGATGATGCGGCGGGCGTTCACCGGATCGTTGACGGTCGAGGAGAAATAGTTCGCGAGCTTCTTGCCCGTGAAGTCGCCATCGCGCATGCCGACATACATGACAGCCGCGGCGATCGAGGGCTCCAGCGCCTTATCCTTGTTGTCGCCGAGCAGGTTGACGCCCAGCTTCGAGCCCATCTTTCGGTAGTTTTCTTCCCACGTCAGCTGCACGTAGCCGCGCCCGTAGTACGGATAGTACGGCTTCGACTGCAGGTAGGACTGCCCGCCGTACTCCTTCACCGGCTGCATCGTGAAGGCCGTTTCGTGATAGGCGGTGGCGAAGGCGTAGGCAAGCCAGCGCAGGTCGGGCCAGTTGTAGTCGCGCTCGAACACGTCGAGCATGTAGTTCATGCCGTCAACTTGGGTCTGCGAGAGCGCGCCGCCGAACGGCGCGGCTCTCACCTTGTTGAAGAAGATGGAGCGGTCGATCATTGCACCAGCCTGCCCTTGGCATCGTAGCGGTTGCCGTTAGCGTCTTCGACGACCCAGTTCTGAGCGGCTGCGCTCTGACCAGCAACGCGACCACCCTGTACCGCTTGGTTCAGGATGCTGCCGGCGTACTCCACATTGCCGGGGGTCGCCTTGCGCATGAGAGCGGCGGCAACGCGAGGATTGGCGAATGCTTCGACCAGACGGTCCTGCGTAGCCTGGCTGCTCATGTCACCGATACTCAGCAGGAAGCTCAACGGTCTTGACGTTGCGAGATAGCCAGCGGGACCGTTTGCCAGCTGGCCGCCCAAGGCACGACCGAGCAAAGCGCCGACAGTGAGGTTCTGCATCGTGTCAGACCCGCTCGACCGGATTGACGGAGCATTGACGCGCTGCTCGCGGTTTAAGTCGGCGATCACGCTCTCGAATGCAGCTTGCTGCTTTGCGGATAGCTTATCCTTGCGATCTTTGTATGCCTTGCGCAGCGTTGCAAGGTTCAGGAACGGGGCGCCGCTGTCCGTAGTAGCACCCTGCGACATACCCTTTGCATAGGCTTCATAGCCAAGCGCTCCTTGGCTGCGGGCTTCGCCGCTTTGCGCAAGGTCATCCATGTAGGCTTTGAAGCCAGGCGCAAGCTGGTCGAGCTCATTGTCGATCTCTGACAGAATGTCCCTGCCTGTCCTGCCAGATAGCTTCACATTCGGGGCGTCGGTGATGCTGGCCCTTCCAGTCATCGCCTCCGCGAGGTTCTGGCGCACTGAGTAGAGTACGCCTGGGTTGATCTCGCGCTGTCCGGTTTTGCGGTTCAGCTTGGCATTCTTGAGGATTTCGTTGCGGGCATAGCGCACCGCTTCCTGTACCGGCTGGCGGGCAAAGTTCCGGCGGTCCTGCCGGAAGCTGTGCAGCCTTTTCATCAGGTCGTTTACCGGAACTTTTGCCGACTGCATCTGCGGCGTATCGAACAGTGCAGCAGTGTCGGCGTCAGCTTTCAGCGTGCGCGCCTGCGACATTGCTTCTACCTGCTGCGGGTCCATCGTCACATCGCGCAGCATCTTGTTGCGGGCCTCAACGGCGCGCTCCTGTGCGGTGGCAAACGTGCGCCTGGTATCCATGCGCTCGACACCACGCTGCAGGCTCATCAGGCCGGGATCGCGCGAAGCCACGCCGGCCAGAGGACGAGAGCCCGGCACATAGGTCGGTGCAAGGTCCATGCTGTTTGCCGCAGCGATCGGATCGTTTGCCTGCATGTTCAAGACGTCGCCGACGATGCTGTCCCGGCCACTGCGCGTCAGGGGCCGCAGAGCCGTTCCAGTGCCTCGCAAGCCTGCCATGCCGACGCCCGTCCCGCCGCCGGCCAACAAGGCCGCCATCGTGGCAGCCGTGCCGCTGCCTGTCTTCTGCATCGTGTATTCGCCAGCCCCGCCTGCGGCGGCGCCACTGGCGGCCTGCGTGACAGGAGCCGCCCGCAGTGCATTGCCGATGCCGCGGACTGCGCCGCTTCCGGCACTGATCACACTGCCGACGCCCATGCCGGGGATGGCCGAGATGGCGCCCTTTCCGATTGCCATTGCCATCTTTTCGTTGTCGGTGACCGGCTCTGGCAGGCTCAAGCTGTCGGCAGCGTAGTCCCCCGCAGCACTTACCGCTGCAGTCGCTGGCATTCCGAAGCCCGGTGCACGGTCGGTGCCGAGCAAATAGTCTGCTCCCTTGGCGACACCTACGCCTGCGTTGTAGAGGGCGTCCACCGGCAAGGATGCCAGCGTGCCCGCACCCTCAATAAGGCCCTCGACGCCTGCCCGGCCCGCAAGGCCAGCCACTCGACCAAAATCCCAGCCGCTTTCACCGGAGCCAGCGTCAATTTCAGCTTGCCGCTGTCGGGCAAGAGAACGCGCCTCCTCCGGGGTCGTCGCCTTGATCGGCACAGTCGTGCCGTCTGCCATCCTGAAAAAATATGTCGGCATCAGGGTTGCACTCCAATGAGCTCGGGTTCAGGAAGTCGGTCTTGGCGACCTGGCGCCACCTCTTGCTGGGGCATTTCAGGCATCCCCGGCAGAGGCGCGATCGGGCGCAGCATCGTGTCGTCAATGATGCCGGCGCCGACACGCAGCGTGTAATCGCGTTTGGACTGGACGAAGGGCTGCAAGCTTTCGGCGCGACGACGCACCAGCTTGAGCAGTTCGATCCTCTGAGACGGAGAAAGGGTTCCGCCGCCAAGCAGGCCGTTGAGGCGGCCAAGCGTTGCCTCATCCAGGCCCTGCGCCTCGAGAACCATGCCGGCTTCGCTCTCGCGCACGACAGAAGTCGGGTCGAGTGCCTTGGCGATGCCATAGATGTATTCGAGGTCGGACACCTTGCTGTTGTCGTAGACGGCGTTTGTCAGGCTGCCGAGAGTTGACGCCATGACGTTGTAGCCCTGCACCTGCGGATCATTTTCGTAGGATGCAGTAAACGGCAGGCGATCCTTCGGGTTGACTGCATCTGCCGGCTTCTCGTAGCCTTGAATTGGGATTGCCGGCACACTCGGATCTTCGCTGTTGACGTAGTAGCCATCGACGATCTGATACTTTGGCTTGGCTGTTCCAGCCGTCAGCATCTCCGCCGCCTTCTGAACATCGCCCAGCTGCAGGTAGATCATAGCGTTGCGCTTCTGCACGCTGTCCGGCATCGTCTCGATCTTCTGCGTCAGCCAAGACTTTGCCGCCGCATCGCGCTCATCATTCACCTGCTGCTGGCGCATTTTCTGGCCGAGAATTTTCATCTGCGCCGCATTCATCAGGCTGTCCTGATAACCGCCGGTCGGATCAAAATTTGCCATGAGCTCGGCGCGCTGCTGCGGGGTCTGCCGCACCGACGCCGCCATGATCTGCGCGCCAATGTTCGACAGCGACTGCATACGCGCCTGGCGCATCATATCCTCGTCGAGGCCGTAGGGGTTCGCGGCAGCGCCAGCCTGCGGGGTGGGCCACAGCCCATACTGCTTGAGCGTGTCAAAAAAGCTCATCAGAGTAATCCTTCCAGTGTGAAACGCCGCAGCGGCTGCAGCACGACGGGCTCGATCGGCTTCGGCGCAGCCGCTGCCTTCTTCTTCATGGTCTTGTCGAGAACCTTCAGCCCCATATTGCCGAGGCCGGTGCCGTTCTCGTCCATCCAGCCGGCGGGATCGTCCAGCAAGCCGGGCGTGGACGCGGTCGGCTCGTACTCAAAGCTCGGCACGTACTCGCCTGCGCTGTAGCTGGCGGCCTGCGTCTCGGGCTCGGCTGCCGGTGCGGGCTTCCCGCCGATACCCATGAAGCCGGTGATGTCTTCCTTGGCCGCGCCCATCCACGGGCTCCAGCCGCCCTTGCGGGCCTGCTCAAGCGCGAAATCGACGCCCTCATCCCAAGTGTCGGGGTCGGCAGGGTTCAGCCCGGTCGCCGCCATGAAGTCGTTGCCCATGCCGGGCCGCTCGCCGGTAGGGTCTACGTGAAGCTGGAAGGGGCCGTAGGAGGCTTCCCGACCGTAGGGCTGCTGCAGGTCGCTCTGCCAGGTGTTGGCTCTCAGGCCCTCGCTACGGGCCACCCTGACGGCGATGTCGGGGTCGATGCCCTTCTCAACCGCCCGGCGGCGGATGTAGGCTTCCATTTCTGCGACGGACGGGAGCGCCATCTTATGCCCCCGCGATGCCGCCAAGCAGACCGCCGGCGAACATCCCCGGCAGGCCGAACGGCATGCCAGCCATTGCGCCACCCGCGGCACCCGTCAGGAAATTGCCGCTCGTCGGCGTCTTCTGCGTGGTCGAGGTCGGCACCTGCGCACCGCTCAACGCCGCCAGCAGGATGTTCAGCTGGTTCGCCGGGATCGAGCTCATGGCGTCGTAGCGGCTAATGTCCTGGTTAAGCAGCTGCTGGGCCTGCTCCTGATTGATCTGGCCGGCGGCAATCGCCTGCTGGATGCTCTGGAGGTAGGAGTTCTGCCCCTGCGCCGCGAGCGCACCCTGCTGGCCGGCGGCAGACAGGTTCAGCTGCTGCCCCTGCATTGCCCGGTCCATGTCAGACTGCATCATGCTGGAAGCTTGTCCGTAGCCCTGCGACCGCAGCTGCGCCGACAGGTCGCCCATCTGGCGGGCATTCTCGGCTGCCGCGACACCCTCGGCAACGCCCTGACGAGATCCGCCGAATGCATTTGCATTAATTGCGCCGTCGCCAATCTGGTTCAGGTTGTTCTTGAAGGCGCGGTCCATGTTGCCTAGCGCCTGCTGCTCAACGTTCTGGATGTACGGGTTCATATAGGCGCCGATGTTACCGCTCAGAAAGTTCTGCGGCACGTAGCCAGCGACATTTGCCGCAGTCTGCCCAGCCTGCGCGAAGGCAGGGTTGGTTGATCCCATGTTGGCACCAGACGCAGACACAGCGCGCTGCGTGATCGGGTCGAGCCCGGCCACCGTGTTGCCCATGTACGGCTTAGCAATGTTTGCCGCGGCTGCCTGAGCCTGGTCGAACATGGTCTTTGCCGGGCCGGTGTACCATTCCGGCAGCGTCGTCTTCGTGGTGACGGTCTGATTGCCTGAGCTCTTACCCATCGGTGAGCGTCCTTTCGTAGATTACCTTCTTGTCCTGCTTCCAGCCGTAGTCGGGCAGCACACGCGCCCAGCCCCTGCGGCCTTCCATTCTCATCACTTTGCAGCCGTGCTCGCGCCCGAACGCCTCGATCGCCGGCTGCAGGCTCATCACCTCGTCAAGTTCGCCGACTGCTAGAAACACGTTCAGCGCCTTCGCCTGCGGGAACGTCAGCACCTCGGTGACGACGAGGCTGTCGCCCGCTGTCCAAGCCTGCATGCGGCCTTCGCTGACGGCACGCGCGACATCCTCGGGGCCGTGGGTTTTCCCGGCCACGTCGAGGGCGCGCATCAGTCGGCGCTGCAGCTCAGAATGGTCGAGATTTGCCATCGATCACCGCCGTGGAAATGACACCAGCGTCGTCAACCGTGACGCTGTAGACCGTTCCATTGGGTGATCGCAGGAGCACTCGGGCGGCAGCCTCGTCTTGGCTGATCGCCGGGATGAATGCCCGTCTGATCGTGTCCAATATGACCCCCATCGGGGAGTTAGGGTTCGGAAGGACGATGTTCACCGCCGGCCTCCCGCTGAAATCTTGAGCCGCAGGCGACCGATCGACCAGTCGCCGGCATCATTGGCACAGATGCGAATGCGCACGTCACGCCCGGTCGCGCGGGTGTCCACGTAGCCGTCGCTGCGCGAGTAGTACGGCCCGAACTGCCGCTCGGTGCCGTTCGGCGTCATCCTGGTGAACAGCGTGTATTTCGTCAGGTCGTAGTTGCCGCCGTTCGATGGCACCAGCTGCGAGATGTGCATTGACTGCTCGTCGCCCGGCAGGTTGATCGTGCTGGAGACGATGTAGACGTTATTGGCGCAGACGAAGCCGTCGTAGGTCCAGCCGTCTTCGTGCTGGTAGAGATGCTTGTCCGTGCCCGTCATCAGCGGGTAGGAGCCGACGCCCGCCGGGAACATGGCCGTGCGCGCCAGCGTACCCATCGACCAGTGGTTTTCAGACCAGTTCCAGATGACATAGCGGTCGCACTCGGTCTGCCCGTTTGACGGGTAGAAGAACCAGACCTCGTCAAACTTGCCGTTGACGCTGGCGTGCGCCACGCGCGGCCCGTATTCGGGGTCAATGTCGCTGAAAATGTAATCAGACAGCGGGCACTGCATCGGCTGCATTGAGCCGCCGCCGTAGAGCATAAAGCCGCTCTCGTCCATCCAGATGCAGCGACCGTCAAACTCGGCGAAGGCATTCGGAGAATAAAGCCTCGTCGTGCCGAGCTCGTCAGCGCCATAGATGAAGGGGAGGCCGACGTAACGCGCCAAGAACGCCCGGTTCTCCGACCAGACCAGCGTGCCCTCGCGGACGTTGCAGCCCGTCAGCAGCGGCGTCTCGGTCTGCAGGTCGAGGAAGCCTGCCGTGTTCGTGGTCGAGGCGAAATTCCAGTCGGTGTAATCTTCGCGGCTCGACCAAGCGATCCGGCGCATCTCCCCGCCGGCACCGATCAGCATGACGTGACGCTCGGGCGTCACGACGACAGCCCGGTTGCTGGTCGGCACGGCCAGATCCTGCACCTTGCCGCCGCTCGACGAGCCGTCGGTTCCGCTGTTGGAGTAGGTGAACGTGGTGGTGTTCGACACCGTAACGGTGGCTGACGCGACGTTGAAGGTATTGTCGCTGACGCCTGAGATCTTCACCGTGTCGCTGGTCGTCAGATTGTGCGGCGTTGTCGTCACGATCGTCGTCACGTTCGACGTGCGGCTGATCGTCGAGATGGCGCAGACGCCAACGACGGTCACGTCGGTCGAAGGCGCGGCGCTGCTGTAATAGAACAGGCGACCGTCAGACGACGCCACCGACAGCACGTCTTCGCCCCAGGTGGCGAAGCTCCAGGCGTAGCGCCAAGGCGTCAACGATGTTGTGCCGCTGCGAACCGTGCCATAGGTGCCGGTGCCGTATGTCGTCGCACCGTAGCCAGCACCCGTCGAACTGTTCAGGCCGACAAGATCAGCTGGCGCGACGTCTACGTAGGCACCGCTGTTGTCGGCATAAAGATGCTCGTCGCAGCCGATCAGCGTCATCTTCAGGTTGTTGTTCCGTCGCCACTGGTGGATGGTGCGCGGCGTCGATCCCAGCGGCGTCGTCGTCACGCGCGACCAGCCGCCGACTGGCTCCATGACGCCTTCGCGCCACCGGATCAAGCTGCCGTCATACCAGCGACCGGGATTGTCGTCAGGGTTTGCACCTCTGACAATGCCGGGCGGGAGTTGGATGGGCATGAAGGTCATTTGACCACCGTGACGATGATGAGCACGATCAGACACGCGACGAATGGGGCGACGAGGCCGGGCCAGTCGAACGGCAATCCGGGGCCGCCGCCCTGCTCCCACTGCGTGAACTCACGGCCCGCGTAAAAGGCAACGCCCGCTGCCAGCCCCGCCACGATCCCAAGCACCGGCCACAACGCGACTGCAATCAGCAGCGCGAAGACCGCGTGGCAGAGGTAATAGCGTGGCAGCGGGCACTGCATCAGGCGGCCTCAAGAGACGCAATGCGGGATTCGAGGGCGTCGATTTTGGTGATGGCTTCCTGAAGCGCAGCTGTCAGCAGCGGGACGAGCTTGGACTGGTCGATGCCCTGGTATACGGGCTTCCCATTTTCATCAACAGCGTCCTTCTGACCAATCACGGCCTCAGGGACAACCGACTGCGCCTCATGGGCGAGGAAGCCATCAACCGTGCTGTCAGGGTCGCTTACGAAGTTGAAACGGTGTACAGGAAGTTGCATCACGCGATCAAACGCGCCAGTCAGCGGGACAACATTTTCCTTGAGGCGATAGTCGGACAAGGTGTTGTAGGTTGTCCCGGTGCTGGTTACATAGATGTAGCCTTTCTGACTTGTGCCGCGCCAGAATGTAGCAACGTCACCATCTGTCGCACCACGCTGAAGGGCAAGGCAGTTACCAGAGCGGGCAATAGCAACGTCGGCACTCGGCTGAACCCATGTACCGCTTGTCGTGGAAGACCCGAATGATGGAAGCGCGGTAGCGCCAACCATTACATTTCCGCTGCCGTCAATACGCACCCGCTCTGCGCTATTGGTGAACATAGCCAATGGGGCATTTAACGTCTGGTACAGGACCATAGCGTTTGCTCCACCCGGCTGAGTAGATGTGCTGCTATTGTGACCTATATAAGAAGCGTATCCAAGAGCGTCTGTTCCAAATTGCAAGAAAGAACAAGCACTGGACCCGCTGCTCTGATTGTAAATCTGTGCGCCAAGATAGTTATTTAACGTCCCCCTAAAGCGGGCTGTGTAGCCTGTGTCTGAAAGCAAATCGAGCTTAACGCCAGCAGCAGGGGAAGTTCCAATACCAAAGTTACCCCCAAGCAGAAAGCTGTCGCCAGAACTACGCAGAGCAACATTAAGCGTTCCGCTGCCATTACGCGCAGATACTTCGACGTTGTTGCTGGCATCCATGTAGAAGCCGCTCTCGTTAGAGACACCTGCGGTCTTCGCGTTTACAATCCAACCAGCAGAAGCCGCAGCCCTTTCGACATGAAGCCTACCATTCGTTGTCGTAGGACCAATGCCGACATTGCCGCTTGCATCCACAATGAACGGTGTGCTGTCGGGGTTCGAACTGTCCTCAACGCGGATCGCGTCGGCAGTCCCAAGCTGCGTGATACGTAGGGCCGCATTGCTGTTGTCGGTGACGGAGATGATCTGATTGGCGGTGAAGGTGTTGGAAACCGCCGTGCCCGGTACGGCAAGCGCCGTCCGCGCGTTCGCCGCAGTGCCCGCGCCCGTGCCGCCGTTGGCGATCTTGAGGTAGGGGCCAGCGTCGAACAGGCCGTCGATCGTGTCCAGATCGCTGTTGATCTTGGTGCCCCAGGTGTCGGTCGAGGCGCCGACTTCGGGCTTCACAAGGTTCAGATTGGTCGTGTTGGTGTCAGCCATCAGGTCACCGCATCATTGAGTTGGAACAATTGGGGTCCAGGTTGATGCGGTTGCCCCGGCAGGGGTCCAAGTTGACCCTCCTGCTGTCACAGGCGACCATACATCAGAACTGGGAGAAATTGAAGCCCAGCTTTCTGTGGACGGAGCAATATCGCTCCAGTCCACGTCATCGACGGGCACCGACACCCACGCCCGGAAGCGGAGCGTCTGGAACGTCACCCCGTAGGCGCCTGGCGACACGTTCAGGCGGCGGTTGTAAGCTGGGATCACCGGCTGCCCGGCGAGCACGTAGGCGCCCGGCGCGACCGCCAGGTTGTAGCCGCGCCGGAAGCCGACATCCTGCCCGATGACGGCGTAGGAGCCCGCCGACAGGTGCAGCGCCCGAAGCGCCCGAACGCCCGCCGGCTGCCCGGTGTAGGCGTAGGCGCCTGCGCCAGGCCGCAGCCGGCGGATCGCCCGCAGGACCGCCGCCTGGCCCGTCACAGAATAGCTTCCCGTGGCCGCTGACAGCCTTCTCAACGCGCGCAGGGTGGAGACATTCCCTGTCACCGAGTAGGCGCCAGCGGCCACGGGAAGCCGTCTGGAGGCCCGGATCGCCACGGCCTGCCCTGTTGCCGTGTAGGCGCCCGCGGCGACTAGAATGGCTGCCCGGCGGCGGACGGCGATATTCTGGCCTGAAACGCTGTAGGAGCCCGCCGCTATGGGCAGGCGCCTCGAGGCCCGGATGGCGACAGCCGGGGCCGACACCGCATAGGCGGCAGCCGTCACGGTCAGGAAATACTGCTTGAACGAGCTGTATGTCCCGACGCCGTAACTGCCGCTGCCATATGCGACGTGATCCATCACGTCACCGTGAAGATGCCGGTGGAGGCGTCAAAATCGACGACCAGCTGCTCAGTGTCCTGCAGCGTGATGCTGCTGCCGTAGTCCACCCAGAAGATCAGGGGGTCGCCGGTTGCCGTGTCGTTGTAGCCGACAGCGTAGCGGAACGGGCCGATCGTGCCGCCCGACGCCGTAAAGGTCACGTCGGAGGCCGTCGCCTTGGCGGTCCCGCTCGACGTCGAGGTCGTGATCGTCGTCGTGGCGCCGCCTGCCGTGTAGCCGTTGCCGGCGCTGATCTCGGTCAGGTCGGCCTTGACGGAGTTGGTGGCGAGAGGCGCCGTGTTCGTCAGCAGCACCTTGAACGTGTGCGCGTCGAAATCATGGACGCCGTCGATCAGATCCTTCGTGAACTGGTTGAACTTGTTGTAGGTCGCCATTAGCCGAAGCTCCTCTTGCGCTGGAGGAGAGTGCCGCTCGGCCTTGCCGCCCGTTCACCCTCGAGTTTGATGTCTGCGATGATCTGATCGGCTGCGCTTTTCCACAGCCCGACTCGCTCGTCGTTCACCAGGTATGCCTCCGCCGCCACAAGCGAGGCGTAGAGGTAGAGATCCGGCGAACGCGCCAACAGCCAGTTCGACGTGTTCACGTTCGACAGCGGCGACAGCTTGGCGAAGTAGGTCATTTCCAGCGTGGCGTCAGTGCCGTCAGGGATCAGGTGAATGCGGTTGTTCACCAGCGTGTAGTAGCGGGCAACGCCGGTCGGCTGCTGGCCTTCCAAGTCGTAAAAGAGCTCCGCCGACAGATACTCCATCGCCTTGTAGCCGACCGACGACGTGACGCGCACTGCGATGGTCTGCAGCCAGTCGTTCGGCAGATCCACGTAGGACGACGTGATCGTCGAGGTGGCGCGCTTCGTCATGTCAGGCGTGCGCAGCTCGCGGTTGAACCGCGCCTCGGCCAGCGTAATGAAGTCAGGGATCTGCGAAGTCAGGTCTTCACGGTTTAGCCAGCTGGCAATCGACGCCTGCAGATTGGCGTAGGTATCAAGCGACATTCTGCACGCCCTCCGCTTCAACGATTTCCATGTGCGCTTCGGCGTGTTCATTGCCGAACTCAAAGTTGCCGATGTGCTTCACCAGCTTTGACGTGTCGTGGTCGATGTGGA
>JACCDW011201689.1_pt1 | contig 23599 bp, 11 predicted proteins | sample 7449781 | NCBI WGS metagenome assembly JACCDW01 (sample SAMN15323449, study PRJNA562643) | freshwater metagenome | isolation source: river surface water | place: USA:Blue River Watershed | collected 2017-08-18
AAAAGAATTTACATTCGGATATTTAAATGAAGTAGATTTTTTTACCAGTAATCCGGCATAAGAAAGTATATTATTTATATCGTTTGCCATTTTTATTTATTTTTTTCCGGTTTTGGCTGTGTTTGTTGTCTAAATTCACCTGTTACTTCTGTGTACCAATTATTATTTTCAATAGTTTGTTCAATTTGTGTTATTTGAAAAAATCCATAATCGTTGTATTTTTGTGGAATACCCCATACATTAAATACATCACCCCTTCTAAGTCCACTTTTTCCTAAAATTTTAAAAGTATATTTTATAGGTAAAGGATGCGATGTTGCTTTAATTTCATCCTTTTCATATTTTTCAAAAGCATTGTTTTTTAGAATATCAAATAATTGAGTATCATCACAACAATATATTCTAAAATTATCTTTGAACCTTGCTTTACCGGCTTCGTTATCTATTCTTAAATCATTTGTTGTTAGTTCACCACCTGCACCAACTAATGATTCTTTTACAGGATTTGGAACAACATCAATTTTTGATAAATTGGATTGTATATTAGTCTCTTTACTACGTTTTTGTTCTTCTTCTTCTTTCTTTATTGCAGCATCTAAAGATGAAAGTTCAGCACCCGTTGCATTTGATGTATTATATTTGTATTCACTTGTACCCAAGAACGGGTCATAAATAAAAGTATATACTAAATTATCATTTGCATCTGTATATTCATATACCGATGATCCAAAATTTTTATTATCTCGTTTTACTAATTTTTGTATTAGAGATTTTTGTAATGCTTCTTTTTTTGCCTTTAATTCATCTAAAACATTTTTTTCTTTTTTTAAACTATCCGAATCGGTATCGGTAGTAGAAAAATCAACCCCCGCTGAAAACAAATCAGGAGCATCTGTAAAAATAGAATTACGTCCTGTTCTTAAACTTTTTGAATTGGGATTACTGGTATAACTTGCCTTTTTTAATATAATTTGATTTGTCATTTCAGACGGTACATCAATCGAAAGGTTTGATTCTAAAAATACAGATTTTTCACCAGCATGAAAAAACTTTCGTACACTTCTTTCATTTTTTCCAGACCAGTTTTCATCAATAATTTTTAAAATTATATCACCATTTTTATCAGTCCCTTCTACTATTTGAAAATTCCAAAATGAATTTACAGCAGATGATAATTCATTTAGTATGTCAATCAATACTTCTCTTATAGATTTATTTGATGAATTTGAAATTGCATCAAAAAAAATGTTAAAATTTATATATAAATTTCCCAATTGCCCATAATATCCATCATTTTCATATTGCCCAAGATATCTTCCTTTAGATTCATCGTTTGGGTCTATTAATTGCGGTCTTAATCCTTTTTTATCAGATGAGTATTGTACAAATGAAATTTTTTCAGTATATGTGCTTGTTGCTTGAAAATTTGTTGCGTTTTCATTTGTTTTATTGCCAAAATTGTATGATTGATTCCATGGCATTAAGTTAAAACTATTTACATTATTAACTCTTGCCAATGGTGCTAAACTTTTTTCATAATTAACATATATTGATGCATCAAAAAATTGGTCAGTTAAAATACCATTTATATCAACTACATCGGTGTTAAGATAATAATTATAAAAATTTGGTATATCACCAGGTATAACTAATTTTGAAGGTTTTGTTGAAAAAATTCCCGGAAAGGCCCCAATATAACCGGTTGATTCAATTTTTACTTTTACTTTTTTATTACCAACTTTATAAGATGTTAAACCATTATTTGCATTTAAAATTTCAATAGCTCTTTGAAGTCTAATATATTTGTTTGTAGATATTAATTTTTCAGGAGGTACACTTACACCATCAACTAAAAATTCTTTTTCAAATCCAAATAAACTTTTAACGTTATCCCACCAATTTGTATTATTTAAGTTTAAAATTTGTTGACTAACATTATAGTCAAAATTTATCAAATCCCAATATCCTGGAACATTAATTGAAGTATTATTTTTAGTTGCTTCAACTATGTTATTTCTGACCTCTAACGTTTGTCTAACCGCTGGTAATTTATTAAAAAGCCAAGCGTATCTTCTAAACCCTTGTTTTACTAAAGGAGAATAATTACCATTACCTTCAATATCTAATTGAGTATATGGAGGTGCGGATGGTATTTTATTTATTTTTTTAACAACTTTTCCATCTTCGGTTACATCGGTAATAGGATTAATATTTTGATGTAATTGTAAAAATGTAGGTAATCCTGGCTGGCCTCTCAATTTAATAGTTAAAACATATTTATCATCTTCGGCGGTCATACTACCACCAACAATAAATCCAAAAAAGGAATCATAATCCCCCATAGAATTTACTCTTTTTGCGTGAAGATTTTGTTGATTTAAATTATTTTCAGCTGCTTGATTTACAATTCTATCCGAAGAAACTGGATTTCCAGCACCATCTACAACTTCTATTAAACTTGCCAATCCTCTATCGGTATTCCACCCGTATTCAATTAAAAGAGAATGTCCAGGTTCCATTAAATATTGTTGAACCATCTCAGCCTGTGATAAAGAAAAACATATGATTCTTAAATCAGCTTGTCTTGAAATCTGGTCTTTTCCTTCTTTTACTTCCAATCCCGCAATTAAAGGAGAAGGTCTTAATACCAAATCCCCTGCACCCTGCGTAAATGGTGTTACAATAGGAAAAACTGGATCTTGATTCCAATCTACTCCTAACATACCACTTGTCCATCTATTACCATATAAAGATGGACTACTTTTTAATGATTTTAACTTACCATCTTTATCAAATTCAGCACTATATTCATTTGATAAAACAGGAACATTTGGATTGGAGCTCATAATTAAACCATTACCTGTACCAGATATTAGTCTAATGAAGGGAACAAGCTCCGAAGAATTTAATGATGTATTAGTATCCGGGTCTAAACCTTTACCAGAAGAATTTATATTAGCGTATATATCTTTATTAATTGATGTAAATATTGGATACATAAAATTAACTATTCATTGTTTTTAAAAGTATTTCTTGCGGATTTGGTGGTATTCTTAAAATTGTACCATCTTCAAATGCAATAGGTGCGTTATGTATTTTATTTGCCGCTGCTATAATCCACCATAAATCGGAATCTTTATAAAACTGCAATGCAAGTGTATCTAATCTATCACCCGTTTCAGTTGCAATATAAGTATCAAATGGACTTTCAGGAATATTAGGATATATTTTTGGTCTATAAACCAATCTACCATCAATAGTTTTTTTCGTTGGATTATTTTTGTATCTCATATTATCTATTCATATTTAAATACGCCTGTGGTAATTGTTTAGATGCGGTTGCTGGTTTTGTTGGTGTATTTTCTCTTTTTCTATAATTATCAGGCAAAATTACAGGTTTTTTCATACCAAATGCAGAAACATCTGAAGGTCTCATAGATGGATTTTTTTCTTCTAACTCCATTCTAGTCAATTGTTGTTTAATTCTTTGTTGTGTTTGCTGTTGTTTTCTTTGTGCTTCCGCCTGTGTTGATTTTGCTTGAGTTCCACCCTTAACAGCTCTAATAGTTCTTTCACCCGCATCACCTACTGTCAAACCGGTAACACCAATACCTTTAATAGCGAGTTCTGCTGATGAAAGTGTACCCATAAAAACTGCACCAATTGAAGATACGGTTAATCCAGCTAAAGCTTCAAGTGAAGTTAAATCTCCATATAATATCACATCTGAAAGTCTTGATTTTCCTGCAATATCCCAGTTTCTACTTAATTCCGAAGAATAAAATTTTGCAGCTTGTGTAAAATACCCATCAGTTTTTTCTACTTTCTTTTTAACTTTTGAAATTATTCCTCTTTTTTGTTTAGCATCATTTACAATTCCTATTGCTTCTCTTTCATTTACACCACCACCGGTTAAATTAACGAAATTTTCTTTATCAGTATCATCCCATTCCGCAGTTAAATTATTTTCTGGTATTTCATAATGATGATTGTGTTTTTTATAGAAATACGTTTTTTTAACCGTTTTTACTACTTTTTTTTCCGCTTGAAGTCCCACCGAAAGTGGTTCAATAATAAACGATTGTTTTGTGCCACCTTTTTCAAATTTTATTTTTGATATTTTAGGGTCCCAATGTGTTATTTCATGTTTATAATCATACGCAATTTTTTGAACTCCCAAATTAGCAAAGGTTTTATTAGTTGGAGCAAATTTACTTAATTTTAATGCATTACCTGCCGCATTTCCAAGTATATTTGATGCGGTAATATCATCAGTTCCTGCAATTGCATTACCAACCGATTCACCCGCACCTCTTACTAAAAATCTTGAACCAATTACTGCAGCCGTTGCTAGTTTACCTGCTCCCGGAGCAGCTTGTATTACATTTGAACCAAAATTAACAGCTTCGGTAAATAATGTACCACCCAATTGTCTTACATAATCTTTCCCAAACTCACCTCTTAAAACACCATCAAAAGAACCATTTTTTACAATAGTTATTTTACCTTCCGTATCGGTGTAGTAAGTATATCCAGTAGTTACATTGGGAAGTTTTTTATGAGATACACCACCATTTTCAACAATTAAATGCTCTGACATTTGTTATTTTTTAATTTGATTTCTGGTTGGTACAACTTCAAAACCATATAAATTCTGAGTTGGACTAGTATTATTTCTACCTTCAATAAATTTAAGCGTTACATCCGCATTAATAATCATAGGTAATTTAAATCCTTCCGATTTTATATCAGTAGTTGTTTTTGTTGCAAATCCCAAAGGAAATTGTGGAGTGATTGGTTCAAGTAACTTTTCATTCAATCCAATTTCCCAAGGAGTATTTTCATCAACACTAAATGTAAGTGTTTCTATAAAACATTCTTTACGGAAATACATATTTCCTAATGTAAATTTTATAATTGGTGGGGTTACTGCTCCCACTACTCCACTATATCGTTGAGGATATACCATACCCGCTAAATCATTAATTCTTTCCCATACTAATTGATGTTCCATCAAGTTCATTGAAAATATTTTAAAACTAAAATTTAATGACCTATCAATACTTTGATATGTATAAAATGGAAAAGGATTTCCTATAAATTTATTAGTATCCCATTGTGGACTAAAAGTTTCACTTAGTTCGGTAATAGTACATCTGAATTGAATAGTTGTATCATTTGCTATTGAATAGAATTTCAATGGAATAAAATCCAAATCATCCATCGTTGTACCATCTTCCAAAGTTGCAGTGTGTCCAGCATATGAAACATATGGTGTCATAGTTAATGCATCACCCGTTGAAGTAATACCTCTTTTTGTTCTTTTATCCAATTTAGCCGGCCTTTCATACGTTGAATAACTTACAGGCTCTTTTGACAAGTTCTTAAATGTTTCCGAATCATCTGGAAGAGAACTATTTCCTGTTTTTTTGAATAGTCTTGCAAAGTTAGCTTGTCTTGCCAAAATCAATTTTGATGATAAATCGTTTCTATCAACTACATTATCTTCAAATATATTTTTAGATTTAGAATATGGTTTTTGATTTGAATAAACAAATGTGTTTAAATATGAAGGCTGTGCAGTTCTATCATTTCCAACTTTAGTATTTTTACTTTTATCAAAAATAGAATCACTTAATTTTGAAATTCCCGCACTCACTAATCCTCCTGCTAAACTTGCAGCTTTTGATATTGCAAAATCTTTTGTTTGATTCATTATATCTTTATTATCTTTTAATAACGAATCAACTAATTTACCTAATCCTTTTTTACTTATTAGTTTTTGATTTCTTTTTTCAATATCGAACTCATTCAAAAAATATTGTTCTTTTTTACGATAACCTTTTTGATATTCTTCAACAACTTTTGAAGGAATTAGTGGGTCAGGTAATAATTTTCCTAATGTTCTATCAACTATATCTAACCCAATTGAAGCCCCTAATGCAGCGGTATCTAATCTTGGTCTAGGTGTTTCTCCTTTTGATAATAAATTTGAAACTGCATCGCCAGTAAATCTTGAAAGTGCAGAACCTATTTTATCAGTTATACTATCATCTAATCCAGCTCCACTCTTATCAGAGTTTCTCAACATTGCTCTCATAGTTCTCGTAGTTCCATTTATAATTCTGAAACTATCTCCACCATATAAAACAAATTTAGCATTATCCGTTAATGCTCTTAAACCTGTTGTTTCTTCTTCTATTCTCGTTTCCCCTAAACGAATACCATCTTTTCTTCTCTTATTAATAAAATTAACCGATGGTCTTAAAAATGAATTACTGGTTTGTACAAGAACATCTTTACTATTCTGCACTTCATAGGCCTTCTCTGCAGTTTTACCAGCATTTGGACCATCCGTAATTGTTTTATTTTTAAAAAGTTCTACTAAAGTTGGCATATTTTATACTCTTTGTCCGTAAGAGAAATTGTTTCTCGTACTTAATTCACTGGCGTTTGAAAGGCCTGTTGTAACTTTTTGTCCGTCTAAATATGTATTAGCTTTTATTTTTCCACTATTCATATCCGCTCTTAATGCTTTCATTTCTTGCACTAAAACATTAATTGCTTGTCCTGCCATGCCACCACCAATAACCGGTGTAGCCGCCAAAGTAGAAAGTTGGTCTGCTTTTTTTAATCTATCAACAACACCAGGTCCTACCGCTACTTGGTCATTTCTTGAAGGAGAATAAATACCACCCTCACTTGTTGCAATTGTAGTTCCACCACCACCTGCAGCCGATTGAATTGCCATATCGCCAACTTTAGCGGAATTAACAGATGCCATCATAGCTGCAACAGCACCTATTGCCAAAGCCACACCTAAACCAGGAAGTAAAGCAGATTTTGAAAACATTTTGGCAATTGCATCTTTCATACTCATCAATGCAGCCTTTTTACTTATAATATACATTGTTGTTAATCCTGCAATAATTGCTGGGAATACACCTGGAATAGCGTTAAGCATTTTAAATATAAATCCAAATACATGTCCTACCATTGTAATAATCGGCGCCAACCCTTCCATTAACGGAACAAATCCACTAGCCAAAGATGCAGCAATTCCTTTAAATGAATTTTCCATCTGAGTAAGGCTATCTGCAATTTGCTCTTGCTTTTCCAACTCTTTTACTTTTGTTTTTAGTTGGTTATCATTCATATTTGTTAAATCCAAACCTTTATCCATTGCATCAACAACAAGTTTCTTTTGCTCATCGGATAAACCAACTAATTTTTCTTGCATTAACAATTGTTTATTTAATTCTTCAACTGTCATTCCTACCGCATCTGCTAATGCTTGTTGAGTGAATGGGTCTTTATCTCTAAAGTCTCCTGTTCTTTGAACTTGTCTTAGTATTTCTTTTTGTGCATCAATTTGTCTTCCTGCATATGCTAATGCTCTAGCCTGTGTTAAATTAAATTGTCCACCTACAAACGTAGCTGCAACTAATTCTTTTTCAATACCACTTTCAAAATCTAAAAGTTTTGAAGTTGTAGCAACAACACTTTTAATATTTGTACCCAATCTTCTAGCCTCTATTGCAGCTTTAGCCAATGCGTTTATATCACCTCTAAAATATTTAAGTGATTCTTCTGCGGAATCCGCTATATCTTTGAATACTTGCGATGGTGCAACTCCTGCAACTTTTGCCAACTCAGCAACTTGCATTGATACACCTTGTGCTGTTGTAGCTGATAGACCAGCCATTTGTTGAAATAATGAATTAACACCTGCTGCATCTTCTTGAGCAACTCCAAGATTTTTATTTAATACTACTATTGATGAAACGATTTCACGTGAAAAATTTGTATTATCTGAAAATTCGTTTTTAAGTGCTTTTATTGTATCATAAACATCTTCTGCTTCAACACCCAATTGTTCAAATTCAGTTCTAATACTTTTTACCTGATTATCAATATCCTTTGTTTCATCTTTTGTTAATCCGGTTTCTTGTCTAAACTTTTTAGATGCAGCTTGCAGTTCACTAAATTGTGTAATAACTAATGCCAATAATCCGGCTACAATTACAATTGGACCAAGTCCACTAGCTATACCCTTAACCAAATCCGAAATTCCTGTTACAATACTTTGCAATCCTTCAGGCAGACTTGAAGCAATATTATTTGCTTGTTTTTTAATTTCTGCTAATCTTTCTTGTTGCTGAATTAAATTTTCATTGTATTTGTAAGCTTGTTCAGCTATTTTTCTATCTTCATCACTTAATCCAACTAACTTTGCTTGATATTCTATTCTTCTTTTTGCGGCATCATTAATACCAAAAAAATTCATTTTTTCAGTTTCTAATTCTCCTGCCGCATCAATTTGTGATTGTCTTATTGCACTTAATTGATTTATTCTTTCTTGCAAAGACCTATTGGTTTCATCATCCGCATTTATTTGTTGTTTTTTAAGTTGTAAAATTCTACCAGTAATTGCGGCAAATTGACTTGCGTTATTGTTACTATCAAGCAATGTTTCTTTCATTCCATCCGATAACTTTGCAAATGAGGTTGCAAAATCTTCTTGTGTTTCTTGATAGTCTTGTTGTTTTTGCGCAGATTTTTCCCAAAATTTTACATAATCTTTAGCACTATCAGTAATATCATCTATTGCTTCTAACTCATCACCTAATATACTTAATCTAGCTTTATCGGTTTCATTTCTTTTAGAAAGACGCTTGATTTCATCTACTCCCGCAACCGCTATTCTTTTGTTTCTTTCTTCAATACGTTGAAGAATTTCTTCACGCTCGGTTAGAAGTTTATTTTGTTTTTCTAATTCTTCAGGTGTAAGATTTCTAATATCTGCCATTTATATTCAATTAACGTATAAATCCGTGTGTTTGCAAATATTGATAAATGTCTGGATCACTTTTTTTAAGTTTATCAATGTATCCTTTAGCTTTATCATTTATATCTTTAGCATCATCTTTTAGTTTTTTCAAAACAGGATCAGTATCAATTACTTTTTGTAATTTTTCTGGTGTTTTTTTAGAAAAAAACAATCCCCAAAATTCGTTTAGATTTGATTCAGAAATTTTATATTTTCTTGCCATTTTGTTATTATTTACACTTATTCAAACTATAAATATCGTATAAAACAAAAAGTTAGGTATAAGTAGAATTTTACCTATACCTAACTTTCGATGCGTTTACACTCTTTTGTGATTTTTTAGCCTCTTCTGCTTCTTTTTTCTTAGATTCTACCAATTTATTATAGTAAAATAATCTTAGATAAGTTGGCATCCTGTACAATTCCATCATCGTAAACCCATTACTATACTCAACCATTTCAAAAATTTGAGTATGTAAAAGTGCACTATGATTCTTCGCTAGGCCAAAAAAAGTTTACGCCCATTGGAATGGGCACCACCTCCACTTCTCCATCTTCATGAGTGTATTCAAAATTCATGTTCATATCAGGAGCAATTTTTTTAACATAATCTCTAAATGATTTACTATCTTTAGCCAAAAATGAATTATTTACAAATTTTGTGATAAAACCAATATCAGAATTTCCATCAACCGATTTAATCATATATCTTAAACGAGTAGTAATTTCAAATGAACCATCTTTATTCAGTTTTTCCAAAGCTTGAATATCTCTATCAATTGCTTTTTCATCACCATGTGTTAAAAACTTAAATACAATTTTATTTTTTCCAATAGGTGTTGTGAATTCAAATTCATTTTTATTATTAAACAAAGAATAGTCAACTTCTTTTACATTAACCTTTGCCAAATCAAGTACTGTATCAAATGTTTGATTTTTCTTTTTAGAATAAAATGATACAGAATAATCTCCACCATATCCTAATAGTCTTGTAGCAAATACGATTGCGTTTTTATCTCCTAAAACTATATCATCTAAATTAATATTATCAACAACAATTGATTCAAATAATTTATCTAATACAATTCCTTTTTTGATAAGATTAGCAGAAGAAAGAATATCTTCTTCCTTTGCCGTCATATACTTAATTGTTATTTTACCAGATGAAAGCGGATGCTCTTTTGGATAAACCAACCCTTTCGATGGAAGGTCTAAGACTTCCGTTGGGAAATCGTAATTTTTTTCACTCATAACGTTATTATTTTTGTATATATAAATACATAAAATAAAAAAATTTGAAAATAAAAAAGGGATACTTTTGGTATCCCTTCTCTTTTATATGTTTTAAAAATATTAGTATTCTAAAACTGCGTAATCGTAAGTAAGTGTCAATTCGATTGATACTGGTTCGTTTGTTGATGCGAAATCCAAATCACCAAATGATGCTCTAGAAATAAACGCTCCGTGAAGTGTCCATTTTTCAACTTTATCACCTACTGGACCTAACATATAGAAATCAATAGTCTTTTTGTAAAACTCTGCGTATCCATCTCTTCCGGTAATAGATTCATGTGATAAACGAATCCACTCCATTACTAATTGTGCCGCAGATGGAACAAGTGGGTCATAAAGTGTTACTGATAAATCTTGCCACTCACCCTTACCTTTTAATTTTCTATAAGTGTTGATATGGTCTAATTTTACAGTTTCAAATTGAATTTCAGGTCTATTCGCCGTTTTAACCATAAATGCAGGGATACCAACTTCTGACATTTGCATGTAGTAGCGGTTCTTCATTTTAGGCTCAAATTGCCTAAATATCATCTGCTCATATGGTAATATTAAATTATCTGCTATTTTGTATTCCTTTTATTTTACATTAATAAATATTAATTTATCTATCTTTCCGATATTATGCTGAGAAAGATGCTCCAGTTGGAAGAATGTTGAAATCAATTACGATGAATTCCGCAGTCTTCGTAGGCTGTAAGTATATTGCTCCAGCTAATATGTTTCTATCAATCACATCCGGTGTATTATTACTTTCATCCATTACTACGTTGAAAGCGTAAAGACCTTGTCTCTTTTGAATGCTCTCTAAGTAAGGGTTTACAGTATTAAGGAATCTGGATCTAGTTTCTGCAGTATTTTGTTCAAACACTAAGTAACGAGATGTAGATGCGATAAATTTCTTAACAGCAATTAATAATCTTCTTACGTTAATTCTATCAAGTGCAGATGCTTTATCTTGCAAAGTTTTCTGTCCAAATGCTACAATACCTTGTCCAGGGAATGTTGCGATTGGGTTTACTTTGTTCTCATATAAAGTATCTCTTTCAGCGTGTGTAAGTCTATTCAATACACTCACTGCTCCGGTGATACCACCTCTATTCAAACCAGCAGGTGCAAACCACTCAGCTGCCAATCTATCACTACTTGCATAAACAGCAGGTAATAATGTAGAAGGTGGAACAGTAGTTAATTTATTAGTATTAACATCTATTGTTTTAACCCAAGGATAGTAACAAGCTACATAGTTTGAATCTACTGAATTCGCTTGCTCAGTTGCTGTTGTGATATCAGAATCATAATCAGTAAAGTCTGCGATATAGAAACAATCTTGTCTATCTTCAACCATATCAATTAACTTCTGAGTAACTGCAGGATGTAATTCTCTATTAATACCAGGTGCTACTACTAAGTTAATATCATATTCGTCAGGATTTGAAAGTGCGTTAATTGCTTTAACATATGCTTGAGAACCAGCTGAAGTTAAGTTTGTACAATTTAAACCTTGGTTATTACCAGCTCCCCAATCTGCATCACCAGCTTTAGCTAATTTTACAATTGGATTTACACCATCAAAACCACCTTGGAATGCTACAACAAATTGTCTTTTAACCATATCTGATGCTGCAGAACCAGTCAATACATAATTAAGTTGTGAATCAAACGCAAATGTTACGTTTGCACCAACTCCAGCATTTGCAGGTATTGGTTTTAAATATTGTTCGTTATCCATTGATGCTCCAATACTTTCATAATCAAATCCAGAATAATAAACTGGAGATGAAGAACTATTACCAGCAGAACCAGTTTGATAAATTACAGCAGGAACTTTAGTTGATGCTGAAACTGCAACTGGGTTTGAATATGCACCATGTCCGAATGGAGCTGCTGAAATAGGGAATGAGCCAGGAGAAGAAACTTCAACTCTTACATGTTGTGATTTATTTGAATAATCACCATTCTCAGTTATTTTACCATTTTGGTCAATTGTAAAACTTCTATCACCAATTACTCTTGCGATATATCTTGGAGAAGATGGGTCTAAGTTTACGTTATTCCAAGTTTCAATTACACTCTTTCTTTTATCAGTATCACCATAAGCACGAAGTGTTATAGTAAATGTAGCGAAATCAGTTGAACCATCTTCACCTGCTGCTTTTACATTTGAAATACTGATTTTATATTTTTTATTATAAACCTCACCTTGTCCAATTGTATGGAAACGGAAAAGGTCATATCTATCACCACTAATTACTTGTGATTTAATCCAAGGAGTTACAGCAGATAATGCTTCATCAGTAAAATCTTGGTCAGGTAAAATTGTAGAATAAACTGTAGAGAAAGTATCAGTAGTAGGGAACAATGATGCACTACTTTCAAAATATACATAAGAGTATGCATTTTTAGTTCCGAACGGAGATTCACCAAATACATCAGCCAAATCATTTGTAGCTGATGGTAGAATTGATGCCGATATACCAGTTGTACCATTAAATTCATTTCCTTTTAATACAAATGAACCTTTAGAAGCTATATTATCTAAGATACTACCAGTTGAATCAATTGCTTGATATGTACTACCAACTTTAGTGTTGAAAAGTACACCAACTAATTTATCTCCAAAACCACTACCACTAGCAAAAATACCTACTGGTGCGTTTTGTGTATATCCTTCAGTACCGGCTACTCTTACAATAGTTGCAGAACCAGCTTCTCTAAGATAGTTTTGTACTGCATACTCTGTATAAAAAGTTCCATCCGGAGTACCGAATATTGTTTCAAATTCTGATTGTGTTCTTACGATAGTTGGAACAAAAGCAGGACCTTGTTTAAACGGTCCAATGAATGCTGCTCCAATTTCACCAATTCCTTGCGCTAAGAAGGATAGGTCATTTTCTCTCGTAAATACGCCAGGTGATACGATTCTTTCTGCCATTTTATTTCTCCAATTTCAGTTTTAAGTTGTAGATTTATTATTGTATAAAAATACACATATAAATATAAAGAAAAAACCCAAAACACAATTTACTTATCAAAGTGTTTTGGGTAATCTTTACAATTATATCTTTTTTATTACACTCCAGGTGTAGGAGTAGGAGTTGCCGAACCACTAGCCCAAGGTAGATTAAATTCGGTTATATCTTGAACGGCATATCTCTTACTATATATTTCCGCTTCAATTCTTTCGTTAATATGATTCCAATAGTTGTGTCTAGAATCTGAACCACTTACTACATTTTTAATCCATCCAAGAACTTGTTCCTCCGTTAAACTTTCATAGGGAGTGAAATTTTCAGTATCTAATGTACTAAGTTCAAATGGAGTTGCACCAATAAAAGAACCTATTACACCATCTTCATCGGTTCCGGTAACTTTCCAACGAGTACCAATGATTATGTTATCAAGATCGTTGCTGTTTTGTTTCTTTAAGCCTTCAAGCTTCCAAGTGTATGTTAATGCCATAATTAAATGTTTTATATAAATATTTCCTTTTTAAAATTACAATTAATCCATAGGACAATCGTAATAATAATCTGTTGTTAATAAATGTTCGTATGCTTGTTCAATATGATTTTTATCAGATGGAACTTGTAAAAAGAATTGACAATGATGGTCCATACCTTCAGTTCCTATGGAAACCCCATATTTGTTATCTGCTGGGTTTTTACCTACAAATCCAATTGGTTTTGCATCAGCTTCTCTAGCTGCTTTATCTTTCCAAACCGTCACAGCTATTTCAGCTATATAACCCGCTTTCCAATAAACCGCCGTTTCTTCAGTTTGGTCATGATTAGCAGTAACTCCACTAGCTCTATATGAATCCGGTGGTGCTTCAATATTTGCAGTTCTTTTTTTAATGGTTACATCGGTTACAACGTGATATGCATTTGGTACAACCACTCCTGTTCCAGGTAATTCGTAATCTCTTATTAGTGCCATATTTTATCCTTTATTATTAAGTATTAGTTTGTTTACAATTTCTTTCAATTCTTCAATTTCTTTTTTCTGATTTTCTATAATTTGATTTTGCTCTTTTATAGCTTCAATAAATAAACCAGCAAAGTTTCCATAATGAACACCATATTGGTCTACATCATCCGCATAAGTTACAACTTCTGGGAATACTTCATTTACTTCTTGTGCAATTACACCGGCTTGTCTCTTTTCAGTTTCATCATCAATAGCGGTATAGTAAACACCTCTAAGTTTAAGCAATTTATCTAATGCTGAATCAATTGTTACAATATCTTTTTTAGCTCTTCGGTCAGAATATGCTACGATATTTGATTCAGCATAAATTGCACCACTAACATATAATCTATAAGAAGATGATGTTGAAGAAGAACCGATACCAACTCTATTATCTGGTCTGTAAATGTATATTGACCAAACTCCACCACTTTCCCAATATACACCACCATCGCCACTATCACTAAACATCACGTGTGGAGAATAGTTATTACCAAAACTTAATCCATTCCAACCACTTCTACTACCAGTTATTCTCCAAGGACCATAAGAAGAACCATTGTTTGGATAGAAGTGTGCACCATTATATCCAGTGTAAATACCTTCTGCTCCATCACCGGTGTACATCCAACGGTATTTGTAAATATAGTTTGAACCACCATTGATTTGGAAGATAAGAGTATCATCACAATAGTCTGCTTTGAATCTCATACCTTGATAACTCGCGTTTGCCGCAAAAGTTAAACCAGTATGATATTGGAATACGGTATCTGGAAATGGATAACCCCATCCACCATTTTCTTGGAATCCCCAACCATATGGATAACTACATCTACCTATACCACTATTACCACCCGCATACGGTGAATCATATACGTTACCCACTACTGCGTTTAATCTTGTAGTACCATCTGGATTTAGATAATATCCTGTATTGGATTGGCCATATATTATTGTTATATACGCGGTAGTTGATTGCCAAGAATTTGATGGATTCCAATAATAGTATTGGTTTCCAGACCATTGTCCACAACCATATCCCGCACAAGAGTATCCATAAATTCTGAATATCTCATCCGAATCATCGTTAAGATGTAATTCTAAATTTGATACGTTACCGGCTGGTGTTGTATATCTGAAACCATATGGGTCAGAGTTAGTACCATCGTTTGATTGTCTCCAAGATACTTCAGGTGTGTGAATATAAGAAACATTATATATTACATTAAGTCTTGAAGTACCGGATGGGTCAGATTGATAATATGTATCGTTTCTATCATATAATATATATGGTCTAAAATCGTCACCATATGTAATACGATATAATTCCATATGAGCGTTACCATATTCAATACGAATCTGCCAGTTACCAGAACTATTCAACATACCAAATCCAGCACCATCCCAATATCCAAGGTATCCCTTCAATGAACCTTCATATCCATATCTCATTAAGATACCGCCCGCACCAGAGTTGTTGTTACCAATTTTCCAATAAGTTGCATCCGAATACCAGTGGTTTCCGTTTGCCTGGTTATATAAACCAACATTATTGCTATTATTTCTAAACCATCCATTATTATAAACTTGTGCAAATGTTGGTCCAGCATCAGTTCTTACCGATTGATTTAAATGACTACTCATCCATCCTAAGTAACCTAAATAAAGGTCACCACTTCTATTAATATATGCTCTTTCCGCACCACTATCAGTTCTGAATATGAAGTATCCAGTTGATTGGTTTTGGAAGTACATATGAGAACTATGCCATTGTATCTTATTATATTCACCTTGCCATCCACCGTGGTCAGAATACAACATATAACCAGCATTGATGTATATGTTGTTAGCGTTTACAAAGTTCAAACGATTTGTAGATGCAGGGTCACAATAATATCCACTATTATTTGAATCATAGAATATTGTTGCGTAGAAATCACCACCAGTTCCAAAATATAAGTTACCAACCCAATAGTTGTACATTGCTACTCTGTATCCATTCAGATACATTTCATTTACGTTGAAGTAGAAGTTACCTCTATCAGTATAAATGTGAGCATGTCCACTATTTGCAGGTCCAAATTCAATATATCCATATGGTGTTTGATGTCTCCATCCCCAGCTACCACTTCTAAAGTAATAACCACCATCACCATAATCAATTTCTTGCATTCTAGAACGGCCAAGTGGATTTAGAAAATAGCCAGTATTATCGGTATCATAGAATATCGGTGCTCTCATTGATTCATCAGTCTCAATGTATCTTTGTACATAGAAACGAGTAAACCAGTTAGAGTGTTTAATATTACCACCAATAGGAGTTTCTCTTAAATAAAGAGTTGTACCCTGTGGTTTCCAAAACTCTGGAGAACCTGAACCCCATTGGTGCATACGGAACATTGCCGGTTCAGTAGAGAAGTTACCAGAAGTTGATACCTCTAATGTTCTAAATGAACCATGTGGTAATCCCCAACCCTGCCCATACGGGTCATGTCCCCACCAACCACTACCATCACCATACGCTCTATTTGTATCCGCACGCATTTTATTTGTACCAGTAACATTAAAGTAGCTAGTACTTGCAAAATCACCATAATATGCGGTATTATCAGAATCATAGAAATAAGGTGAACGTGCACTATTTGCAAATTCACTATATCCTCTATCTACTCTAAAATAAGAATCTCTAATCCATCTCCATACCCATCCATATGAATTATCATGCATACCCATAGTGTTACCACCAACATTATAGTCATGCATCAATACCATTTGAGAACCTATTGCGTATCCATTCCAGTTATTTCTACCATTTCCGTATGTAGATACGTTACCATAAGAACTACCTTGTGCATGTACTGAACGAATACCATATCCATAAGAGTTAAAGTATAAACCACCATCTCCATTTAGATAGTACCAGTCATTTACATAAAGAGTAAGAAGATTTGATGTACCATTTAAGTTAAGATAATATGAACCATTATCAATATCTTCCATATATGGTGCGTAAATGTTACCATTACCTGATACTCTAAATCTCCAAGAACTTCCATTTAATAATGCATATCCATAAGTTGCACCATTGGAAACATCAACATACATTCCATAATCATGTGCGTTCTTATCAATTCTTAATCCCCAGTCCGCATTACTTCTATCCGATAAGGTTAATACTGCATCAGTATTTCCAATTGAGAATGGATTTGATGCACGATAGAATATCGCAGTACCATTATCTCTACCACCAACTTGCAATGCGTAAATGTTAGAAGTTGATGCAAAATCCATATAATATGTTCCACCACCAGATGGGTCATAGAATATAGGAGCCCATACACTATCATCACTACGAAGTGTACCGCTTGTTTTCATACTAGCGGTTAAGTATCTATTATATTGTACTTTATCATCAATTGTTGTTGTTGGATTAAAAGTATCATTATAGTATGGATTGTATGTTAAGTTATATGAAGTACCCGATGGGTTTCCAAATACCAATGATGTACTACCAACGATGTTGTAGAAAAAGTAAGTTGTTGCACCTCTCAACCATACAATCAAATAAGATGTTTGTGAGTGTTGTGTATAGTTAGCAATACCATTGAATGTTCTTCCGTAGTATTCTAAGTTTTCATATGTTGCACCAAATCCCCATCCACTAGCTTTAATACTAAATCTAGCGTTCATTGTACTAAATCCAATACCACTATATCCAGGGTCATCATATCCACCCCTTTCAATCATAAACTCACCATATTGTTGAACGGTTGAACCGGCACCAATACTAAACGCCACAGGATAATATGTGGATGCACTACCACCAACAGTGAATTGTGTTCTAGCGGCATTATCAATTCTTTGTGCGTATTGAACACCACCTTGAATAATATTATCAACTTGAAGTGTTAATAATCTTGATGTACCATTCGGGTCAACTCTATAAGTTGAGTTATCATTATCATAGTAAACAGATGCATAAAATCCTCTACTTGCTGAGTGAGTATTATCATACATCGCTACTTTAAACCATCCACCATTATTTGGCCAAGAGTGTCTCCACCAGAGAGAATCAGTTACACCACCTGCCAATTGCCAACCATATCCACTATTGTATGCGTTTGTATAGTGATACGCTTGCATTCCAACCCAATGTGATGTATCACCAGGTGAATTAGATGGTGAACTCCACGTATCAAAGAATCCACTACCCCAAGTCATTACGGTATTAAAATCGGTTGTACCCCAACCCATTGTACCTGTCCAATAGTTAGTATCGGATGTATGAGACCATCTAGGATTATTATATTTGTATGTTCCTTTTGTAGCTTCTACGGTTCTTGCAGTAAATCCATTAATATTTGTTACTCTATCGGTTGCTGCATTTATCAGATAAGATGCATCATCTCTATCAATAAATCTACTTGCGTATATATCACCATATATTTCCATTATCGGTGAACCATTCTCTCTACCTATGTATGCAAACTGGCCATTACCAGTTGAATTATCCATAAATCTTACATAAGAGTTGGTATTATTATTATTACTATCAAGTCTAAGAATAATATCATTAAATGAATTCAAAGAAACTGAATCACTAAAACTTCCATTAAGGTCAGTTGATGCCAATCCATGATTACTATATGAATCATAATTTGCATTCCAGTCCAAAGAAATATAAGCTAATCTACTGATATACGCACTATACGTTCCATAAGGAGCCCAAATAGAATATTCAGAACCTACTCTGAACGAACCCTGTGCTCTTATATATGCATCAACATAAACGTTTTTAGAACCTCTAGAGCGAATCCAAGTACTATCTTGCATAAACCATCCACCGCCCCAACCGAATGCCAATTCCTCATCTTTAAGGAATGAAGAAGTACCTCTACCAAATACAATAGAATCGTTATTACCAATTAATTGTATTGAACCATTTAAGAACAATCTACTATTTGTATGAGAACCAATAGTAGGAGAGTTATCGGATGATGTGTATGAAAAATCAGTTGTATTTATACCAACTCTACCATCAGGTCCTATATAAATTGAATCATTTCTCGTAGCAAAATCTTTTGTAAAGAATGTAAGAGAACCTTGAGACCATCCACCACTATTACCAGTTGATTCTTTTTTAGCAATTATACCTGCCAAATTTACAGAGTTACCTGCACCGGTTGCTGCTTCAGCTGTGACAAAAGTCATACCAACCGTTGTTTGTCCGGCACCACTATTATTATATAATGCTAAAGCAGGTCTAAATCCATTTATACCAGTTGTTGAATTATCGGCTCTAACTAAAAGAGATGGAGTATGGTCACCAGGATTTCTATATGTTGCACCTTCCCATTGATAGAATGATTGTCCATTTGTAGTTTGCCCATATACCCATTGATAACCTCTTATATCTAAAATATTTAATACTGATGTATTGTTCCCATCAATTCTGTATGTTGTACTATCTTGGTCATAGAATATTGGTGAACGAGTATCAATGTAAGAATACAATCTACCGTCACTATCCAATCTCATACCTTCAGTACCATTGATTGAAGTAAAATCAGATGTATTGTTTACATAGAATCTTAATCTACCACCAGTATTGGTTCTACCTGCTATAATAAAGTTATCACCATTGTTTCCTAATTGAAGATGATACCAACTAAATGAACCGTGATATGTATTATTTGATGTATATCTAGCTCTGAAATAGTTTCCACCAGGAACATAAATGTCACCGGCTGCAACATTACCTCTATTTGTTACAGTTGCTAAAGTTTCAGAAGATGCTAAACCAGAAATATCAGTTTGCATTGCTGCTCTACCAATTATTCTAACTAATGATAATCCCGAAGTTGTTGCTTCACTAACTGACCATCCTTCTAAATAAGAATGTCCTTGGTCATATATACCTCTTACGTTAAATCTACCATAGTAAATGTTATTCGAAAGATGAATACAAACTTTACCACTACCATTTCTACCAATTGATACGGTACCAGGATCCCAACCACCTTTGTTTATATAAGCCACACTTGTCCATCCAGAAGGGTCTGGAGAATATGCGTACCAAACAATTTGTAAATCAATAGGTACACCATTACCATACGCATATCCTTCAATATGAACAATAGGCATATTAAACGTACCATAATCGATATTCGTTGTGATTAAGTATCCAGTTGATGGTGTTGCACCACCACCATAATATGCCGATGTTAAACTATGATATCCCGTTAATACTTGTCCGGTTCTTACTATGTTTAAATTAGAAGTACTTAATGGGTCTAAATAATAAGCTGTATTACTTGAATCTCTAAATTGAGGTGCGTCAAAACTACTTGCCGCACTTGCTATACCAGTATCATCCGCTCTAAATTCTACAGTTGACCAAGTATTATCCACAACTTCAAATCTTCTACCAGAACCACCACCTAATTGTACAGTCAATGTACCTTGTGACCTATCTGCTGCTCTACCAATCCATGCTTCACCACTATTTGTTTGAGATTGGTTAAATGTACCAACTTGAATTCTACCTTCAAAATTTGCAGAAATACCATTTGCACCATTTGAAGGATTTACATAGTATGCATTATTATTTCTATCAATAAAAGAATCTGCGTAAATACTACCAACTTGTGTGAAGTTACCAGAAGTATCCCAAGTTGCCCTTCTAGTTGTACTTTGTACAATTTGTAAGTTACCACCCGAATTCGTTGTTAAATCATCGGGTGATTCGTATATTCTCCAAAGGTTTCCACCTGCCCAGTTAATACCTTCATTTGGACCAGGATCATTGAACGTTAATGCATTAACTTCGTTAATATCATAGTTGTTCATATCCAAAGCTCCATTCAGAAAAAGTCCTGCAAATGTAGGTGAATCCGTTGTACGAACATTTTGATTCATTAAATATACTTCGGTCAAACCTTGTCCGGTATTAACTTGAGCTGCTACTAAATTACCAGGAATTGTAAATGTACCACCACTATCCAATCTACCTATCTGTGATAGTGCAGTTGTTCTTCCTGCGGTTGTACCAGCATCGGCATAGAATGTAAATCCAGTATCAAATCTTACATATGCAGCAGTATCGGCCAATGGTGATGTAAACGTACCGGATGTACCGGTATGTCTAACGTTATATCCTATACCACCATACCACCCACCGCTATAACCAGCTACCAAACCTCTACCTTCAGAACCACCACTACCTAAGTTTACATTATATGCACCATTTGCATCTCTAAAATTTGTTGCTTGAATATATCCATTTGCTACTAAACTATCATCCGCATACCATCTAGCTCCCGATTCATTCCAAACAAACTGTTTTGTTGCTGATGCATTTCTTTTTACTTCAAAACCACTATCAACACTTAAAGGTGAACCAGAACCAGTTGCAAATCCCAATAATGTAATGATATTATCATTTACACTTAGATTGACTGTATTAATTGATGTTGTTGTACCACTAACAGTTAAGTTACCGGTAATTGTTGCATTACCAGTCACTCTAAGGTTTGTACCATCAAACGTTAAATTACTTTCAACCGTTCCATTTGGTGCAGTTCCATTTAATGTGATTACACCATTATCGGTATTACCAGTTAATGCTAATAGACCAGAAGTACCACCCGTACCTGTTGTTCCAGATGTGCCTCCACTTCCAGATGTTCCAGATGTGCCTCCACTACCAGAAGAACCAGATGAACCACCGCTACCAGAAGTACCAGATGAGCCACCACTTCCGGCAGTACCTCTAGTACCAGATGAGCCTGCACTTCCAGATGTACCAGATGTTCCACCACTTCCAGATGACCCTGCACTTCCAGATGTACCAGTTGTTCCAGATGAGCCTGCACTTCCTGAAGTTCCCGAACTTCCACTATCACCGCTTCTTGAAAACTGAACAATTAATTGTGCACCATTTGATGGTAACGTACCGCTTATATGCGCAACTGGGATTTTATAATATCCCGTAGCAACAACTACTGCTCCCGTTACTCTAAATACATTATTAACCGTACCATTATCTCTAGAAGAAATAGTTAATTGTCCTCTATTACTTGTTGTTGTACTATCATCCCATGTATCATACCAAGCAGTTAATGTATTACTACTTTGGTCAACATTATCAATGTATATAAATGATACTGAACTTATTGTTCCATTATTATATGCTATACCGCCATTACCCGGATCGGTATCAGTAATATTAGTTGTAAAATTAAATTTAGCACCACCAACTTGTCCACTCGTACCACCGGAACCAGATGTTCCAGATGAGCCTGCACTTCCAGATGTGCCAGTTGTTCCAGATGAACCTGCGCTTCCAGTTGAGCCTGCTGAACCACTGCTTCCACTTGTTCCAGATGTACCAGATGAGCCCGCAGTTCCCGCAGATGAAGATGTACCAGATGTACCGCCACTTCCAGAACTTCCAGATACTCCAGAAGTACCAGAACTTCCTGAAGTTCCCGAAGAACCTGCTGAACCACCACTTCCCGCAGTTGCATTAGTACCAGATGTACCAGAACTTCCAGATGAGCCAGAGCTTCCAGAAGTGCCACTTGTGCCTCCACTACCAGATGAACCAGATGTACCTGCAGAACCACCTGCACCAGAAATACCACCAGAACCAGATGTTCCAGATGAACCACCTGTGCCAGTACTTCCTGAGCTACCACTACTTCCAGAACTTCCGGTTGTACCAGATGTTCCAGATGTGCCTCCGGTACCAGATGTACCACCAACTCCAGTTAAACCAGAACTACCACCACTACCTGATGAGCCAGATGTACCAGAACTACCCGAAGTACCAGAAGAGCCTCCACTACCAGAAGTTCCCGCTTGTCCAGATGAACCAGATGAACCGGCGCTACCAGAAGTTCCTCGAGTTCCAGAAGTTCCAGAAGAACCTCCAGAGCCACTACTTCCAGAACTTCCTGAACTTCCTGCACTTCCCGAAGTACCAGATGTACCACCACTTCCAGAACTTCCAGATGTTGCTGATGTGCCACTAGTTCCTCCACTTCCAGAACTTCCAGATGAACCAGAGCTTCCAGATGAACCAGAACTTCCAGATGAACCAGAAGTACCAGATGTACCCCCACTTCCAGATGTGCCTCTTGTGCCAGATGAACCAGATGAACCAGAACTTCCTGAAGTGCCACTAGTTCCTCCGCTACCAGAAGAACCAGATGAGCCGGAGCTACCACTACTTCCAGAGCTTCCAGATGTTCCCGATGTACCACCGGTACCTGATGTTCCAGAACTTGCTGCTGCAAATCTTCTACTAATTCTACCAGTTGTTGTGTTTAATACCAACACCTCATTTGTTGTATTATCGGTTGGTATTGTATCACCACTAATAGTAATCGAACCACTTATACCTACACTTCCGGTAAATTGATGATTATCCGCTACATTATCTCCGAATTTATTTGAACCGGATGAAAATATTACAGATGATGAAATGAGTGTTGTAGATATTTCAAC
>JACCDW011022953.1_pt1 | contig 23597 bp, 18 predicted proteins | sample 7449781 | NCBI WGS metagenome assembly JACCDW01 (sample SAMN15323449, study PRJNA562643) | freshwater metagenome | isolation source: river surface water | place: USA:Blue River Watershed | collected 2017-08-18
AGTTAAAAGCAGCTGCTAAAGCCGATGCCGATGCTAAAGCTCAAACAATGAGCAATATCCGTAACAAGACTGATATTAAAGAAACCGTCGTTGAGGCAGACCCAACCATGAGAGATTTCTATAATACCTATGATAGATATGCTGTAACGGATGCTGATAAGAAAAAATACGAACAGTATTTGTCAACTTTGAGCGAAGACGACCGAAAATTGATTGAAGAAGGCAAGAATTTCTACGTAGTAAATCTAAAAAACAAAGGTGGTTTAATTATGCCTATCATCATCCAAATGCAGTTTGAAGATGGCACTAAAGAAGACGTAAGAATTCCTGCTGAAATCTGGCGTTTGAACGATAAAGAAGTGAAGAAAACTTTGGTAACAACTAAGAAAGTAGCCAAATTTAAACTTGACCCTTATCACGAAATCCCAGATATTGACACTTCGGATAATGCTTTCCCGAAAGAGCCAGAGCAACCAACCAAATTCCAAGCCTTCAAACAAAGAGGTTTTGGTGGTGGAGGTTCAAACCCAATGCAAGAAGCATTGAAGAATAAACCAGCAGGCACACAAACGAGTGGAGATAAGAAATAAGAGAAATTAAACAAAAGTTTCTTAATTTTAACGGTGAAGTCAGAAATAGGCTTCACCGTTTTTTTGTAATAATTCAACAACAAAACCCTCATGCAAACGCTTAAACTATCAATCGAAGACCATATTGCTCAAGTGATAATTAATCGCCCTGAAAAAGCCAATGCGTTAAATCAGACCGCTTGGGACGAAATCACCGAAGTTTTTGAATACCTCGACGAAAACCCCGAAGTTAGAGTGGTGGTGCTGGAAGGTGGCGAAAGTAAACATTTTTGTGCTGGAATTGACTTAAGTTTGTTGATGTCGGTTTCACAAACCAATATCGCCTGTGATGCTCGCCGACGTGAGCGTGTGCGTAAAGATGTGTTTCGTCTGCAAGCTCCCATCAATGCCATCGAAAACTGCTCGAAACCCGTTTTAGCGGCTATTCATGGAGGTTGTATTGGTGGCGGAATCGACTTGGTTTGTGGCTGTGATATGCGTTATTGCACCGATGATGCCTACTTTACCATCAAAGAGATTGATATGGGAATGGTGGCCGATTTAGGCACGTTACAACGTTTACCAAAACTGATTGGCGATGGATTGGTGCGAGAAATGGCCTATACGGGTAGGAATGTGGAAGGAAAAGAAGCCGAAAAAATCGGCATTGTCAATCGTTCGTTTGCTGATAAAGCTACGATGTTGGAAGAGGTCATGAAAACTGCCGCTACTATTGCGTCAAAATCCCCTTTGTCAATTCGTGGCACAAAGCATATTTTGCTTCATACACGTGACCATTCGGTGGCAGACGGCCTCAATTACATGGCCACTTGGAATGCCGCCATGCTGCTCTCAAATGACCTCCAAGAAGCCTTTGCCGCTAAAATGCAAAAACGTGATGCGAATTTCGAGAATTAATAAAGATTTTAGACAAGAGACAAAAGATTTGAGAAGAAAAATGGCAAAAACTCAAAACTTTTCTCATGTCTCGTGTCTTTTATCTAAAATCTTTATTGTAAAAAATGTGGTTTTTAAACTTGAAAGGGCGTAATTTTGCACCCGATTTGAGCAGTTTTACTCAATTCTTCAATTTTATTATCAATTTTACAAAAAAGTATCATGTCTGCATTAAATTTAGTCGCTGACAGAATCAATGCGTTGGAAGAATCCGCTACGCTTGGTATGTCGAAAAAGTCACGTGAATTAGCGGCACAGGGACACAAAGTAATCAACCTCTCAGTTGGAGAGCCAGATTTCAAAACCCCAAAACACATTTGCGATGCTGCAAAAGCAGCAATCGACGCTGGTTTTCACCACTACACGCCCGTAGCAGGTATTCCTGAATTACGAAAGGCTATTGCAGACAAGCTTAAACGTGAAAATAATATTGATTGGAAACCTGAAAACATCGTAATCTCGACTGGTGCAAAGCACTCTTTGGCCAATGTTATTTCGTGTTTGATAAACCCAGGTGACGAAGTAGCTATTTTATCGCCTTATTGGGTAAGCTACTCAGAGATGGTGAAATTGGCAGAAGGTAAATCGGTGATTGTAGAAGGAAAGTTTGAAAACGATTTTAAAGTTACGCCTGAGCAATTAGAAGCCGCTATTACAGAGCGTACGAAAATTGTGATGTATGCTTCTCCAAATAACCCAACGGGTTCGGTTTATAGCGAAGCAGAATTGAGAGCATTGGCTGCTGTAATTGAAAAGCACGAAAATGTGTTTGTCTTAGCTGATGAAATCTACGAATATATCAATTTTACAGACGAAGGGCACTTCAGCATGGGTTCTATTCCATCGTTGAAAGACCGTGTAATTACAGTAAATGGTTTTGCTAAAGGTTTTGCCATGACTGGCTGGCGTTTAGGCTACATTGCCGCAGCAAAATGGATTGCTGATGCCGTAGAAAAACTTCAAGGACAGGTAACTTCAGGTACAAACTCTATCGCTCAACGTGCAGCGGTTGTAGCTTGGGACGATACTTCGGCGGCCGAATCAATGAAATTGGCTTATTTACGTCGTCGTAATTTAGTGGTTGGTTTACTAAGAGAAATTCCAGGTTTCAAAGTAAATATGCCAGATGGGGCATTTTACGCATTCCCTGATGTAAGTTATTATTTCGGAAAATCTGACGGAAACGTAACCATCAAAGATGCCGACCAATTGTGTATGTGGTTGCTCGAAACAGCTCACGTAGCACTCGTAGGTGGTGGTTCGTTTGGTGCTCCAAATTGCTTACGTTTATCAACGGCTGCTTCTGACGAGGCTTTGACAGAAGCCGTAGCAAGAGTAAAAGCAGCTTTGGCAACATTGAAATAAAGAGATTTATGTTTAAGGAAGACTTCGCTTAGAGCGAAGTCTTCCTTTTTATGTTAACCCCTCCAATCCCAAACTACCACTCGCCAAACTTCGCCAAGAGCAGCATCATGAAAATCTTTTACTGGGATAAAACCTACACGAGCGTGAGCCTTCAATGAACGTATATTATTGGTTGAAATATCGGTTACACACATTTCAAATTTTGCAGCTAATTCTTCTCGAAGTTTCTGATACATTCCATCAAAAAAGCCCATACTTCGGTAGCCCTCTCCTACGCAAACTTGCCCCATCACTACGTAATTAAAATCTTTGAGCTTTTGTTCGTCGTAATCGATTTCATCAATTGCCTCAAATAAAGTTTTTAATTCTGGCACACCGTTTCTGAATTCGGGCAACATCGCCAAGCAATAAGCCACAACCGTATCTCCATCCTTTACAATTACACTCGGTTGGGCATCGTTCATGGCTTTTAATACCAAGTATTCATGCTCGACCGTTACAAATCCTTGGCTTTGGATTTGTTCGGGTGTAAGATTTTTCTTTAAATTTTTTTGTTGGAGGGCTAAAATTCCTCTAACGTCTCCATCACTGCTAACGGTTGTAATGACTGGTTGGCTGGCTGCTTGTTGCATTCTATTTGAGTATTCGTTTTTATTAGATATTTCGTCGGGAATAATCTTCTGATATATAGCTTGTAAAACTTCTGTGAAGCCCAAGCTATTCTCCGAAAAACACTTCTGGGTTTGGTAGAAATGGTAGCATTCAAATGCCCATTGTGCGAACCCTCTTCAACTAATGGTGGGTGTGCCCAAAACATTTTAATCACACTCTGCTGGATTAATTGGTCGTGCCAACCATCAATAACAGTAGGGCATTTGTTTATTTTAATTTCATTCAAAATAGCTAAAGCTCCCTGTCTATCAATTATATAAGACCCCGACATTCGGCATGTAGAAGCTTGATACAAATGTTTATTTTTCTTCACATCCCAATAGGAAGGCAGCCTCAATGTACTGTTTTCCAGTGAAATCATAAATCCTGCTTCAAGATTTTCTATTTCATTTGCTAATTTACTCAAATCTGTTACAAAATCACCTAAGAAAAAAGGGTCATTTTCAAAGACTAAGGCATAATCAAGGTTACGTTCTACAATTTTTTCAAGGCAATAAATGTGATTTAACGTACAAGAAAGTACACCTTCCGATAGGATAGACTGGATGTTGGGCACAAAATACTTTTTGAGTATTTGGTCAGTAAAGTAAATGGGGTCGCCATCGGTAACAAACTCAAACGAGATATTATTTTGGCTAAATAAATCGATGAGCCTTTTTTCGTGATATTCGTAGCCCTTTAGTGCATGGACAACGAATACCCCTTGCTGGAGCAGTTTTTCAATCATTTTTTCGAATAGGTTAGTTCCCCAGTAAATTTTAATAAAAATTTGCCGAGTAAAGTTTTTATAACACGTTTAGTTAATACAAAAATAAAGATGAATCAATATAAAATTTATATTTGACCAAATTTTAATCTGCTTATCAGTACTCTATGGCTTCATTTTTAGCTAAAATTATAAATCAACAGAATCTTAGTATATCTTTGGGCATTGTTTAACACTACGTCAATCTATTCATGAACTTCAAAAACATTATTTCTGGCCTACTTTGTAGCTTTTTACTTTACCCACAAATGGGTATCTCACAAAATAAAGCAGACCAATACCTACTGGTTGGAACCTACACTCGCAAAAATAGCGAAGGAATTTACGTCTATAAATTCAACACTAATACAGGTGGTTTCAGTCGTGTTAGTGTAGCTTCTGGCATCAAAAATCCTTCTTTTTTGACAGTTTCTCCCGACCAAAAATTTGTTTATTCGGTTTCTGAAATTGGCGACGGCTCGGTTTCAGCCTATAGTTTTGATAAAAAATCAGGAAATTTAACCAAACTCAATACGCAATCTTCGGGCGGAGCAGACCCTTGTCATATTAGTATTGATAAAACAGGAAAATGGGTTTTGGTTGGAAATTATTCGGGAGGAAATTTATCGGTTTTGCCCGTTAATACCGACGGCTCACTTGGAAAAGCGACACAAACCATTAATCACGAAGGAAATGGCCCAAACAAAAGCCGTCAAGAAAAACCGCACGTTCATTCGGTGAATATTGCTCCGAATAATCGAGATATTTTTGTACCAGATTTAGGGATTGATAAAATAATGACGTATAGTTTAGATGCCAAAAATGGAAAACTTTTGGAAGGAAAAGCAGCTTTTACGAAAGTGGCCGATGGTTCGGGGCCTCGCCATTTTACATTTCATCCAAATGGAAAATTTGCTTATGTGATTCAAGAACTAAGTAGCACCGTTACGGTCTTTAATTATGTCTCAGGAAAACTATCACCTATTCAGACAATCACTACGCTTGCGAAAGATTTTAAAGACAAAAACAAGAGTTTTTGTGCCGATATTCATATCTCACCCGACGGGAAGTTTTTGTATGGCTCGAATCGTTATGTAGATGCTGGCAATAAAAATGGCGTTTTTGCTCCCACAAATACTACTGATACAATAGTTATGTATAGTATTGACCCAAAAACGGGTAAACTAACCTACATTGGAAACGAACCAGTTCTCGGAAAAATACCTCGCAATTTTATGATTACACCCAACGGAAAATTTGTTTTGGTCGCCAATCAAGAGACGGATAATATCACGATTTTTAAGAGAGATGCCAAAACAGGAAAACTTTCGCCAACTGGCAAGCAAATTGAAGTGCCTGTACCTGTTTGTTTGAAGATGGTTTCGATGGAATAGTTTTATAGGACAAGCTTTTAACTTGTTTCGTGATGTAATAAGTTAGAAACTTGTCCTACAAATCTTACAAAAACAAGCTCAAACTCGCTCCAAATTGCCAATTTCGTGGTGCAGCGGTGTTGAAAAAGCGATTTCCTACGGCGTTTATATCATTTCCGAGGCTATAGACTTCATTCAATAAATTGTCACCTGCGGTGTAAATATTTAAGCCAATTCTCTCGAAGTTTTTACGATAGCCTATTCTTGCATTCAATAGGTTATAAGAATTGGCATAAACTGAGTTAGCATCATTCAACGGAATTCGGTCGGTAAAATTGAGCGTTGAGTTGAGGTAGAAACCCATTTTTGTTTGTAAATCTACGCCCGAAACCCATACTTGACGAGGCACGCCCGTAAGTGCATTACCCGATAAATCGGTTTTGAGTTGCAGGTAGTTTTTAAAGCTATAATCATTGAAAGTATAGCTCGTAAAAACTCGCAATTCTTGAATAAATTCTTTCTCTATATTCTTGATAATCAAACCATTTACCAATAATTCAAGTCCGTTTTGAAGCGTGCTTCCTGCATTCGTAAAAATCTCTCTTCCTGCATTATCGGTGCGGCGAACAATGGTGTTTTTTATGCGAAATGAATACGCCGTAACATCAAAATTGATTCGTTTTTTCAAGAGATTCCCACGAGTACCAATTTCGTAGTTGATACCTTTTTCGGGAGCGAGCGATGGCACAAACGTGCTGGTTTGATAACCGCTAATAAATTCCGTAACGGTTGGCGGAGAAAAACCACTACTCACGCTCGCAAAAACCGAGATTTTATCTTGTATTTTTTTCAAAAGGGCAATTCTTGGTAAAAATGCCGCAGGCAATAACTCAGAAATTGGCTTGATTTTCGGAGCATCCGACAAACGAGTGAAATCATACTTGAAACGATTATAACTGCCGCCAATCGTCAAGATGAAATTTTGGGGTAAATCGGTTTCGAGTTGACCAAACAAGAAATAATTCCACGCCGCTACATTATCATTGGTCTGTAAAGTATCAATTACGCCCGCTTTATTCCCAAAATTACGAATCACCCAAGCTGATTTTTGTAGTTCACCACCTACAGTTAAGCGATTTTTCAGACTCCCAACATCAAACGAATAATTCATTCGACTTCTTCCTCCAAAAGTTTGTTCGTTGCGAATTTCATAATTGGTAATAAATGGATTTCGAAGTTCGGAGACTGTGCCATAAATACTGGTTACGTTTGTCCAACGAGAATTTAAGCGGTATTCCTGCGAGACGCCGATATTGAATAATTTCTGATAAATCCCTGCTTTTTGCTGAATCGGACTTGGTAAAGTTGCCGTTGCCAAACGTGCCTGACTTGGGTCTTTTTCAAACTGTGCCTGCGTGAGTCCGCCTGGGGTTTGGTATTTAATATCCGAGTATAAAGTACTGATATTTAAGGTTTTGCTGGGCGAAACAAAATAGCTCGAACGCCAACTTAGCACATCACGCACGGCCGCACTATTTTGTCGATAGCCGTCGGTTTGGGCATGGGCATAACTCAGCACCGAATTGACTTTTTCGGAAGCCACATTCCACGAAAAATTTCTGTTTTGTAGGCCATAACTACCGTAAGCCACACCCGTATTGATATAATTTGTATGCCCTTTTCGAGCATTATTTCCATCAGCCTTTGATGCTCCGAGTAGTATAACGCCACCTGTCCCTGCTCCGTAAATACTTCCTGCGGGACCTTTAATTACTTCAATATTGCCGATGGTATTCATATCAAGCGAGTTCAAAAAAGTATTTCCATTACCATCGGTCAGCGGAATATCATTCCAATAAACTTTTACATTACGAACCCCAAAAGGCGAACGCAATGAACTTCCACGAATGGCCAAACGATAGCTCCCTGGCGAGCGTTCTTCCATGCGTACACCTGGTAAAGTATTAAAAACTGGCACGAGCGAAGTATTTTCAAAACGTTGTATATCTTTGATAGTAAACACATTAACCGATGCCGCGGTTTCACTCAACTTGCGTTCGGTTTCAAAACCTCGTACCACTACTTCGTTGAGTTGTTTAGTAGAATCTGCTTCTTGGGCGAAACAATTTAGAGCAATGAAAGCAATAAAGAGAGTATTAGAAAGGTAAGTTTTAAGCATTTGGAAATTTAAAAAATTGTAATTATTCATTAATCGAAATAGCACCTGTATCATATAAAGAAATAAGATTAAGGTGTAAACTATCGGCTTGGTGTTTGAGGTTTTCTACTACGTATCGTTTGTTGGAATCATCGACAATGATTAAACCCGTTTGGAATTTACTGAATGCTGGCTCTAACCTCCGAATGGCATTATTTGAAAGCAACACGTAATCGGCGTTCCCTTGTAAATTACCGTTAAACTTTTGCTGTAACCACAAAATTCGCTTCCCCTCAAAATCTAAATACGTTACGCCTTGCTTGTTGGCATACTGATTCAAAGCCAATTTATTTTCATTCACAACACCGTATTTATCATAATAGTTTTTGAGATGAAAATCATGAATTTTCTTGCTATTGAGCAACGCCGTATCGGCAATGAACGTAGCTGATTTTCCATCAATAATACTAATCCCCGATTTCTTTGGAATAAAGTGAAAAGTCAATGCTTTTTGTTGGCTTTGGAAATAATCTTTCCAGGTATTTACGCAAACTAAAACACTGATAATCAACAAACTAACTCGCAGATATTTGATTTCTGAACGAAGAAAAAAGAAAATGATTAGCATTATTGTTGTATACGAAAACAGCATTTCGGGAATCGACATCGAAAAACCTTTTAATGTAGCAAAAGGTAGTTTTTCTACAAGAAAAATGCTTTTATTGAGCCAAACCAACGAATATTTTAAGATAAAGGTAACGATATCAGATAAAATCGGAATTGGGGCAACCATCAATAAAAGTAAACCCGCAGGCAAAACCGCAAATGAGAAAAACGCCACAAATGGATTGGCAATCAGAAAAAACGTCGGGAATTGATGAAAATAATAAATACTCAACGGAAAAGTAAATAACTGTGCCGAAAAACAAACGCACGTGCCTTCCCAAAGGCTTCTTATAATCGGATTGTTGGGCGTAACGAGTTGGTTTAGATAAGGATGCAAGAAAACAATGCCAATGATGGCCAAATACGACAACTGGAAACCGACATCAATCAACCAGTAAGGATTCCAACAAAGTAGCAAAAGTGCCGAAACAGCAAGCGTATTATAAATATTTTGTCGGCGGTCGATGGCAGTTCCGATTTGAATAAACGAAAACATTACCGTTGCTCGCAAAACAGTCGAAGAAAGTCCAGTAAAAACAGCATATCCCCACAAAAATAGAATTACGACCAGAGCAAAAATTTGTTTGCCGTATTTTTCCCTTTTTTTAATCCAACCCAACATCCAGCCGAGAAACAAAAATAAGATTCCGACGTGCATTCCCGACACTGAGAGTACATGAATTGCCCCTGACGCAGAATAGGCATCGAGCAGTTCATTATCAATATCATCACGCAAACCAACGACCATTGCACTCGCTACGCCATATTCGTTGGGTGTTTGAATACGTGCTTTGAAAACACTATCGGCATATTGATTGGCTTTGTACGAAAACTCTAAAAGTTTTGAAGGTGCTTCGTGACCAATTTTGGTGTATTCTTGTCCCCACAGAAAATGGTGAGCATAAATCCCCCGATATTGCATAAATTTCCGATAGTCAAACTCTTCGGGATTTTTCGGGGCTTCTACCTCACGAGGCATATTTTTTATCAGAAAAACATCGCCGTATTGCGGTTTTTCGGACTCTTGTCGGTTGAAATAAAGGAGTGTTTTTCCTGTAGTATTTTGCCATTTACCATCCACTCTTATCGCATTTATTTCAGCTTCAACTTTGTAGGTTTTGGGTTTTGTTTCAGCATTTGAAATAATAACTACCTGATAATGAGTAAACTGCGGCAAATTAGTATAATGACTTGGCTGATTGATAGCAGTCTTCTGATAAGTCAGCAACCATCCAGCCAAGAAAATAATAAGCATCAAAATAGAGCCACGGAGTATCGGTTTTTGAAAGAAAATTGATACGCCAAAAGCAACCAATAAACCGCCAATCAAGTAATAGATATATACCGAAAATAACTGAGTTTGTAGAAAAACAGTGATTCCCAAAACAAAAAACAGCAAATATCTGACTACTGGAAAAGCGGTGAATTTCATTTCTTGATTAGTTTATCGAGTAACCAATTTTGAATAATTTCATTTTCTTCAGGAAAAGTCCAATGGCCTGTTTCTTGGTATAATTTCAATTCTTTTGGCGAAGAAATTGAATTATAGGCCGCCCACATTGAGGTCGGTGGACAAGTTTCGTCATTGAAACCCATCGAATAAATACACGGCACTTTAAGGTTTTTGGCAAAATTCACTACATCATAGTAGGCCGCAGTCTTGATTTTAGCTTCGGTATTATGGTGCGGATTATTTTTATCAAAAATATGTGGCCAACCACCCGCACGACCTTTCAAGTATCCAACCATATCAGACATGGCAGGGTAAGTCGGTGCCGCCCACTTCACACGAGAATCAAGAGCCGCTGTTACGATTGATAAAGCTCCACCTTGACTTCCACCCGTTACGGCCAAATTTGTGCCATCAAATTGCGGTAAACTTACCAAAAAATCGTTGGCACGCACACAGCCCAAAAATACTTTTTTGTAATAATATTGGTCACGGTTATCTAAATTATAGGTCCAATAACCGCTGAGTGCTGCTGCTGCTAAGTCGGTATAAATGCCAGCATCCATCGTTACAGGAATGCCGTGGATACCAATTTCTAAGGTTATAACGCCTCTTTCGGCAGTTCTGACATCACCCGCATACGGACGCACGCCCGCACCAGGTACACGCAACAAGGCTGGATATTTCCCTTCTTTTTTTGGTACACACAAAATTCCGTACAAGCGAGTAGTACCACCTTCTTTGTAATTTTGCAGATTTAGGTGGTAAACATTTACGGTTTCGGTGCATCGTTCGGGCAGCAAAGTCATTTTTGCATCCATTGGTACTTTGGCGAGATTCGCCTTTGCTTTATTCCAAAATTCAGTAAAATCGCTCGGCATTTCAACGGCTGGTTGAATTTTTTCGGGTTCAAAAGCGGCCGTTGCTAAGTTGCGGTATTCTTTTCCATCAACTTTGGCAATAACCATACAGCGTAAAAAGCCCGAAGTTGTCATTGTTCCGCCGTCAAGCTTTATCATTCCATCTTTCAGAGTAGCACTATCTTTCTTAGTTTCAAATTTTTCAGGCCCAATTTGGTAGGTAATTTTGGTATTTTTTAAAGGATTTCCCCATTTCAGAACCGTTACCGAAAACGTAACTTTTTCACCAATTTTATACGTCCAATCATCATGGTCAGGTGCAACCATTACTTTTATCATTTGGGTAGCTGGTTGAGCAAAAGCAATGCTACTGACCAACAGAAAAGAAAAAATATAGAAGAGTTTTTTCATTGAAAATATGATTTTAGGGTTGAATATTTTTGTAGCACAAGTCTCCAGACTTGTGTAATTATTTTATTAAATATGGTCTGATAATTTTTTTCCACGCTTCATAGCCTGCGGGCTTCATGTGAAGACTATCGCCCACGAAAAAGTCGCCATTGATACTACCATTCGGGCGATACATCGAAGGGCGAATATCAATGTACGTAAAGTTTTTGTGCTTTTTGATATAATCTTCAATCATCGCATCCGCTTTAGCAACTTTCGGCCAATCGGTTTTTCTCGAAATTGAAGGTTTCATAGAAATATAATAAATCTTTGTTTTGGGCAGTCTATTTTGAATCAAAGTGGCCAACTCAGCAAAATTATCGAAAACTTGTTCAGAAGTTCGTTGTGGTTTTCCCATGAACAGGTCGTTCTCACAGTAGAGCACAATGGTTTTAGGTTTATATGGCACGAGCATTCGTTCGGCGTAATAAGTCATTTCGGGGAAAGTGGCAGCCCCAAAGCCATGATTAATCACCGAAAGTGGAGCAAAATCTTCTTTCAAGGTTTTCCAAAGCCTGATACTCGAACTTCCGTAGAAAATCGTTTGTCCTTGTAATTTATCTAAGCCAATTTCGGCATCTTTTTTCTCATAGTTGACAATTTCGCTTTCGAGTCGGTCGACTTTATAGTCTACCTCATCGGGTGGAGCTATCGGTGTATGCGTAAGTGTTCGCTGACAAGCAAAAACAGCAAATAAAAGAACAGTTAGAAGTAATAAATATTTTTTTGTCATGTTTTGAATAGGGTTGAATAATGATTTATCAAAAATAGTAAAAACAACTTGCTAAAGATTCCTCTAATCTCGCAAATCTTTTTAATCAAGGCTAAAAACCTTAGCTTTGTATTCAAAATTATAGACCTAATGAACCAAAACATCGACAAACTTTATAAGATAGCCCAAAAAGAAGAACGTTTGATAATTGGCTTAATGTCAGGCACTTCGATGGATGGGCTTGATGTGGCACTATGTAAATTTCGAGGCAGTGGCGGAGATACAGAAGTTAGTGTTACAGCCTTTGAGACCGTCGGTTTTGAAGAAGATATTAAGGACGAAATCAGAAAAATTTTTGCCAAATCAACCATTGATTTTCAGCAATTATGCGTGCTGAATCCTTGGATTGGAAACCTTCACGCCGAAATTATTAATAATTGCTTGAAAAAATGGAATATATCAGCCGAAGACATTGACCTAATCGCCAGTCACGGACAAACGGTTTTTCACGCTCCTAAAATCCTGCATGGACTCGAAAAATTTCCAAACGCAACGCTCCAAATCGGTGATGGCGACCATATTGCCGTAAAAACAGGCATTATCACTTTATCAGATTTCCGTCAAAAACATTGTGCAGCGGGCGGCGAAGGAGCTCCACTGGCAGTTTATGGCGACTATCTAATTTTTTCCAAGCGAGGCGAAAATCGTATTTTATTGAATATGGGTGGTATTGCCAATTTCACGTATTTAGCAGGAAATTTGGATGCAAACGAGGTTTTTGCGACCGATACTGGCCCAGGAAATACATTAATTGATGCCTATGTAAAGATGCATTTTGGTTTGCCTTATGATGGAGATGCCAAAATTGCCAGCCGTGGAAAAGTGAACCAAGATTTACTTACGGCATTGAAAAGTAATGATTTCTTTTCAAAACCGCTGCCAAAAACAACTGGCCCCGAATTATTTAATCTCGAATATCTGAGAAATGCTCAAGATAAAAGCCTCACACTGGAGCTTTCGCACGAAGCTATTTTGGCAACACTTTGCCGTTTTTCAGCCGAAACCATTGCTGACGCAATTTTACAGTTCAAATCAGATTCTTACAAAATCTACGGAAGCGGTGGCGGAGTCCACAATCCTTTGATTATGAGCAATTTAAAAGAACTTTTACCTAATTTTGATTTCCAAAAAGCCGATAATTTAGGTATTTCAGGCGATGCAAAAGAGGCAGTTTTGTTCGCAACCCTTGCCAACGAAGCCGTTGCGGGCGGGCAAACAGATTTTGGTTCACGCAAAGGCGTACCGAGTGTTAGTATGGGTAAAATTTCATTTCCTAATTGATTTTCACCAAATTTGTATAATCTTTATAAGCGAAACGTCAGTCTATTTCGTTAGATTAGAAATAGCCTGAGTAAAACTTTACAATAATGTTCCCAAAATTGATAGCCAGAAGACACGCCATCTTTTTAAGTATGCTGTGTATTTTTTCCTCTAAAGCCTTCTCTCAAATTACCATTTCGCACCCCGTTGAGCGAATGATTTTTCAGCGAAACAATTCAAATCAAGCTCAAATTAATATTGCTGGCACTTACTATTCGGCCATCGACAGGATTGATGCAAGAGTAGTAGCCCAGCAAGGTGGTACAACTACGGCTTGGACAACCATACAAACCAATCCGAATAATGGATATTTCTATGGAACACTCACCGCAACTGGCGGTTGGTATAGCTTAGAAGTAAGAGCCTACAATAACAATTTGTTGATAGACACAAAAACTCTCCAAAAAGTTGGTGTAGGAGAAGTTTTTGCGATTGCAGGACAATCTAACGCACAAGGTGGTGCTGGTGTAAGTACCCCAGCTACCGACGACCGTGTTAACTCTATCAATTACAGTGATAATCTCACTGATTATAATAGACTACCTATCGGATTTTCGAAAATGGTTGGTGATTCAGGAAAAATTGGTCCATTTCATTATGTGCCATGGGCGTGGGGAAGACTTGGTGACTTATTAGCAAGCCGATTAGGTGTTCCTATTTTATTTTATGGAGCAGGACACGGCGGCACATCAAGTGAAAATTGGAGTAAATCAGCTCAAGGTTTGCCTTACTATGGCGAAAGCTGGAAACGTCAAGATTTAGGTGCTCCATATCGTGCATTAGAAAATAGTGTAGCCTATTACGGTAGCCTTACTGGGCTGCGTGGTGTGCTTTGGCATCAAGGTGAAAGTGATGCTGAAACCTTTTTTGTACCTTACTATGAAAATATAAGAAATGTAATCTACAAAACTCGTGAAAATACAGAACACAATAGTTTAGCGTGGGTAGTTGCAAGGGCATCAAGAAACCCAGACCCTCACGATGGACCAATTATTGGACAAAATACACTTATATCTGGCTTCAATAGTAGCTATCCTGCAGTACCTAACGTTTTTGCAGGTCCCAACACTGATAATATTAATGGCCCAACAAATAGAACAGATGGTATTCACTTTGATACATACGCAGGGCAAATTGAATTTGCCAATGCTTGGGATGCGAGTTTGGATAATACATTCTTCAGTAATTCAACACCAATGATGGCTTCGCCCCTACTTGCTGTTTCGTTGACTTGTAACTCTAATAATCCTTCAACACCTATCTCATTAAGTGTAGCTTCAGGTTATAGTAAATATGCGTGGTCGAATCGACAAAATACCGTTTCCGAGTCAGTTGGGTTTAATTATAGTGGTTGTTGTGAATATACCAATATTCCTCCCGCAGGCTACGAAAATCTCAACTGGCGAACATTGGATAGCGTAGCAACAGTAAATGTTTCGGCAGCAAGAATAGCGGCTAATGTAAGAAAGACATCAAAGAAAGTTCTTTTTAGTCCCGTGGTTGATTTAACAACGTTTGCTTTGCCAACAAATCCGACTTTTATAACTTCGGCTACGCAAGTAAGACCCAACGAAAATCTGACGCTGACGGGTGCCAACTGTAATGGAAGTTATGTTTGGTCAATGGGGGCGAGCGGAAATCCGCTCACTTTTGCACCAGCAGCAACGGCAACTTATACGGTTCAATGCAAAACTTTGCACTGTATCAGTCCTGTTTCATCACCACAATCGGTCATCGTCTCTTCTTGTTTCCCGAATAGTTTATCTCTGAATGGCTCGGTAAATACAGCAGAATCGGCCTACGCCAGTAAACAATCAATTCAGAGCAACCAAATAATTCAATTAAGTGGAAAGATTGATTATAACGCCAAAACTAAAGTGGAGCTTTTGCCAGGTTTTGAGGCTAAATCAGGAACAGTTTTTAAATCTTTTATTTTGGGGTGTGATTGAAATAAGTCCACGGTTGATAGACTACAAGTCAACAGGAATACAAAAAAGGGGTTTTTCTTATGAAAAACCCCTTTTTTGTTGATAAACATATAAGAAACTTACGCCGAATTTCGACTGGCGTTGATATTTCCAAACAACGAGCGAGTAACCATTTTTTCGTAAACTAAACGTGTTTTCTCGTCAGTTGTTTCTTCGATTTTCTGCAAAGCATATTGCTGAATGGTGAGCAATGGCAGAACGATATGTTCACGGTAATTGATTGATAATTTACCAAGTTCTTCGCTTTCCATCAACACTTTTTGTCCCGAAACCAAAAGCATATTTTTTACAGTCAACAAATATTCATCGTAAAGAATCCTCCAAAAATCGCCATATTCTGGGTCATTTTTCATATAGTTGGTCAATGGGAAATAAGTTTTGGTCAAAGCCATCATACTATTTTCCATTAAGGTCTTGAAATATAACGAACTTTGGTAGAGCGACTTCAAATCTTCTAAGCGACCTTCTTCGATAACCTTTTGTAAAGCCGAACCGAAGCCAAAATATCCTGGTACATTTTGTTTTAACTGACTCCACGAACCAACGAACGGAATTGCACGAAGGTCAGAAAGTGTCAGTTTTTTACCCGAACTACGCTTACTTGGGCGACTTCCGATATTCGTTAAACCATAGTATTTGAGCGGACTCTTATTTTCGAGATATGACACAAACTGTGGGTGCTCTTTCAATTCAAAGTATTTCCTTACACCTTCTTCACCCAATTCGTCAATCAAATTACGTTCTTTTTTATCAATAATCGACCTATCATCTTGGAAAACATCATTGATAATTCCTGCCGAAATCAGTTGCTCAAAGTTATACATCGCTTGGGCTCTCGAGCCATACATTGATGTAATGGTTTGTCCCTGAATCGTAATCTGAATTTCGTTATTGGCAATCGTTGGGCCTTGTGAAGCATAGAATTGATGTGTTTTTCCACCACCACGAGCTGGTGGGCCTCCACGACCATCAAAAAATACTACATCAATTTGGTTTTTCTTTGATACCCTCGAAAGCTTTTCTTTTGCTTGGTAAATTTCCCAGTTTGCTTTTACATATCCACCATCTTTTGTGCCATCAGAGAAACCGAGCATAATAGCTTGATAATTCTTACGATTAGTCAAATGGTTTTTGTAGTATGGCAACTGGTACAAAGCCGACATCGTAGATTGAGCATTATCAAGACCTTCGATTGTTTCGAATAATGGCATTACATCAACTTTTACATCCGCTTCTTTATAACCGCAGAATCTGAATAAAGCTAATACTTCTAACACCGAGAACATCGACGTAGAGTTACTGATAATATATCGGTGGCAGGCTCTTTCACCATTTAAGGTCTGAATTTCTTGAATGGCTTTTACTGTTCTGAAAGTATCTTTCGTAAGAGCATCTTCAAAGTCGTCTTCATTGATTAAGAGTTCTTTTTCTGTCAAGAAATGAAGTTTTTCAGCATGTGTCCATTCCGAATACGGTTTTGTAGAAATCGCATATTTCTGGTTGATTTCCTCCATTACTTTTTCGTGAATACTACTGTCCTGACGAATATCCAAGCTGGCAAAATGTAACCCAAAAAGTTTTACTTGTTGGATAAATCTATCGAAAAGGTCTAAGAAAATCGAATCGTGTTTCGTAATGAGTAATTCACGAACTTCATACAATGAAGCCAATAATTCTTCAAGTGTGAGGTCGTTTTTCAGGCCATTCATGTTGGTATAAATACGATTACTGATTTTGGTCAATAACGGCATAATACCTTTGAGTGTGAGACGACGACAAACAATTTTGAAATCATTATAATAACATTTCAAGATACTCGTACGTAATTCTTGCGAGACTTTCTTTGAGATTTCGGCCGTTACGAACGGATTTCCGTCACGGTCGCCACCTGGCCAGAAGCCAAGTTCGAGAACTGGACTAAAATCTGACTCTTCGTTTTGAAGATAATTATTGATTTTCTGATGAATCTCGCCAATTACTTGATAATAAACATGGCGAAGATAAAATATAATACTTTGAGCCTCTTCGAGTGGGGTAGGTTTTTGCTCATTGATAAATGGCGTTTTACCAAGCTGCTGCAAAAGAGCATCAATACCGTTGATGTCATTTTTCGGGATTAACTCCTCCAAATCTTGAATAATACGCAAAACGCTATTGGGGTAAAACTGCGTTGGGTGTGCCGTGAAAACAACTCGAACCTTAAAGTTCTTGAGTTTTTCTTTTACTTCTTCGAGCTTGTTTTGCTGAACCGCCAAATCAAGCGTGCTTTGTAAGGTGCCTTTCCCGTTGAGCGGAGTAAGTTTCTCAAAAGCCGAATCTTCAATACTATCAAACAAAACCACCTGACGCTCAATATATGTGATGAAGCGAAATAATAAGTCGATTTTCTCTTTTTCGTCTTTGATTGAGGTGTATTGACTGAAGAAAAGATTGATGATTTCTTTGGGTTCTTTACCTTGTTCAAAACCTGCTTCTGATAAATCATGTAAAAAAGGCATCAATTGGCCAATCTTAGCCATTTTATCGTAAGGCAGCCTCGAAAAAAGCGTATTGAATACAAGATATTTGTTGTGAACCTCTTGTGTAAAAACCGATTCGATTGAGTTTTTTGACATTCCTGTGCAAGTATTAAGGTTTTGAGTAAGCAAAATACGTAAAAACATACTGCACTTTGATGATTTAACCGAATAAAGTTTGGATTTTCTTGGAAAAATTAAAATTTTTCAAAACAAATAACAAAACCAGCAGAGCAATTTTAGAGTATTTATACTTAGAGAGCAGACTGCAAGAAAAAATCAAAAAGCTTGACTATTCAGTACATATCCGAGTGGAAGATTTTTTAGACTACCTATCGAAATATCATTCAAGAATTGCTTTCGATAATTGGCAGGTGTAGTCTGTGTATATTTCTTGAAGGTCTTGATAAAATGATTGTGATTATTGAACCCACACGAAAAGCAAATATCGGCAATATTTGTCTCGATAGTTTGAAGTAATTTTTTAGCCAGCTCAATACGTTTTTGATTAATATACTCTACGGGCGAAATACCAAATTGCTGCTTGAAACAACGATAAAAATTAGGTTCGCTCATACAGGCTTTCTCGCTCAATTCTTTGACCGATAATGTTCGATGTAAATTATCATGAATATACTTTACGGCATACGAAAGCCGATTGGTATTGATATTCTGTTGAAAATTTTCGAGCAAAATTGTTCGAGCTTTTGTTTGCATTAGCCTGATTATCAACTCTTTCAACACCAAATCGGCAAATACATCTTTGGCTTTATTGTTTTCGGTAAAAATATAAATTAGATGAGAAATCAGATGATTAATGCCATTATCGTTAGTCAGATAAAAGTTAGATTCCGTAAAATTCCAGCCATTTTTATCATCTACGAGCGGAAAATGTTCATTTAGTTCATCAGTTATTTTCTTTATTTGTGGCTGCGAAATGGCCAAAGCCAAACATTGGGTCGGATTGTCTTCTTTGGCTTCGGGAAAATCAATTTGCATAGTTTCGTGGCTCGGTACAATTACCGATTCGCCAGGTAGAAAATCAAACGAGGGCAAATCTGTCAGGTGCATTACCTTTTTACCTCGTATCATGCTCGCCAAAACAGGATTTGTAAATTGCAACGCAACTTTTTCGACCGATTTATGGGTTTCATAGATGTTCAATTCAGCATTATTCAACGTATAAGCTGTCCGATTCTCAACCAAATCAACTAATTTGCGGTTTTGTTGATGATAACTGATATTGAAATAAGGTTCCATTGACAAAGGTTGATAGAATAGTTCTCTTAATTTATACGATTGTTCAAACTAAAAACTAAGATATATATTTATTTCGTATAAATATTAGAACAATTATTAGTACAATTTTAATAATAATTTTACGAAATCACGATTAATTGTTGATTAATTATTCGTTAGAAAGAAAAATAAGTTACCTAAATAGATGATAAAATACCCGATTTATATGGATTATAACGCCACCACTCCGCTCGATAAACGAGTATTGGAGGCTATGATTCCATATCTGACCGAACACTTCGGCAATGCGGCCAGTCGTTCGCACGCTTACGGTTGGAAAGCCGCCGAAGCGGTCGATACAGCCCGTCAGCAAGTGGCCGATTTGCTGGGGTGCACATCAAAAGAGATAGTCTTTACGAGCGGGGCTACTGAAGCTGTCAATTTAGCCATCAAAGGAGTTTTTGAAGCATTTCGCCAAAAAGGCAATCATATCATCACCGTTAAAACTGAGCATAAAGCAGTTTTAGATACTTGCCAGCATTTAGAAAAGCTCGGGGCAGAGGTAACATATTTAGATGTTGATGTCGAAGGAAATATTTCGTTAGAAAATCTCGAAAAAGCCATCAAAAAAGAAACAATTCTGATTTCGGTCATGGCGGCTAATAACGAAACTGGCGTACTTTACCCAATTAAACAAATTGCCCAAATTGCTCATCAGCACAGCGTTTTATTTCATTCGGATGCCACGCAAGCCGTTGGCAAAATTCCGATAAACGTATTGGAAGACGAAATTGATTTACTCAACTTTTCGGGACATAAACTTTATGGACCAAAAGGCGTTGGTGCTTTATACATCCGAAAGAAACTCAACATCATTGCTCAGCAAGATGGCGGTAAACACGAGCGAGGAATGCGTTCGGGAACCCTTAACGTGGCAGGAATTGTAGGCTTAGGCGAAGCAGCACAGCTTTGCCAACAAGAAATAAACTCGGAAGCAACAAGGCTTTCAGAACTTAGAAATAAACTTGAAACGGGCATTTTAGAGCAAATTCCCTCGGCAAAACTGAATGGAAATCCGCAAAACCGATTACCCAACACAACCAATATTAGCTTTGGAAAAATAGACGGTGAGCAACTACTGATGAGCCTCAACGAAATAGCCGTTTCCAATGGTTCAGCTTGTAATTCAGCCTCAACCGAGCCAAGTTACGTACTGAAAGCCATAGGTCTTGACGATGAATCGTCTTATAGTTCCGTAAGATTTAGTCTGGGCAGAATGACCCAAGAAAGTGATATTGATTTAGCCATTAGTCACGTAGTGAGCGTCGTAGCAAAAATGATAATTGCTCATTGATAATTGATAATTGACAATTGAAAAAATGCCTTTTTACAGAATATACATGAAAGAAATTAAGCAAATTACGGAAGCCTATAAAAACATAGATTTTAGTAAAACCCAAGCAGCTTTGGCAACGGTCGTTCGGGTTGAGGGTTCGTCTTATCGCCGTACGGGAGCAAGAATGTTGGTATTAGAGTCGGGCGAATGGATTGGTGGAATCAGTGGCGGTTGTTTAGAAGGAGATGCTCTGAAAAAAGCTCGTTTGGCGATGTCACAAAATAAAGCTACGCTTATCACATACGATACTACCGACGATGACCCTTATCAGATTGGCGTTGGTCTTGGTTGTAATGGAATTATTGATGTACTTATCACGCCGCTCGACCCACAGAACCCAAACAACGCGGTCAGGCAGCTCCAAAGTTGTATCGACCAACGTACGCCTAATATAATTGTTACCGTTACGGGTATCAGTAAAGCCCATGCAAGCATCGCTCTCGGAAATGTATTTCGGTTCGATAATGAAACTCATTTTACCGAAATATTCCCCTTACCAGACCTCAACGAAAGCCTGATTCCTGCCATTACCGAGGCTCTTGAAACAACAAAATCAATCTCGAAAGAATATATCTTAGAAGACGGCACAAAACTTACCCTTTTCTTAGAAGTAATTCCGCCAGCCATCCAATTATATGTCTTTGGTAGTAATTATGATGTTTACCCGATGGTACGAGTGGCCAAAGAACTCGGTTGGCGAGTGATTTCGGTATGTAATCCAGCTAAAATGCACGCTTCTCTATCGGATATGGCCGATGCCGTTGTGCCGAAAGACCATCAACCCGAAATTGATGATTTCACCGCAGCAATTTCGATGTGCCATGATTATGAAACCGACTATCGAAACCTGCAAATGTTGCTTAAAACCGACATTAAGTATATCGGGCTTTTAGGGCCAAAGAAGCGTACAATAAAAATGTATGATAGAATGGCGGAAGAAGGTACTTCGCTAACAGCCGAACAAGAAGAACGTATTTATAGCCCCGTTGGGTTGGACATTGGAGCTGCAACTCCCGAAGAAATCGCCCTTTCGGTTTGTGCCGAAATCCGTGCATTTTTCTCGGGTAGAAATGGGAATCGACTAAAGTTTAGGCCAAAACCTATTTATGAAAATTAATTTTGTACTTCGGGGGAATGGTCATACTTTTGTCGAGTATTTTTGCTAAAAACGACCTATGACCGCTAATTTTGTTACATTTTACCTAATAATCGTACTGATTACTGGCCCTTTTTTTCAGTATCTTCCAGTAGCGACTTATTTAAAATGGGACGAGGTTCTTTTGGCAAAAATACTCAATCAAGCACCAACTGTTTTTTTGTTGGGTTACTTAACCTTTCCTCTTAGTAAAGAGAAAGCAAAAAAAACTTGGCTCTTAATCTTGTTTCTGATAAGTTCCATTATTCCCGAAGTTTATCATTATATTATTCATCCAGATAATCAATTTATGATTGTCGTTGTGAATAATATCGTATCCTACGCCATTCTTCTTTCAATACTTCTAAATAAGGTTAATAGTTTCAACAAAGCACCTAAGTCGGTTTGGGCTTTTGCAATAGGTTTTACAATGCTTGTAGCAGTAGCATTTAGTTTTTCGGGAACGGCAATCTTCCAATATTACCTCCCTGCTCGCCCGTATACTTTTATGATTTTGATTAGCTTCTTACTTATTGCCACTCTACTTATTTTTCTTAGCTTTTTCTTCAACCGACCTTTTAAACGGGCTTGGTACGAACTTGTGGTAGGAATGCTCTCTATCGTTACGGTTGATATTTATGTGTATACTTGCTTCTTCGTACTAAATTCTCAGCCAAATTTACTTTATACTTACGGCAAAGTGCTATTCTCGGTAGGTTTACTGTTAATAGTTGATGGTATTTCTCGCCAAAAAATCAAAAAGTACCTTACTTTTTAACTCCTTCCCTTCTAATACTATTCATATTTTTGATAGAATACTTACATTCTTTTATATAATTCTTCTATCAGTCTTCGTTATTTTCTTGATATTTTTGTAAAATACAAAGAAAAAATTATCTTATTCAAAGCAAATCTCTTTTCAATTTCCTCTAATACTTAAAATATTATCATTATGGAACTTACAGGTTCACATGTTCTACAAGCACCCGTACAAAAAATATGGGATTTGATTCTGAACCCAGAGTTTTTGGCCAAAGTAACTCCTGGTATTTCTCGCCTCGAACAAGAATCTGGCGATTTATACAAAGCCATTGCTGAAATTAAAATCGGCCCCGTTCATGGCAAATTTGAAGGTTCTGCCGAGTTGACAGACAAAGTAGAACACGAAAGTTTTGTATTGAAAGTAACCCAAAACAGCAAAATCGGAAACGTGGAAGCCGATATTAAGATGCAGATGAAGCCCACCGAAAATAACGAAACCGAACTTTCATTCGATGGTGTGGCCAATATGTCGGGGCTTTTGGCTCGTACAGGAAACCGTGTGATGAGTGGCGTGGCCAATACACTTACGAAGCAATTCTTCTCAAATTTCGAGAAAGAACTACAAAATCATTAATCTTCTATTCAAACATATAATCATTTATTTTCTATGGCAGAAAAACTTAATATTACCGTAAACGGCACTCAACATTCGGAGGAAGTTGAAGGACGCACGTTGTTGGTTCATTTCCTGCGAGATAAACTTGGGCTAACAGGTACGCACATAGGCTGCGACACGAGTAGTTGCGGTGCATGTACTGTTCACATCGACGGAAAAGCCGTGAAATCATGCTCAATGCTGGCCGCACAAGCCGATGGTAAAAGTATTACAACCATCGAAGGCATGGCCAATGGCGACGAACTTCATCCTTTACAAGAATCGTTCCGTGAAAAACATGGCTTACAATGTGGTTTTTGCACCCCAGGTATGATTATGACAGCAGCTGATTTGCTTAATCATAACCCGAGCCCATCAGAAACCGACATCAGAGAAGCACTCGAAGGCAATATTTGCCGATGCACTGGCTATCATAATATCGTTGAGGCCATCAAAGATGCCGCCGAAAAAATGGCTGTTCCAGCTTAGTTGTTTCCAACTTAATGTATAATGTAAAATTTAGCATGAATAATCATGCAAATGTCTCAT
>JACCDW010158157.1_pt1 | contig 23581 bp, 18 predicted proteins | sample 7449781 | NCBI WGS metagenome assembly JACCDW01 (sample SAMN15323449, study PRJNA562643) | freshwater metagenome | isolation source: river surface water | place: USA:Blue River Watershed | collected 2017-08-18
GCCAGATCGATACAGTCATAGACATAGTAGTGGATCTTGTTGGCCCGCTCCAGGTCCGCCGGCTTGGCGTGCTTCAGCGTCATTCGGACAAGGCCCGAGATCTCATTAAAAGGAATGTCATTGGTGTAAAGCTCACCATCAAAGTAGAATGTGGCCGCCTTCTCAGGAGCCATCCTGCTGAAAAGCGAAGTGGCGATGTGGCTACGAAGAAGATCAAACTTCTCGAACTTCTCACCCGTACGCGACTCCAGGATCACCTGGCCATCCCGCATATAGGCCAAACAACGGATTCCATCATACTTCTTCTGAACAAAGGCCGGGAAGTTGATCTTGAAGCTGCGACTGGGAGCCGCCGCCTTATCATACTTCGCAAAGGTGAACTCCTGGGCCAACATCGGACGGACCTTCGCCGCCGAAACCGCCTTCTTTCCCCCCGACTTCTTCGCCGTATCCAGCTCCTGGGTAAGAGAGGCCATATCCTCCACATAGAGCTCCTTCTCCTTCTTGCTCTTGAACTTCGAATTCGCCTCCAAAGTCGCCTGCTCCAAAGGAGTTCGGCTCGCCTTGCCCTTGGTAATCAATGTGGTATGCTCGATCATCTTGCCGTCCTTCTCACCATTCCTGGTGACAATCTGATAGCCACCTTCGGCTACCGGCTGAATCTCAATGACCCACATATAGATCTTGTTGTTGGTGTTGATCTTAAAAAGGGGAGCGTAAACAGGAATCTTGGATGTGGCTGCGCCCGCAGAGGCTGCGCTTTTGCTTAAAAACTCCATCGTAAATAAATGATTTGCTGTAAGGTAAAGTCCGGTTACAAACTACCTATCTCTAAGGAAAATCCCTTTATACCGACAGATGATCACTTTTTGGATTGGGTGGATCAAAAGGGAAGGGAAGAGGGGAAAGGAAGAGAAAATCAAGATACGTAAGGGGATTTTTGATGGTAAGGAAGAGGGTCGAAAAAATTGCCGGATCCAAAAAGATAAGGCGGTGTCTCGGTCATATAGAGTGGCTTACGCCCTTTTACCTAACTTTCCTGGTAATTGTATTTTCTCTTTCATCTTAAAAATGATCCACATTGATATCGACTCAACGTCTTTTATCTCTCGGCCCTCTGTGGCCACACCCAAGACTGGGTCGCCTCAGACAGGCATACCAGCAATGGTGTGTCATAATGGTGGTTGGACTTCTGGTTTCACTGGTGGTGGTGGTGGTGGTGGAGCAAAATAACCACTTTAAAAAATATTAAACGATAAAGGCGATGATGGGTTCATACCCGGAGCCAACTTATAAATACGACTTCAGCGATCAATCTGCTCGATGAACAAAGTGAAGAGAGCCAAGATGGACCCCTTCTTCGCTCAAACTACCTAAATAAAGAGATTTGTATCATTAGTGATATTTCATACATTGTCTCTTCTAATTGATAGCAGAATGGAATCTCTTGATGATCGTGCATTGTGCCATTATCCCTATCCCACCGTATGGATGTGGGGATCGAACCGCATCTGGCTCTTCGCCCCTCTTTCCACCCTCTTCCTTCTCGCTTTCATTGGGTTTTACCAGAAAGGATCAAAGATCAATCCTATCTTGCTCCTCGATCAACTTCTATCTCGGATTCTGCTTATAAAACTCTATTTCGTTCGCTGCTATATGGCCCTCTATGACCGCTTTCTCGCCCAGAAAGGGTTTCGGCTTAAAAGTGCCCAACTTCGTTCCTCTATCCCTGATCTTCATTGCGTGGTCATCGATTGTTTCAAAACATTCTCTAGGCGAATGGCGGACGAAGTAGAAGCTCCAAAGAAGATTCGCCCCTCTCATTTCAGATCTCTATGTGAAGTCCACGGATGTGATCCTGACTCCTCTTACCTCCAGCTTCATTACCAGTATAACGAGCAGTCCTATACCTTTATCTATACACATCAGATGGCTGAGATGGGCGTAGTCGTTGAATATCCCCTCTATCACGATGAGAAGATACGCGACTTTAAGGCCGATCTCTGCCATCCCCACTTTACCAAACCCGACTCCAAAAACTCTTTATACTCCCTCTTTGGTATCGATTGTAAGGGAATCAAGGGGGTCCGGTTTAATGGAGACCCGGATCATCCCTTTAACCCTGTGATTGGTGAGCGAATTATGGGATTAAAAGGTCCTCTTAACGACTTTGGCTACTTGTATCAAGGCGATACTCGTGTCCAACATCTCCTCGATCCGCATCATACTAAGGAGTTCCGAAGTTTAGAGATCGAGTATGTAGCACCCTATCTGGATGAAGAGACCTTTGATATTGTTCCTCACGTGATCCAAGTAGAGAGCTTGAATGATCGTCTCCTCTCACCTCGAATGAAGAGCGTTCTGGAGAATCGCAAGAAGAGTGAGAGAGCTGGAGATAGAGCTGGAGCTGGGAGTTCTTCTATCAACCCCTAAAAATAAAAATGTGTGTCAAGAATAGAACAGAATCACGTCTACTATTCTACCGTAGTAATCGTATTATATCGTAGTTGTATAGTCGTTGCATAAAAGATGAGCACCAATAACAGTCAATTCCAGGGATATCAGCGTCAAAACATCGTCTATGGCTCCAGCGGTTCGGCGGTAAAGGGCTATGTGGGCAACGGTGTTCTGGGCAGTTATGACAACATTGTCCTCAAGACCGGTTGCCAGAATGGTTGGCAAAAGCCACCTTGCAATGCTGGTCAGAAGAGCAACTACCAGTGGGTTCCTCAAGGTACCCCTCTCCCTCTCAAGAATGAGATGATCTATTCACAACTTCCCACCGATAGTATGTTTATCTTTGCCAGGTCCAAGGCGAGCCTCGCTTGCTGCCCCTCGACCTATTCCACCGATCGTGGCTGCATCTGCCCCAGTGATATGAATATGCTTAACCAGCGCGGCGGTAACAAGACCTATGGTAACTATAACTTCTAAAAACCGTTCTACTGAGAATATATATCATATATAAATAGTACCATTTATATAGGATTGGCTGCGGTGTTCCCTTGAAAGATGAAGACATTGGTAATCAAAAAGAGAGCAGACTTTATCAAGAAGCGAAACTTCTTCTCCAAAGCTTACCTAACAAAGTTACTTAGCTGCGATGATCAATGCATCGTTACAGATATTACCAAAGATGGTAAACTGATTCATATAGCTAAGTCATATTTGATCAATTATAAATACCTATTATACTTACTCAACAATGTATGGGCATATGCTTACATTCAGTTCCCAATGATGTATGGTCGTAATGAAGGGGACATCTTGGAAAAACTCTCCATATTGAATCAATGCAAACAAGAGAATGTGATCTTTTACATTGAAAACAGATTTACAAACAGTCCAAATGATGTGAATGATATGTACAAACCAGATGTGGTCTTTAATGTTGTCTTTCTGAAGCACAGCAACATTGAGAACTTTACGAAGATCTACTTTTATGGTGAGTGTGAAAGAGGGAATGTTTCAGACTTCAAAATCTCTCCTCATAATATCATTGAAAAGATGTCATATCTTAACTATACGTATTCATTATTGACCTATGATAAACCAAAAGATATGGATATCTCCATACGACTCTTTTATGAACAGTATGTTCGGATGATTGCCCCCGAGATTATGGAGAAATACAACATCGACATCAAAGATCCCAATATGATCTCCAACTACCAGAAGCTATACCTCCTCCTCAGCAAGCTTGGATACGTCAAGAAGTTCTTTCAACAGATCTATCCCAAGTGCAAAAAGAGCGCCTCCAAAGTTGAAAAGAAGATTACCTCCCATCCCCGCTACATTGAGTATCTCAAATACTTCAACTCGTATAAGCCCTTCGCCGACAAGATCCTCTATGACGTCGCTGAGATCGATATCGAACGCCTCGTCAAAAGCCGCGTTCCCGATCACCTTGACAAGGCCTGGATCCTCCAAGAGTTCGCCCGAATTCAAAAGAATAACAACTTCGGCATCCGCATATAATCCCCGATACTTGGGGCAAATATATTGATATACAATAGTACTTTTATATCAATCCATTACCTATACCAATCATCTATATCTATACCTAAACGAACCATCCATATCCAATGTTTGATATCAACGCCCTCATTGGTCTGATCGTCCTCGCCGCGATCCTGATGTATACCTATACCAACTATGAGCATTTAACCAACGAAGTCACCTATGTCAAGTCCACCATCGATGGCCAAGAGTACCTTGTCCGGAATACAAAGGGCAAAGAGGAAGCCGCTAACAAGCTATGTCGCATAAAGAATGCCTTGATCCAGCTCACTGAGCACCTGAATGAGAAGTTTGTCAAGGGTGGCAACTATGGCGAAGAGTCTGCCAATGACTCGGATGGGGATACCTCGATTCGAAACGCCGTCAAGCGTCTTGTTCAGAAGTTTAATCCAAACAATATCAGCGAGTCGGGTGCTAAGTCAAAGCATACCTCCTACAGCGTTAACAAGGGCGAAAAGATCATCTTCTGTCTTCGCCAAAAGAACGAAGAGCAGACCTTCGTCGATGAAAACACCGTGATGTTCGTCGCCATTCACGAGCTTGCCCATATTATGACCCTCTCCATTGGCCACGAACCCGAGTTCTGGAACAACTTCAAGGTTATCCTCCGAGAAGCCGTCGCCATTGGTATCTACAAGAAAGAGGATTATAGCAAGAACCCCAAGCCCTACTGTGGCATCACCGTAAGCGATAACCCCCTTTACAATATGTAATAGGATGGTGGTGGATGGTGGTGGATGGTGGTGGATGGTGGTGGATGATGTGTGGTGGTATGGTGGTGATATCTAATCTTTTTATGCATAAATACAAGTGAGATTTTATTGACGACTTGCGATCAATCTGCGCGATGCGCAGCAGAATCGCCAAGATTGATAAAATGTAATCATATTACCAGATGCGTACTATGATTGAATCATCTGAACTCCTCTACAATCTGATTTAGAAGGGATGGGAAGAGATAGAGTCCTGGGGATACTCGCTTAAAAGATTTTATCAATCAATAATAGATAGATCTGTTTGATCTGATTGTATTATCCATTATTGATATCAAGGGAAGATGGAAGTGGGAATAGAACCAAAAAACTCCTCAAAGAGGAATGGGAATGGAAATGGGAATAAGGCAGGGAGTGAAACTCCACCTCACGTCTTTTCGCCGTGTGAATTGAAATTTGAAGATCCTCTCTTTTCCATTGAATACGTCTCCAAGTTTGATCCAAAGCGAAGTCGCGTCTACGTCTTCGTCGGGAATGATCCCTCTGAAGCGACCCGAAAAGTTTTTAAAAAGTTTGAAGATCGTACTCGTATCTCCAAAGAGGAGCTAACGACCCTTAAGGCACAGTATGGCAACGCGATCAAGAGCTGGATTAAGACCGTCGAAGAGAAGAAGAAGATTCAATTCATCTACTCCCGGGTGATGTTTGATGACTCGTTAATTGAGCTAAAGCGCAAAATCTTCGTCTACTGCAGCAACGTCGATGGAGATACCGATCAATACTACTTGCCCCAAAACCTCAACCTTTGGGTTCTTGATGACAAAGGAAAGCCCCACATCCTGGGTTACAAGTACAATGGTATGGTTCCTCACGTCTTTGAAGATGTCACGATGAAACGCGATACTACATATGAGATGTATGATGATGAGCTTCATCATAACTTACGACAACCGGATATGGAGGGAGGCGCTCTTCAAAACCCTGCTGGGAACAAGCGGATTATTGAAACCTCGGATAACTACGCAGTCCTCTATGACCTCCTCAAGTCGATTTCTCTTAAAGATGGATACTATCACTTCTATTTTAGCGATGCGTATACAGAAATGAAACTCCTTCTTGCTACCAAGAAGTACTCCCAAAATGACATCATCCAGAAGTACTTAAAACACTACTTTCCTGTAGCCAGCTTTGAGTATAAGCCAAAAGAGATCCGAAGTAAGTTTATCCTTGCTCGTGATGATAGCCAATATAATGACTTCATTATGGATACCCTCTTTCAAAAGAGCATTGTCCCAGCCAATCAATCCAAGAGCGCTTTTGATTCTTGCTACTTTCATAACTTTGTTCTCAATGTAAACCATATCAATATTCAAGATGAATTGAGTGGTTCAGGTTCTTTATCCAACAATGCAATGATAGGCGGTGGTCCCAAAAAGCTGATCATCACTCGGCGTAAACCTTCTCTTGTAACAAATGCACCCTCCTCCTCTTCCTCCTCTTCCTCCTCTTCCTCCTCTTCCTCCTCTTCCTCCTCTTCCTCCTCATCCTCTACCAGTTCCAACTCTTCATCATCGTCACGATCTCTCTCGAAGTCAATTTCCAGCGTGAATATGAGCAAGAGTGGGAGCCGAAGTGGGAGCAATAATCCGATGGTCAAAAAGTTGCGCTCTTTAAAGCATCGGAAGCATCAAGAGCCCGTTCTCTCCGGCATTGAGCAGTATGAATACGTCGATCTTTACCAGATCTTTGAATACCTTCGCATCAAGAAGATTGGAAAGAAGACCCCCTTTATCAAATACAACGATTATGGCTTCGCCAATCCCTTTATCCTGATCAGCAAATCCGCCGTTGACCAAAACATCGTCAACAAGGAGCTCCTTCTGACCCAATGGACAAATCCTCAGCTTCCCGCAAAGAAGTTTAATGGACTTCAAGTAAAACGCTACATTAAAAACATTCGCCCCCACGGATCGCCCCTCTTTACCACTCTTAACCTCTTCAAATATGGACGTATTCTATTGAGCGCCGCCTTTAAGTCGGAGAATCGCGCCACCTTTGGCGACATTAAAGATTGTATTGACAACTGTGGGAGCTTTATCCAAGATATCAACCAAAACGTCGTTGACTACCGTATTCGCCGATCCATTCCCATCGATCGCAAGATTGAGCCCCCATCCGCACAGCTTGACAAAGATACCGGAATTCGCCTCTCCGACAACTGCACCATCGCCTATATGAACTACTATATCGACTATACAGGTGGCGAATCGATCAACTTAAAGGATCTTCTTAACTTCTGTAAGCTCTTTCCCTCTTTCATCTCCCTCAACCCGAACAAGGGCGTGAGCTTGAATAGTATTCAGATACGATTTAACCGCGTAAGTGGATTTGCGAACTTAGATGAGATTATGGAGGAGATCTATCGCCTTAAACGGAGGAATGTCAAGAATGGGTTTATCATCAAATATCTTCAATCGCATTATGGTAAGACCAAAGAGGAGTGTTCCAAGTACCTCATTGACTACAAAAAGTATGAGAACCGAACTGCGGGCGGAGATCGAGATAGTGATAGTAAGATTGGATTTGTGACACTGATTACCAAGAATAGCATTAAGATTCACGGTGTAAAGAATATGCGTCAAGTGTTTGATACCTATCGCTTTATGACGCTCTTTATGACCCTCTACCTCAATCGAGATTACCTTAAAAAGAATCCCACATTCCAGCGTATGATCTACCAACGCGATCTCTCTAAGACGGGTGAGCTGACTCAGATGTATGATAACTTTTTTGATGTCAAGCAAGACTTTACCATCCAGGATCTTAATCTTAATCTTAACGTCGCCAATGAAGCACAAACAAATCTCGGCATTACCTTTAACCTGGGGAATCTTACAGGAGATCCTTATGGGGCGGACGAAGGTAATGCTGGGTTGGGGATGGGTGATGCTGGGTTAGAAGGGGAGGATGGAGAGGGCGGAGAGGGTGAAGAGGCAGGTTCTAAAATCCGTCGCCTGATGGTAGGTAATCGGCTTTTGGCATCGAACGATGAAATTGGTACCGATGTTCAACTGACGTGCGAAGATGCCATTCCTGAGTTAGATACGTGTGCGGACTTCTGTAATGATGAAAAGTACTTTATCCGTCGTCTTCAGCGCCACGACAATAAGCTCTTCTTTGATAAGCGTGAGCGTATTAAGGGCAAAGTACGCTGGACCAAGCACAAGAAGTACAGTAAATCGTGTCAGAAGTTCCGTCAACCCGTCGTTCTTGCGTATAACCCGGAGAATGGCCAATCGATTGATACTTTCAAAGAGATCAAACGCGAATCATACTCTTACTCTATCAAGTATGGATCGAGCGAGGAGATTCAAAATTGGTATATCTGCCCCCGTGTATGGTGTCCTTATTGTATGATTCCAATCCCGATGGATGAGATTGATCCCAAAACGATTACCAGCCATAAGACGACCGAAAGTCGCGGTGTCTGTACAGTGGGTATTTGTCCGTATGGGGATCACCAAGTCTTTATTCGAGATAAGAAGTTGGTCTACCCCGGTTTCCAAGAGAATCCGGATCAAAGTCTCTGCTTGCCTTGCTGCTTTACCAAACCCCAAGACAATCCCAAGTATGGTTCCTATCGATCCTTCAAGAAATGCCTGGGTGAAGAGGTGAGTAATGAGAATATAAAAGAGAATACTATCTATATCCTCGGTAAGTCCATCCCTCTGGAAAAGAGCCGATTCGGTGTCCTTCATCCTCGTATGGAGATGGTGCTTAACTCGAAGATTCCAACTGGCTATTTGAGTTATAACAAGGGCTATCTTCGCCGAGGTATCAAACACGAGAGCCACAACTCCTTCCTTTCGGCGATTGCGCATATCTTCTCGTGTGATCAAGATAACCCACGTACCGTGGAAGCGACCAAGCAGTATATAGTAGACAAGATTGATGAGAAGCTCTTCCGAAGCTTGTATGGAGGAAATCTGATCAATCTCTTCTTTGACCCGCATAAGAACATTACACCTCTTCAAAATTACAAGAACTTCATTCTCTCCAAAAACATTGACGTTGATCACACCTACTTATGGGATCTCATCCAACGCCCCGGAATCATCTCCCAAAATGGAATCAATCTCTTTATCTTTGAAGAGGATCTCTTGTGCCCCGTAGGAGAGAATGTCGCGGAGTTTTACGATATGAGCCGCAAGACGATTATCCTTTCCAAGCACCGGCAATACTATGAGCCGATCTACTATGTAGAAGGCAATGGTAAGCAGGCAAAGATGATGAACTGCACCTTTGAGAACACAAGCCCGGAGATTCAAAAGATCTTTGAGATCGCGTATGATGGTTGCAAATCATCCTTCCGCGTAGATTGGAAGTCCGTCGTCTTTAACTCCGTTATGGGTGATATGGGAGAGAAGAGAGGGAAAGAAGGGAAGGGAGAGAAGGGATCAAATGCTATCTCCAAAGAGAGCATTGTGATCGATTATGGTATGACACTTGTTCAGATTCTAAAAGAGATTATGGTTGGAATCAAGATGAAAAAGAGCCTCTTGGATAAGTATCTTCCCCGTGTCCAATATGTCGATTCAATGAACAAGGTATTCGGTATCGGATTGAGAAATGGGCTCTTCCTTCCTGTTGCCCCTTCCAAGATCCGCATTGATCTTCCTGGATTTGACTATCAAGTGATCACCAACTATGCAGATCTTCCTTTACTTCGCCTGGAGGAGACGGTTCGGGGATTGAATGAGATTGCCGCTCATACAACCATCCCTGTCAAGATTCGTGGTTTGATTACTGATCCAACCGATCAAATGATTGTTGGGTTGATGACCGAAAAGAACCGCATCGTTTGCGTAAAGCAAGAGAGTCGAAAGGGGTATAAAGGAAAATTGCCCATTCTCTCGGAGAAGTTCTATACGGATCTCGATATGTTCATTCACGACGGGGTTCAATTGGTCGATGATCGAATTATTTTTATGAATCAAAGAAAGTTCGAAGATGAGACCTATGTAAGGCTCAAGTTTGAGCTGGCGCGATATCTACAAGATCACCCAGATGAACGGGAGAGGATGATTGATGTAATCTATCAAGATAGAAAGATTGAGAAGAAGCGCGGGGAGCTGGAGAAGATGGTTCTCCCGATTATGTCTAAGCTGATTGACATCGTTCATCGAGATATCGATTATGATTTCTATGAACGCCCTAACCAACGTATGCCTTGCCACTTGCGTAAGGTCGTTGGGAAAGAGAAGAATAAGATCGGAGGCAAGGATCAGAGTATGAGCAGATCTGAAGGGAATCGTGAGAATTCAGAGAGTGTTGTCTTTACCTGTGATGAAGATCCCCATTGCTCGCCAGTGGGTAACTCCTGCAGGCTCTATGTCAATGAGTTTAACTTGATCGATCGTTCCAAGAAGAACCTCAATATCTATATCCCTATGATGATTGAAGAGTTGATTCGTTTCACCTTAAAGAGAAATGAGATCTTGAATGACCAGATTCCATCGATCATCAACAAAGATCATATTCGGGAGAACATTCACAAGTACTATATCATCAATACGATGGATCCGATTCAGATCTATAACAAAGTGGACAACATCTTTATGGACAAAGAGGGCTTATATATTGATCGGAGACCCATCTTTGATACGATTACGACAAAGGAGTATGTATTGCCACAGAATAAGTATACATTGGTGAATACTTCCAAGTTGTTGACGGCGGAGACGGAGGAAGTACCCGAGATGTGGAAGTCGCTATTGGGGACAAACTTTGTTCTATTGGTCCCTCAGAACTACAACAAGAGATTCTACTCTTTGCTGGAGCTATTGATTAAAGAGATCAAGCGGAAAGATAACACCAATTCAGAGGAGATTGAGATGTTGGATGTAAAGGGGGCCAAGAGTATGATCCTCGCCTATATTGAGAATCCCAAGAATCGCGCGATTATACGCCAGATACATCAAAAGATCAACAACTTCTTTGCTCCTCTCGAGGATGGGAATGGGAATGGGGATGAAAGCAATCCAAAGAACAAGAGTGGATCCTCTTCGAGTGCATCTGGATCTGGAGCGGGATCCTCATCATCATCCAACAATGGTTTTATGAATGACCCAAAGAAGCCTCTTAAGGAGTATGTGATCCAAATGTACGTCGAGATGAATGAACGATACTTCCGTAATATTACCGATTACAGCTCATTCAAGTATCGCTTTATGAGCGATGAGTATGAGGGATGCGATCTTGATATCGCTCTATTGGCTCACATCTTCAAGTTTAACTTTATTATCCTCAATCGTGTTAAGAAGGTAAAGAGGCAAGATAAGATGATCATTTATGGTAATGAAGGCGAGGAGTTTAAAGAAGCCGTCTTGATGCTACGCAATAACAATGTGGACAATCAGAAGTATCAATTCTTCCAGATCAAGAACAAGGGTCTGATCAACCGTATGGACAAAGAGTATCCACCCGCCTTTATGGAACTTCTTGTTTAAGATGATCTAGATCTTGATGGTCTTGATCTTAATATAGATGATATGATTTTATGCATAAATATACCATTCTATTACACGTTTTTGTAATAGAATGAGTGAGTGAGTTAATGAGTGAGCTGATAGACTAGAAGAGTTTGGGGAACGTGATCAAGGAATCGAAGATGGAGCCGGATCCAGAGTTAGAGGATTCTTGGGTAGATCGTTTGGACCCTTTCTCTTTTTGATCAAAGAGATACTTTGATTGATGAAGCGAAAGAGTGATCAGAATGGAGTTTGACTGATTAGGGATGAAAAGATGGAAATCTTCATAGGCAACTTGCTTATAAGGGAAGAGTTGATAGAAGTGTACTGTTTGAATCTGATACTCTTTCGCATTCTCGGGATTGAGATCTCCAATCTCTTTCAGCGCCTTGCATTGAAAGAGGTAAGCGGGAGAGAGATGGATAAACCCTTTGCCATCCGATGGATCTGGATGGAGAAAATAGATATATGCCTTGATCATCTTTTTATGAAAGAAGGATCCTGAGAGAACCATTACGAAAGGGCTCGCAAAGTCAATATGAAATCCATCTGATTGAATCTCTTTGTAAAACTCTTCCATATTGCGATATACCATTACGATCTCTACCGTTGGGTGAAAAATATGAACCCCTTGAAAGAGATCATACCCTAAGAGGGTGTGTCCATAGATTGCATAGTCAATGTTATGCACTTCAAATAAGTCGTGAAGATACTTAAGAAAGAACTTAATGCTAAGTAACTCTCTCTCTCGATTGCGCTCATTGAGTGTCTGAAGAAGTTGGCCCTTGATCTCAATCTTTTGACACGGGATCTTATGTTCCACCCCATTCAATGTGTAATGATAGCTATCCCCTGTTAGCATCTTCTGGGTTAGGTTTGATAGAAATCAACCTTCATACTATCTTTTTATGGATAAATTAAGAGAGAAGAGAACGAGGAGGAATGGCGGAGAGCGGAGAGCGGAGAGCGGACAGAGAAGATAGAAATTATGTATCAAAAGGATAGTTACTTCACAAATGTCCTACTTCACTTCTATCGGAAACTTCGCTACCTTCGAGGGATCTGGATCTACAAGTAGTCTGATCCCATCCCAAACACATAGCCAAGTGCAAAACCCCGTTGCAAGTCGCCAAGTGATGACCCCTGGAGTGGGTATGATCGGTATTTCGGGCACAGGTCCTGTGAGTGCCGTCCAACGAAATCGCGTCAACGAAACGATCCCTCAGACAAGCCGAAATGATCGCAAATTGGCCGATTATGGAGGGAGTGTAATGAGTAATGTTGGGAATAGCGGGGCTGGATATGGCACCTATATGCCATTTCAAGAGAGCAGCTTCTCTCGGAAAGAGGCGCATCAAACTCCTCCTCCACATTCTCAGCAAGGTGGAGGTGGAGGTGGAGGTGGCGTTAGCGGGATGCCACCGGTATCCGACTCCTATGCTCGCCAGTTTGATCAAGCACAGTATGTAAACCCGGCGCTCGATATCCGCAAATCCTACAATAGTGTCCCAAGTGTACCTCTTAAGAGTAACTATGATAACTATATGTTCGAACACAATGCGAACTATATGTACAATGCAGAGAGGAATCTTGGCTTGGGTATCCCAATGAACTCGAATATGGGATATGATCGGAATGGTGAAGTGGGACAGAGGCGCCGATGTGCGGGCTCGGCTGGGACTGTCCAAAGTGCAATTCAGGGTGATCCGGGAAGTCGTTATTTTTTCCAGAACTTCGAAACCCTGAACAAAATCGCTGAGAATGAAGAGCATATCAACCGCTTTATGGACCGCAACCCCGTCAACACCCGCAGAGATGAAGTCGAGAAAGAGCGCCTGGCAGATCGCAAACAGTTTATGAGCTCACAGGGTGGGATAATGCGAAGTCAAGTGGGGACGATCTCGGAGATTACGCCCCAGCAAACACGTCGCAATTCGTAATCGATTTGGGTATCGTATAGGATATGTGTAGGATATGTGCGGATATTCATTAGAAAAAATTATCGATCAATAATAGAGGTTATGGTATTCGTATTTGGGCGATTCTACCATATTTTTTTTTACATAAAATGAACGATGATAGTCCGGAAAAGCAGGTAGAGGTGAAGAAGAAAGAGCAGCTCTTTAAGAAGATGCCGTCCAAGGAGTTTGTAGAGAGTGTGCTCAAGTTGTTTATCCCAAACGGTTTCCAAGATATATATTACCAGTTTTCCCGAAAGATGATGATTGAAAAAGGTGTGGTGGAGAAGTTAGAGGGTATGAAAGATCAGCTGAAAGAGTACTATATGAATTGCAAACACGCGAAGTACCTAGATACAATGGATCCGAAAAAGGCAGTGACCATCTTGCGACAACTTCTTCGTCCCTATCATTACCGCGTTGTCTCAATGGAAAAATATTACAATGGCCAAAAGTACCTTCTCTACAAGATCGAATCGATCGAGCCTGAGAAAGAGATGCATCAGAAGAGCTTGATGGTAAAGATCGATCTATCTCCTGTGGCTCTCGCAAAAGAGGCAAAAGAGGGGAAAGAGGCAAAAGAGGCAAAAGAGTAAAAATCTTCGCTTATTATAGTAATCCTACATTGATAGATAAGATGTTTGCCTTTGGTCAAGCAAACCAAGCGAACAATCATCAGGCGGCGAATAAGGATGGTTCTGCCCCAAATCTGTTCCAGAATCGGGCAAATGGTAACGGTAACGGTAACGGCAATGGTAATGCAAATCGAAAGAATAATCTAAATAATCTCTTCAATCGCCCTCGCAATGGAAATAACTTACTACGAGAGAAGAGGAATCGGAATGGGAACGGGAACGGGAATGGGAACGGGAATGGGAATGGGAATGGGAACGGGAATGGGAATCGGATTAGGAACAGGAATATGTTAAACCGCGGTGCTATGAACAATCGCGCTGGTATGAATGCTGGAGTTGCCAATTCGGGATCTCCCGTAACTCAATCTGCAGAGGAGGTCCCTCTTCCCGCGCCAATGGGTATTATGGAGGGAGCGGAGGGTGCAGAGGGTGTAGAGGGAGCGGAAGAGACGAACAATACAGTTTATGGAGACAAACATCACTTTTACATTGGATCGATGATTCATCGCAATTATACGGCGGATTTGGCACGTCTCCAAAAGGAAGTGAAGTCGCCTGAGTTCCAAAACCCTCGCTGGAACATCTTCCACCTTCGCCACATCTACTTAGGATATCTCGATACCCGCGTCGCCAAAGAGATGATGAAGAAGATCTTCCTTCCCCTCTGCCTCGCCATTGGACAATCCTTTGGACCCATTCAGTGTGACTATACCAAGCTTTTGTATCGCAGCAAGCCTCCAAAGAACACCGGTCCCAAGATTGTCTCTCTCGGTTTCAAGGATAGTGCCAGTGTTCTCCAAAAGAAGATCATCCCTTATCTCAAGCGGGAAGGTCTCCGCAAGATCTATAACGTCGAGTCAAAGCCCGAAACACCCGCCGTCGATCTCCTCTATCTTAATGCCCCGGATGACGTCTATCGCCAAGTGGCCAGTATGATGAGCAAGCGCATCCGTATTCCTACTCGCGGGTTTGAAATCAATCACCTTTGCCTCATCAAGGAAACACCCTATGCCCGTCGTGGTGGTATCCCCAGCCGATATGACAGAATGAACGTCGAGAGTGTGAAGGGTTATTACTACCCGCTTAAGGGAAACAAGGAGGAGTTTAACCGGGAATACACCCGCATTGAACAGATGCGCATCGAGAATGATGCGGCAAATGCCGGGGATCAACCGCCAATGTAGTTATCTTAAAGAGATTGATTTGGTATAAAAGGAAGGGTGATGGGAAACCTTGGTTTCCCATCGAGGAGGTAGGGTAGGAACCTTAGGTTCCTACCACAGATGCGCATCGAGAATGACGCGGCAAATGCCGGTGATCAACCCGGGTTTTAACGGGTTTTAACCGGCTTTAAGCCAGCTTAAAGAGATCTCAATAACTATATAAATATGCCTCTTTTCACCATATGTCCCGGTCGGTGATCTGAGACAACTCCTCAAGGATGGCAGAGATGTCTTGATCGGTTAAGGTATACCGCTTATCTCGAACCTCTTTAAGATACCCTTCTAAATGCCCCATCCGATCTAAGATCTGATTCTGCTTTGCAACCCTTCGCTGAAAGATCTGTAAGATACCCCATACAATCAACGCCGCAAAGAGCGTTAATAAGAGAAATACCAATAGCTCGTTCTTCATTGTGATTGTGAATGTGATCGTTAACGTCAACCTACTATTCTATATAAGGAATTTATATAGAATCATTCTCCTCGTTGCTTTGCCTTTCGTTTAAACCCCTTATACCTTATCTATCAAGAGTATAAAGAGATTGATCCATAATATCATTATATAGATCATTTAGATTCATAAAGAGATGAAGTCGATATTGATCATTGGCGGGACAGGATCCCTCGGAAATGCCCTCGTACAACGTTACTTGACTGACCACATTTTATACATCTATTCCCGCGATGAGTCCAAGCATTGGAAGATGAAGATTGACTACCAGTATCACCCAAATCTCCGATTCGTCATTGGTGACATCCGCAACAAGGAGAAGGTAACCCAAACCCTCCTCCGGATCAAGCCAAATGTAGTAATCATCGCCGCCGCGATGAAGCACATTGACCAATGCGAGTATGAGGTAAACGAGTCGATCGAGACCAATATGATGGGTACCAAGAACGTATTGAACGCCGTCGAAGAGAACTTGACCGTTTTACGCGGAGTTCTCGAAACCGTCTGCTTTATTAGCACCGACAAGGCTTGTTCTCCTGTCAATGTCTACGGAATGTGCAAGGCAATCTCTGAAGGACTAATGGTGGAGAAGTCGCGATACATTCCCGAGATCAAGTTTGTCACCGTTCGATACGGGAATGTCCTCAACTCGAATGGAAGCATCATCCCAATGCTCCACAAAATTGGCCAAAATGCGGACATTCAGGAGTTTAAGCTGACCCATCCCGGAATGACCCGCTTTGTAATGACCCTTGAACAGAGCGTCGATCTAATCGCTCACGCCATTGATTTTGCCCAATCGGGTGACATCGTGATCCCGGAGTTGATCTCGCTCAATGTCCGGGATCTTCTTGAGATCTTTAGCGAGATTTATAAGAAGCCCGTTGTGGTCTCGGGACTGCGGGCTGGAGAGAAGCTGCTCGAGTCCCTGATTAACGAGACACAGTCATACAGAATCCAGTTCCAGGATCCAGTGGAGAAGAAGGGATATATCTATATCCGTCCCTCGTATGTCAACTACTTTGACGATTCCAGCGTCCGCGACTATAATAGTACCATCAATCCTCTCTCCAAAGAGGAGCTTCACCAATACCTGGTCGATCTTAAGCTAATTTGATCGGGGTCTGGGGATACGGATAGGGGATGGGATAGGGTCAACTTCCCTGGCAAACCAAAGGTTTGCGGGAAGTAGCAGGGAGTCGTCAAGTCCTCGTATAAATATACCAAAATATACATCATTTATAGATAGATTATATCTATAGATCTCGGTTGCCACCTTGCAAGAATGCTTGATGAGATAGATGGCCCTATTCTTCCCCGCGTGATTATCTTTGGAGCTCGCGGGATGCTCGGTTCCTATGTAAGCCGTTATCTACGTTCGACTGAACAGTATCACTCGATTATTGAGTTAACACGTGATGATTATGATATCGCCAATGGGAATCGCGTGGAACTTTTCGGGATTCTCCATAAGTACCGCGCACGAGGTCGTGGGACAGTCATTATCAATTGCGCCGGAATCATTCCTCAAAGTGGGGAGAAAGATACAGCAAAGTATATCGCGGTCAATGCCCACTTTCCTGTGATGTTGGATGAGTATGCAGGATTGTTTGGAATCAAACTGATCCATATCACGACCGATTGCATCTTTCACGGGCGCGATGGGAAGGGCGGATATGTAGAGTGTGATTCCATCGAGAAGGGGAGTGGGGATGGGGATAAGAACCCTTACTTAGAGACGAATGATTATGGAAGATCCAAGAGAGAGTGTGAAGAGGCGATGGTCAATGGAATGATCATTCGGACGAGCATTATAGGCGAAGAGCTGAAGACACGTCGCTCTCTGATCGAGTATATCAAGAGCCAACGAGGCGGAAAGATTCGGGGCTACGCCAATCATTACTGGAATGGTGTGACGACACTTCAACTTGCCAAGATCATCCATACAGTGATTGAGAAGAAGCTCTATCTTGAGTGGAAAGGCGGCGTTCGCCACTTCTTCTCGCCTCGTGTCTATTCCAAGTACGAGATCTGCAAGATGGTCAATGATGTCTATAATCTAGGGATTGATGTGGAAGAGTATGAGGCCGAAGGAGGTGTGATTAATAAGTCCCTTTCGACGGAGTATACGGAATGGTACCAGACTCACTTTGTCTCTTCCATTCCAAGCTTAGAAGAGCAGATCCAAGAACTTTACACGTATGGTAATAACTCCCTGCGAGCTTCTCCTCATCTTTGATAAATCAAGAAGGTTGACGACTTCCCTGCTACTCTCTGGATCTCAAAGAGATCCCAAGAGAGTTGTTACAGATCATTCCATCATCTCATAAAATAAAGCATTGATACCAAGTATCAGAATCGATTCTATTACAAGTATGGTAATAGAATCAAACGATTGGAAGAGTTTAGTATTCATCTTTCTCGGGCTTATAACGGGAACGTCGTGGGACCATACCATAGATGGTGACGGGTATGGTACTGATCCGCTTGTTGGATTTGATCCCTTTATCATAGAAGATCTTATTGACGATCTCTTCAAAGTCGGCGCATACTTTCTCTAACTCGTTGATGCAGACATCACGTGTCCATAAAAAGCCTTTGTGGAGGATGTTGTCAAAGGTTCGTGTACTGGGGTCATAGGTCTTGTGCCAAGTATCGCACTTGTACTTTAGCTTCATCACACTGTAATAACGGAGAATGTCCTTCTTGATATCTTCAAGATCCGCATCTTCACGGTTCATCAGCGCTTCCATACATTCCTCTAACTTGTCCATCAACATCATACAGGCGTCCTCCTTCTTGATTTCGTGGAGCCCTTCGCCGGAGAAGATGATGGCGTTCTTCTTGTTAAAGATGATGTTCTTGTTCTCATCGTTCTTCATAATCGATCGCATAAAGTTCTTGATCACGTAAAAGTCTTCATCCTTCATATCCTCCTTGGTCACGTGATCATAGTTATAGCCTTCATTGATAAAGTCCCGGAGCTTGACTTGGAGATAGTTACCGTTGTTTAAATTGGTACTGTTATTAATGGTCTGGTTGTGAATGTTCTGGATGTTGTAGGTATTACCACAGTTGACCATACTATTGTGGATATGCGTGGATGATGCGACAAAGTCCATCATAGATTGTTGTCGTTGTAGTTGATCTTGTTGTTGATGCTGTAAGAACATCTTCTGTTTGTCTTGAATCAGCTTCATCTTGCGATTATGTATACATCTCTTCTGGTTCTGGATATGATTTATTAACCTGTACTTTGTACAAAAAACATAACCACACATCATACAAGTATGTCTTGATTTATCATCTTCTTTACTATCTATGGTAGCATTATCTTCTTTAACATTAGATAAACTTGATGGTTCAGAGGTAGTAGATGTAGGATCGGTAGATTGATCGACTTTACTATGTTCAGTCTCGTTTATACCTTGAAGAAGGTTAGAAGGTTTTTGAGGACTTTCAGATGGTGCCATTGTGAGTGATGCTTTTAATGTTTCATCTTCAAACTCATTGATAAGAGACATCATATCTTCCATATTCATACTTCCATACAACATCTTTTTCCGGTCCTTAGGAGGTTTATACACCTGAAGTGATGAAGTGCTCTGAGACTCAGTTAGTTTTGATTGATCCAGTAATGATATTAACTCTTTACTGTAACTTACTATATTTGCAGGATCTTTGAGTATCGCATTCATCTTTTTATAGTATGCAAAGGATGGGTGTATCAACTTTACCTTATCACTTGACTCCTTCTCTCCTTCTTTCACTTCTTTCACTTCTTTCACTTCTTCCTCCTTCTCTTCCTGATCCTCATTGTATATCTCATTATCTTGAGGAAACAAAAGCTTACTAAGGTTGGTCGTTCCAAAATGGCTACTTTTCGATGGCTTGCGAGTTGCTTTCGACTTCCAATATTCAATCACAGATAAGCTTTGATCTTTGTTTGTTTCAAATGAGACCACTTGAGTAGTCGACTTCTCAATGGTACTACAATCAATCTCTTTAATCTTACTCTGTGCATCTTGTTTAGCGGGGATCTTCTCTTGATCTTTTATCAGTGGCACTGATGCAGTTCCCTTGTTATAATAAGAGTCGATATCTTTCTGAGTTATAGGGATAACATCACCATCATACGCGGTAATAAAATATGTTAAGATATCATATCTTAGAGGGTTCGTCCGGAAGAAAAGTTTGGTATCAACTTCAACGAAGATGTAGCGTTTTTTGCACGATATCTCTAACTGTTCATTATCACTAAGCCCCATAAAATGGCTTAGATAGAGATCACATAAGGTCTCCCTTTCATAGTGTCGTTTCATATTTGTCTTAAGATGTGTTGTGTATAAACAACGATGACATATAAAGCAGGAGTTGTCCTTTGTAAACTTCATATGTGATGAATAACTTTAGTAAAATGTAATATTATGGTAATGTTATGGTAATAGATAGTAAGATATACTTATACTATTATACCATATAACTTTTCTTTATATCAAACGCAGTTTATTCAATCTCATTCCTAAAGTTATTCACTGTATGCATCATATTTTATCATTGAATAATCTATATATTCACACCGTTTCTATTACCATATACAGTAATAGAAAATGTTATTCAATCTATGTTATTCGTTTTACAGTAGTTACACTACTGACAGTAGTTACTGGACTTACAGATATTATTCAACGTGAGTTAGGCAAATTTTGGTCCCTTAAAAAAAAGGACCTCAAACATCTTGATCTGAGTCGTTTATTTTTGAGGACTAAATTTTCCGTAAAACACATTGAATAATATCTGTAAGTCCAGTAACTACTGTCAATACTGTAAGTAATGTAACTATTGTAATAGATGAATAATGTATATTGAATAATATTTTTATTACTGAATATGGTAATAGAAACTAAGACTATATATAGATTATTCATTATGAATATCTTAATCATCTTACTGATCTTGTTCTCGATATTCAATTTGTATAGTTTGATAAGATTTTATTCGTTAGTGCAAGCAGTTCATCTTTTATAGCTGGGTCTGATTCTTCTTGTTTTTTCATAATCATACTTACCTTCTGATTACGTAAGCATCTCTTTGCTTGTTCGATGTGTGTCATTAACCTCTGTTTAGAACAGAATGTACTACCACAACTATTACATATGTTCTTTGAAGAGTCATCACTTGTCTCTATATCTAAAGAGTTACTATGATCTTGTTTATCCAATACACTCAACGCTGACGACTCCCTGCTACTTTCTGGATCTCTTTGAGATCCTAAAAAAGTAGTCTTGTTTTTAGCATTGATCTCCTTGAGTCGTTGGTTATACAAGCATCTTGATTTTTTCTCTATGTGTGCTATTAACCTCTGTTTAGAACAGAATGTACTACCACACTGTGCACACTCGAACTTTGTAGATAACGTATCCTCTATTGTACTGTCTGTATGATTTGTAATGTCTATGTGATTCATTGTTGTAGGTTATGTATTTATATATAGGGTACTCTTTATATCACTACCATACCATTACATCTTTTTATCTATAAAATATTTTAAGACTTGATCTCGATATCAACCTTCTAAGGAGATCATCCTTGACCCCGTCTATCCTTTCTCTTCGTTTGATTTCATTAAGATTGATCTTGATCTTAGATAGAACCCACATATTCAATCATCCAATGTCTGGCTTTAACAAGACCGTTGTTACCATTACCGGGATTCGTCCCGACTTCATCCGAATGGCCGAGATCTTCCGGAAGCTTGACCAGAACTTCGATCATATCCTGATTCACACTGGCCAGCACTATGACAAGCTTCTCTCGGACGTCTTCTTTGAGGAGCTTAATATCCGTCGCCCAGACTATATCCTCAACACCGGCTCTGAGTCCTCCAATCACTTCGAGCAACTCAGCTACCTCTCTCGTGAAGTCCCCAAACTCTTTAAGACCCACGGGATCAAGCCCGATCTGATTCTCTTTCTTGGAGATGCAAATACATCCGGGTTTGCCTTCCCCCTGAAGAAGGAGGGTTATAAGATCGGTCATATTGAGGCTGGTATGCGCTCTTTCGACAAGCGTATGCTTGAAGAGATCAACCGCACCGTATGTGATCATTGCAGTGATATCCTCTTTGTCTATCACGAGGAGTATAAGCGTTTCTTGGAGCTGGAAAACATTCGTAAGAATGTTCACGTCGTCGGAAACACCATCGTTGAGGTTTCCAATCTCGTCCGTGATGAAATCTTTTCAACCGGTCCCAAGCGCAAAGATATGATCTTGATTGACATCCATCGCCCCGAGAACTTCAAATATCGCGCACGTCTCGAGCGCATCATCGAAATCGGAAATCATCTTGCCAGTCGTTATGGCATTCCCGTGAAAATTCTCTACTTCAAGCGCCTGGAGGATAACCTGAAGGAGTGGGGTCTCTCTCTCGGCGCCATTGAGATGATTCCGTTGATGTCATACAAGAATTATCTGACAACGATCTATCACTGCAAGTTTATCATCTCCGATAGCGGGACGGGTCAAGAGGAGCCTGCCATCTTCGATACCAAAGTGCTGGTTCCCAGGGATTACACGGAGCGTCCTCAGAGCTATGAAGGGAACTGTTCCAAATACTTGAACCTCAATCTGGAGCTGAATGATGATTCAGAGGGTTCGCTGGAGAGATGTTTGACGTGGGCTGAAAACCCAAATGTGGAGATGGACTTGACCTGGCTCGGTGAAGGCAAGACATCCGACCTGGTCATCCATCATATCAAAGAGTTCTTTGAGCACTCTTCATAAAAGATCCGGATAAGGGTGATAGTGGTCGTGCTAGTGATGATAATGATACAAGGTTGATATATAAATGGACGATTTATATATCAAGATGATAGTTGATGATCTCTTAGTTGGTAATGTAGGTAAACGTGGTGATGTGATGAATCACATCATTCTGCTTGAATGCATTTGCTGGAGTCATTATATTCATATTTGTCTCAAATAGTTGTCGGTTTTTATGAACAAGATCGCCAAAGTCCGGTCGTAAAAGTTGATCATCTGACCCCGATGTATGATACTGATGAATCCCCATATATTGGTTTGAATCAATGGTCTCAATCGGGAAGACTTTCGCAATTCGTTCAACAAAATCATTGTCATCATACCATAGACCATCCTTGAATTCAAGATCAAACCCTCCGATCTTCTTTTGGAACTCTTCACGAGATATAACGCTTAAGAAGTGCAGGTTACGCTTGTTGTACTCGATGTGGTTATACCACCCACGCCAATCGTGGACAATGTTTCGTCGATAAAAGATCCCGGATGCGTTACAGGTTCTTCCTTCCCGGATACCGTGGCGAAGCCAATGAAGCTCTGCATCTTCGGGTGAACAGTTCTCAAACTCAGGATAGAGAGCCTTGTAATAATCAAAGTCAAACTGGAAGTCCAGATAGTTGATCTTCTGCATAAACTCTTGGTAGATCATCTTTCCATCTGGAATCTGCTCAGAAGAGAGATCACGTAACTGTTTGTTATGACTGAATGACGGTGAGCAAAAGACAGGGAAGGTATAGTAAACATCGAGTTTGCAGTTCTTCAGATAGTAGTCAAAGAGATCATCGCAATGATAGATCTCCGGATTCTGAATAAACATCACATCCTTCGATGCAAAATGGAACCCAACATTGTAAGGTACCACCGGATTGATCCACGTCTTTTTCTCTTTCGCCAGCTTGATCAAGATCACTTTGTACGGAAAGTGATTGCCCGTAACAAAGGGGGTTAGATCTTGATCCGGTTCACTCCCGTCATCCACAATGATCACCTCAAAGTCATACTTTCCCGCATAGAGTGGAATAAATCGATGAAGTGTGTTGATCGTCTGTTCAAGGCGGTTGTGGTATGCCATTACTACTGAGAACGAGAAGGATCGTTTGCTTTCTGCACATTGTCCTTCAGGCCCAGATCCCGATCCCTCCATTTGCTCGTTGTCCAAAATCAAAAAGTGCTATATTATAGCTTTATACAACTTCTCTTTAAGCTGAACGAGAATAGGATCTAAGATCTAA
>JACCDW010442916.1_pt1 | contig 23575 bp, 14 predicted proteins | sample 7449781 | NCBI WGS metagenome assembly JACCDW01 (sample SAMN15323449, study PRJNA562643) | freshwater metagenome | isolation source: river surface water | place: USA:Blue River Watershed | collected 2017-08-18
ATTTCGCCAACGTTGTGTTGATGACCCTAAATCAAGGGTGGCGTTAGTCGCCGGCAACATATGACCTGCACTTGTGTAATTACCTGAAGTGTCAATAGATCCAACAACTGTGCCGCCGGTTTCACCCAATTGTTTAACAAATCTTAACTTACTATCTGCAACATCAATACCAAAATTAGTAGCATTAGCATAGTAGAAATGAATGCCCGGGGTATCTATAGTACCATTATCAAGTAAAATATCTCCACCTGTAGTACTAAGAGTCTTAGTAAATGTTCCGGTCCCGCCTACAAGTTTGTTTGCGTAGCTTACATTAGCACTAGTAATGTTACCCGTAGCACTTATTGTAGTTGCAACTACCCCAGAAGATGTGACTGCTAACGGGGCACCATTGGATAATACGTTTCCATTAGGATGAACAGTAATTGTATCTAGGCCACCTATACCAGAAGTACCTTGGAAGTAACTAATACCATAAGTGTTAGCATTAAAGAAATTCCAAATCGGGTTTCTAGCACCTGTTAGATACGCTGTTGATTGGAATCCTGTTCCGGCTGCTGCTTGTACGCCACCTGAACTTATGACATTACCACCAGTAATGTTACCACTTACGCTACTTGTTGTACCGCTCAAGTTACCAACAAATGTTGTGGCTCCCACGTTACCAATATTAGCATTGCCTGTGGTTTTATTAAATGTGAATGCAGAAGAACCGTTTAACGCACCCGCATCGTTAAACTGAACTTGCGTATTGACACCGCCGGGAGTACTATTACCTACTGTTACACTATTAATATTTGTACCGCCACCTGTAATAGCTGCCCAACCTGCCACCGCTGATGAGAATGTCATTGTCAACGAGTTAGCGTTTGTATAACTAATAGTTGGATAATCATATCTACCGCTGTATGAATTACCGTTTGAGTCAATAGGTTCTACAGTTACATACTGTCTATTAAGGTTATGATTGACTACCCAAACTGTGTTCGCAGAATTCTGATTATGTAGATAATAACCACCTGTTGGATCAACCCAACTTAATACACCGGAACCATTTGTTTTCAAAATTTGGTTAGCACTGCCGCCAGTGATTGTGATATTACCCACAGCACCCAGATTACTTGTTCCAGCAACACTCAATGATCCGGCACTTATTAAACCAGTAGTTCCTAAGTTACCAACGTTAGCATTACCTGAAACTGATATGCTTGTACCTGTTGCAGCCCCGATGTTTGGTGTTGTTAGTGTTGGAGATGTAGACAATACCACATCTCCTGTACCAGTGTATGTTGAGAAATCAGTAATACCAGATTCCCAATCGGCCGCTGATGTTAGTGTAGTGCCGACACAAGTAACCATTGCAGTAGTACCTGGAATTACAACGATTACATTGTTTAATCCAGATGACTGAACAGTAACGTTTCCTGTACTGTTGTTAACGATATGGAATGTCCAACCAGTTTGTAATGTACTTGTCACTGGCAACACAACTGTCTGTGTACTTGTACCTGTAAACTGTTGATAGTATGAACTTGTATTAGTTAATGTTGTAGTGCCAGCAGCCGTTGCAGTTGAAGTATATCCCATTAATGCAGCCATTGCTGCTGGTGCAGTTGTTTTACCTGTACCACCGTAAGCAAGACTTACTACATTTGCTGACCAGGTACCGGTTGTAATATTACCTACACCAGTAATGTTAGGTTGACTTGCAGTAGACAATGTACCGACAATATTTGTTGCACCTATATTACCAACGTTAGCATTACCGGTTGCACTTAATGTTGTTGCAAATACGCCATTTGCACCCAAGTTTCCAACGTTTGCATTGCCTGATACTGACAATGTTGTTAGTGTGCCTACTGCTGTGATATTTGTTTGGCTTGCTGTAGATAATGTACCAACAATATTTGTTGCACCTATATTACCAACGTTAGCATTACCAGTCGCACTTAATGTTGTTGCAAATACGCCAGTCGCACCTAAGTTACCTACGTTACTGTTGCCGGTACCTGATAGATTACCAACATGTAATGTAGCAGTAACATTACCAAATGTACCATTACCGGTCGCAGAAACAATGCCTGCAGTGATAATATTAGCTGCATTCAGATTACCAGTAGCAGTAATTATGCCTGCAATACCTAAATTACCTACGTTTGCATTACCTGCACTACTTATTGTACCTGTTGCAATTAAATTACCTAATTTAACTGTGGGGTATGTAGCATTTGCCCAATCTATTACAGTTGTGGGTTCTGCCACAACTCCATCAAAGAATGTCCAATAATCGTTTGATGCATTACGTGCAATACCAGTATGATAGTACGTACCATTATTGTAACTACCAACCATACCCAAATCAACAATATCACCAGTGTTGTTGGCTCCAATATAAATCAATGGGTCGCCAACTACTAAATCAGTTACGTTACTGTAGTTTAGATTACCTGTAACATTTATATTGCCCGTAACATCTAAGTTACCGTTAAGTACAGACAATGTTCCAGTAGTTACTTGTAATCCATTACCTGTAGTTATCTTATTTGTTGTTGTTATGTTATTTGCCGAAACATTTGATGTGAATACACCAAATGTTGCACCTATATTACCAACGTTGGCATTACCTGTAGCAGTGATTATACCATTTGTTATTAAATTGGCGCCGATGAGGTTACCAGTAGCTGTTACTCTGTTAAACGTAAAGTTGCCAGTTTCATCAACTATATAAGGTTCTATTTTTACTAATGCCATATTTTACCTTTTGTTATTTATTTAACAGCCCTCTAATAATTTTATAATCATACATTCGCTGTGTTGGTCGACGGGAACGCTCTGCCAACACCCCATATGATTCTAACTGCACCGCCTGCGCCTGCGCCCCATGTGCCACCACGTCCAGGTGCTCCGCCACCGCCACCGTAGCTGCCACCATAATTAACTGAGTCGGTAGTATTTGTAGCAGGTAAGCCTCCTGATCCGCCACCACCACGATAAACGCCGTTACCGCCTGAACCAGTTGCGCCTGCGCCATATATTCCTACACCGCCGCCACCGCAACCTGCGCCATAGCTTGATGGTGAACCACCGCCACCGCCTGATCCACCAGATCCAGTGCCACCTGAAAGAGTGTTGGTAAATCCGGCGCCTTTACCACCAGTACCAGAATAACCGCCTGCGCCTCCGCCGCCACCACCTTCTGGTGTTTGGTCTGAGCCGCTTTGATAATCTTGACAGCCGCCGCCTGCGCCGCCAGTGCCACCACCGTCACCCGTATAACTTCCGCCTGGACCACCCGTTGATGCCTGGCCAGCAGCAAATCCACCTTGGCCGCCACCGCCTTTAACAGTAGCAGTACTAATAAAATAACTGTCTCCACCGTTTGCTCCGGCAGTGGAACCTCCTGATCCTACCACAACAGTATATGATTGACCTGGGGTGACTGCAATGCTATTTTTCCATCCTAGGCCTCCACCACCACCACCAGTAGCAACTGTACCTGATCCGCCTGCGCCACCACCACCAACAGCTACAACACTGACACTGGTAACTCCTGATGGAGCAGTCCAAGAATATGTTCCTGCAGTAGTGAATTCAGTTTGCCCTTGAATTACCGCTGTAATTGCCCAATTTACAGTTATTGCTGAACTTTTTCCAGATGTTGCAGTGGCAGTAATTAACGAAGAACTATTACCTGCAACAGTAGGTGTACCGCTTATTGTAGATCCGGATAATGTTAATCCTGTCGGTAAAGCGTTTGCCGTGTATGTTATGCTCGTGTTCAATAAATTTGTAGCACTGAGAGATTGAGAAAAAGCAGAATCTTTAAGAGTTGTATATGTTGTCCCATTCGTTGGACTAGACCAAGTTACTACGTCCGGGTTAACAGTCACACTAAATGATCTACGTGTATCTTGTTGTTCTTGGTCGGTTGCATCTATTCCAAATGTATATGTAGTAGCGGTTGCAACTGAACCAGCCGTACCTGTAATTGCACCAGTAGAAGAATTTAATGATCCACCGGACACTAGTGTTCCTGATCCTACAGAATATGTTATGGCGCTGTCACTGGTTGCAGAAACTGTATAATTTAATGCTTGTGTTTCATACAATGAACCTAAACTTCCCGCGGGTGTAGACCAAGAAGGTGTACCGCTATACTGTATTCCAATGACATATATTGCAGTGCCGCCATCTGTATTTGTCACATATAATATATATGACCCTGAATTATTTGCAGGGCTAACAAATGTGATTGTTTCTGAGTCTACGACAGATACTACTCCTACAGTTGAAGAACCAATAATAACAGATGCTCCTGCTTGAAACCCGGATCCATTTATTGTGATTGTTTGTCCACCTGCAGTAGATGCAGCCGTGTCATCTCCTGGATAAGTAATTGAATTAATTTTTGGCGATTCGAGAGAATTCAACGTAGGTGCTAGCACCTCGGTTAGTGTATCATTTTGTAATGTAGAGTATGATTGAGTAGTCATTATAGTCCAATCGCTTTCCATCCGTATGTTGAGTTACTGTATACTAATTCAACAGTAGCATTGTCGTAGTCGATAAGTAAATCTGATGCGGCTCCTTGAATATTGTGCCCATTTCGCAATACTGTAATATTATTAGCTCCGGCAGCTCCTGCAAGGTCATTTATTTTAATAGTGTCACCTAATGTACCGCTAATAGGTAATGTGACAGAAATTGCGCCTGCGGAAGAGTCTACAAAATATCCATTAAATGCAAGCATCTGAGCATTTGCACCCACGATATTCCAAGTTAATCCTGCATTATTTGAAGAAGGGGGAGCACTAATTGCAGTCGATGTGAAAGTAGTTACTTCGATAGGGGATCCACTTGGCGGAGCAGAAGAAAATGTTAGTACATTGCCTGACACTGAATATGATATTTTAGGTTGCAGCGTACCGGCAACTCCAACAATCGTGTAATTTTCAGATGCAGGGCTTACAGACAATGTATAGCTTGTATTACTGCCATCACCAGTGAACTCGTCAACAACTATACTTGTTGTGATTGACGACCATGCTAAATTTCCAGTACCATCAGTAGATAAAACATATCCGTTTGTACCACCTGTAATGCGTACATTGCCAACAGCACCTAAATCACTTGTTCCAGAAACAGAAAGCGTACCTGCACTTGTTAAACCAGTAGTACTGAAATTTCCACCTGTGATGTTGCCTGTCGCAGTTATTAATCCACCTGTGCCCAAGTTACCTACGTTACTATTTCCAGTCGAACTTAGTGTGGTTGCAAACACTCCTGTAGCACCCAAGTTACCCACGTTGCTGTTACCACTTACACTTAATGTACCGTTGATATTAGCACCGGTGCCTGTTACAACTAATACATTGGCATTTCCTGCTGCGCTTATGTTTACATTTCCATTAGCAACGGGAATATTTACATTACTATTACCGTTACTGATACTTGATGTACTGATTGATTGCCAACTCAATACACCGGAACCATTGGTTTGTAAATATTGGCCTGAACTACCACCGGTGATTGTTACATTACCGACTGCGCCCAAATTGCTTGTACCAGTCACACTTAATGTGCCTGCATTTACTAAACCAGTCGTAGTTACGTTTCCACCTATTACATTACCAGTAGCACTGATGTTAGCTGATATAATCACGTTTCCAGCAATGTTGGCGCCTGATGTGATGTTAGCAGCAAATGAAATATTGCTATTAGATTGTCCTAATGTTAAAGTTTTCCCAGCTAGGGCACGTATTGCACCGTTTTGTTCAAAAATAATGTCAACACTATTTACTCCATCACCAACATAAACATTGGCTGCTAAATCACCAAGAGCTATATTACCCGTAATGTTTAATATATTAGCGTCATCTAATTGAATGGTTGCATCGACATTTCCGCCTGCATCCTTAAACTGAACCAAGCCTGAAGCTGGCGTAATTAATACATCTTTTGCCATATTATAATAACCTTCCTCCGATACGAGTTATAGGTGCTCCGAAGGCTGTTCCACTACTGACCTGGCCAGTTATGGTTCTTACACCTATGCCAGTGGGAATAAATGGTGCGCCAGGTAGTGTATCGTATTTAATCTGTAGTGGTTTTTCCCACCAGCCCTCACTAGCGTTTTGATTTTGGTTAACAATGCCCACTGATGCGTATCTAGCATAGTTCTTCGGTGGGTGTGTGATTGTGACACTTTGATATGTTGTCAAGTTCGCTGTGTTAAATGTGGCATTAGTTCTAGCACCGATAAGAGGATAGTTCGTAGTAGCATACTCGTTTTGTGTGCCATAGTAGAATCTATCACATGCATCTAAAATTTCTAACTTGGGGCTTGTGCCGTTGAACGCTGGATCAAACTTTAGTGTGCCTTGAACAGTGACTGTGGTATTGGCAGGAATGAAAATAATTTCGTCTAGTGCTGTTTCGAAATTTCCGCTGTCAACGTCTGTGGTCACACGCCAGGCTTGTTCTGTGGCGTCCCATAATCTTTGCCCACTGGGACTATAAATCATCACTGCATCAATTTCGTAATTGTGTTCTAGAGAATAATAAGGATAATCAGCAGGAATACCAAAGTTGTGATTTTGCCAGCCCGAATCATAGATAAATTGTTGAATTGGATTAATGAATTCATTATACAGCATCTGCATACTTCTGCCTGCGCTGGAAAGAACCGGTGTAAATGCTCGTTCATATCTGTTCTGAAACAGATAATATGCGGCACCATAACTGGTGTCACATTGAACTGATCTGCCTTGACCTACATTTCCATAATTATGATGAATTCCACGACCACCATAACGGGCTACGTTGTGCAAGAATCCTATGTCGTCTGATCGATGAGCGTAGTTATAGGCAAACTCCCAGGCGCCGCCCACAAGATGACTAGTTACATAGCACTGAATTTCACTACGAGCAGAATAGTTATTAAACATTCCTAGATTCTGCAAGTTATAACCTTCATCCGCAGTAATTCCATGAGTAGAGTTGTAAAGTATGCCCAGTCTAAAAGTGGCGTCGTTAAAATATCGTTGAATATACAAGCCACGAGTGCCAAAACTAAAGTTGTCTGTTTGACTGGGTGTGGCCCAAGTCAAACCTTCGAATTCTACTCCGCCATTGGCCTGATTTGGACTGCTCCATTGACCTCTCAACCAGAGTCTACTAGAGGTAGTATTGTTGTTAGAGAAGGTAGTAAACTCAATGTCACGCATGACCAATGAGGCCAAGTTATTGGTTGTAAATGCATTACCTCGGTTCAATGCAAACTGTGCATGGCCTTGCGTAGTGCTGATAGTTTGACTACTGACATAAACGTTGCCAGCAATCGGTGTTCCGTTTTTGCTTAACCACGGACTGTTAGTTGTTCCTGTAGCAAAAGCACCAAACACATCTTGTATTACCACCGTAGTGCTGTTAGTTGTGGCAGTCTTTACTACTCCTCTTGCTAAACTATAAGCCTGAGTAATAACGTCATTGACTGCAAATGATTGTGCAGCACTCAAGGTCAATGTAATTTCATAGTCACCAATTATTTCAATGTCTCGTGATAGTCTAACCACGTAAGCGCCAACATAGGCAATGTAGCCCAGTGAGTTGTTTAAGGTAATGGTATTTCCATTAATTGCTGTAATATTTCTTTTTTCTGGTCGCTCGTCAGTGTAGCTTGAGTCGTTTGGCCAATCAGCATCAATTAATATTTCATCACCCACACTGAAACCTGCCACACTGCTTAATTCAATTTGTGTCGCAGTTGATGCAGCCTGAATTGACACAGTTGTTGCTACTTTTCTAGCTTTAGATCCAATAGATTTTGGTTTTAATGGTCCTGTTGTATATACGGTAAGGCCTGTTACACTACCAACTGGAGTATTAGTTAGTTGAATTTGGTTTGTACTATAATTGATAGCTACTATAGTAGAAACATTTCTATTCGCCCCCGTACCAAATATTAATGCCTGCCATTCTCTAAAAACTTTAGCATTTGCTACGGTTATAATATTATCAGTTACACTTGATATAGTCGATGTAGGACCAACAAACTCTCTTAAATATAGATCGTTACCATTGATATCGTGTACGATAAATCCTTCATCTTCACGACCTGCAATCGAGTCAGTCATATTTCGTTTATAAAACGCCACCCAATCATTTATTGCAAAAGATGCTGAACTATCAACAGATATAAAACCTTGTTGGTATTGTGAGCTAGTAACTGCTGCTGATATATTTGTTATAGCAGCACCTTCAGATCCAATCATTTCTACAGTATTACCAATAGTGATAGTTCCACTGACTGTGCCTGAATTGACCACACTCAGTGTTACTGTAGTACCATTAATGTTAGTAACAGTGGCATTGGTGCCAATACCAGTGCCACCAAGTTTGTTGCCTACAATTATATTGGCAGCACTGGCCACAGTGATTGTGTTTTGTCCAGCTGTTCCAGTGGCCGTGGTAGTATTCTGTGTGTAGCTTCTGACGTCAAAAATGTTGTCAACTGCGGTAGTTCCTTTGAGCAACACTTTGACCCCGGTGTTCATAAAGAAGTTGCCGTTAACTGAAAAACTTCCGTTGAAACGAATCGCAGTGTTAGCGTTGAATCTCCAAGTGCCACCAGCATTAACTACACTAGATCCAAATCCTTCGTTCAACGGTGTTGCAATGTCATAAGTCACTGTGTGCCCGGCTGCCACAGTAAAAGTATCAGCATTGGCATTGGGGTATCCAGCTCCGCCCCAAGTGGCCGCACTACTAAAATTTCCCGATTGTGTAGATGTATATGCTGCCATTATAAATTTCTATCCCTATATAAATCTTCGACCAATCCCGGAACCTCAAGAGTCAATGGTGGAACATCTTTACGTCTAGCATGAATTATATAAAAGCAATCAACAACAGGAGCACCTTGAATTGTTACAATGTTTGACATTATGTTCTTAACTTTAACTTGTTCACATTCACCAATTGGAGTTAAATGAACTGTGATGGATTCTGTATCTACTAAATTTTTCCAGTAATCAGGTAAAACAATAGTTTCATTATTACAGCGACCCCTTGTATATATCGCATGTTCAGGACCTTCTAAGCACCCATGATATAATATAATTTCTTTTTTATCAGGATGTTGGATTGCAAAACTTTTAGTTGTTGCAACCAATGCCCCTCCGATGTGGGCATTACCTGATACTCCAAGACCACCTGCAGTTTTTAATGAACCAGTAGTAGGTGATGTTGCGGCAGTAGTTGATTTTACGTTAGCTAGGGTCGTAACTTCTAGTGTAGCCACGTTAGCTGTACCGACAGTCGTTATATTGCCACCAGTGATATTACCGGTAGCAGTAATTAATCCAGTTGCACCCAAATTACCAACGTTTGCATTACCGCTTACACTACTTGTTGTACCGGTCAAGTTACCACTAAATGTAGGACCAGCGAGAACACCAGTTGTATTGTTTGCTGTGAATCGGTTAGATGAACGTACCGGTATATTTCCTGAAGCTGCGGAAACAGTTGCTAAAAATCCATCTGAAACGTTGACTGTAACATTATCAGCTAATCCAGCACGTGAGCTATATAAGTTTGATACTTGAGTCGTTGAATTAACTACTAGCGGAGCGGTCCCTGTTGCCACCGTAGAAACTAATTGGCCCGATGTATTGATGTTTCCACCGGTGATGTTACCACTAGCAGAGAAAACGTTTGCAGTAACGGTTCCGTTAATGTTAACAGTGGTTGCTAATGTGGATAAAGCCGTTCTTACCCATGCAGTTTTAGAACTGGAATAAGTGTATAAAATTCCATTAACTACAGTAGTCTGTCCGTCAATAGGTGATGTGGGGAATAATGCCATGAATCTTTCCTGTTATATAATATTTATCTATATAATCACGGTTGGTCCTGTTGGTCCTCGTACCAATTACTGCTGGTTATTGACAAATTTTGGATATACCATAGTTATAATTACGCTATCCTTGTTATATATGCCCTGACGTTTCCACCTTGTAGCCCGGCTAGCGTCCCTACAGAGGACCATATAGTTGAGTTGTTATTCCATCTAGCAGTACCCATACAAACAGAATCAGTGTCTCCTCCTCTATATTGGGCAAATTTTATATTTCTAGTATTGTATAAAATGAATTTTCCCGATGGTGCTGTACCAGTGACGCCACCTAAGTGGTCGAAATAAAAATAGCTTAATGTTTGGTTAAACACAGAAAAACCAGGGCTTCCCCAATAAAATGCAGTAAACTGACTTCCATAACTTGTGTAATTTGGATATATGATAATATCAATGTTTGCTCCGCTAGCGGTAGTAGTGTAATTTAATTCATATACTGCATCTTCTAATATGTTTGAAGATATTTCTATAGAACTGACGCTATCAGCATAATAATAGTGTGTAATACCAAAATCGTATAAATTTAATGAATTGCCTGATCCAGGATTTCCCCGACTTATTATTCGATTTGTTATGCCTGCGTTATATATTGTACTTCCGGCAGCAGTTGATGTTAGCAACGTAGCCATAATTTACTCCGGTTTTGGAAAACGGTCTTTTACTTCTTTGATAACCTGCTTCCAACCATCATACCCTTGATGATACAATAAATCTAGTTGCTCAGATATAGTTGGGTATGCCGCGGCCCTTTTCTCACGATATACAAGACTTTGAGAAAGAGTGTTTAATCTTTCTAATTCTATTTCGACTTCTTCTTTGGTTGGGATAGTCATATCTGAACTAAGCCATACTAAGTTGTCATATTCCCCGTGAAGCATTTCAAAACGTGCTCCCGGTCTTAAACTCGTTATTGCGTCTGCTGTAACATATCTTCTCATCCAATTCTCCTGACAAATACTTTTAATTCTGCTGCGGTAGCAAGTCCGCTAAGAGTTCCTACATATGACCATACTGTAGTTGAATCGTTCCACCTTCCAGTACCCACGGCAACTGATGCAGTGTCTCCGCCATAATACATACATTGTTTTTTAGCTCTGTGCGTAAATATTGTAAATGTTCCACAGGGCTGTAACCCTTCTCCACCACCATAATGGTCAAAGTAAAAACCATTGGAGGTTTGATCGAATACAGTAGGAGTACCAGGACTTCCCCAATAATAATTAGCAAACGCACTACCATAGTCAGTATAGTTAGGTGTTAATTTAGGATCTTGGTTTGCTCCTGTACTATAGGTCATATAGTGTACTTCATATACTGCGTTTTCAACTACTTGTGTAGAAATAACGATTGAGTTAGCGTTGGTAATATAATAATAATGCATCGTTCCGAAATCAGATAATAACAACGGGGAGCCTGATCCTGGATTACCGCGGTTTACTACCCGGTTATAATTTGCACCGGTCCATACTGCATTTCCTTGAACTGTTGTTGCTTGTAGTGTTGCCATAATCTATATTTAATCATCCTATACGTCTGACGTAAACTTTAAGGTCTGATGCAGATTGTAGTCCACCCAATGTACCTACGTTAGACCATTGTGTTGTAGTATTATTCCATCTTCCAGTACCATAACAAACAGAGTTTGTATCTCCACCTCGATATAAGACTTGTTTCTTTGCTCTATTATTGAAAATAGTATAAGTTCCGCAAGGACTAGTACCTGCGCCACCGTTTTGATGGTCAAAATAAAAATTACTCAAAGTCTGGCCAATGAAAGCGTAAAACGATGGAGTTACTGAAGGCATACTAGCCCAATATGTATCTACAAACTCTGAACCATAATTGGTATAATTAGGCGCTAGATATATATCTATGTTTGTTGCAGCGGTAGTTGATGTTACATAATGCAATTCATAGATAGCATCTTCTACCATAGTAGTTGAGATATCAATAGTAGACAATCCTGAACCGTAATAATAATGTGTTTCGTACAAGGATGTTAAAGTTAAAGGACTTCCAGAGCCAGGATTACCTCTATCAATTACTCGGTTGAAGTTTCCAGCATGATATAATGTATTTCCATTTATAGTTGATGCTTGTAACTGTGCCATTTATTTACCCGTTTTAAGTTCATCTATTTCATCTTTAAGAACTTTGATAGACTCTAACAAGTAAACAGCAAGACGAGTATACGCAACTGCGTTATTCTTGACTAGTTCTGGAATTACTTTTTCAACTTCTTCAGAAACTAAACCAACTTCGTTTGTATTAGATCCGTCTTTTCTGTCATATATTTTACCAACAAGTTGTAGAATCTTTTCTAGTGGATTTTCAATTGGTCTAAAGTTTTCTTTCAATGCAATAGATGATGTTTCTACTAATGTTGTTGCAGTTACGGTTCCAGTTACTGAAAGTCCGGAACTTGTAAAGCTACCTATTGTGGTTCTAGCAGATGGTGTCACATTACTTGCAGTACCATATTGAATATCGACCCCGCCGTATCCTGCAATATAAACTTTATCGCCGCTTCCACCGTCTCCGTGTATTACATAACCACCTATATTGTTATCTGCAAAAACAAGACCTGAATATAATCCAGCATCCTGTGAATGTCTCATTGTAATAAAGTTATTGGCATTATTATCTATTAGTAGGTTAGTTCCTGTTGGGGCTGCTGTAGGCGTGCCAGCAGGTGTTCCGTTTACTATATGAAGTCTAGTACTAGGACTTGTTGTGTTAATACCAACTCTATCATTCGTGCTGTCAACAAATAATGTTCCTGAATCAAATGTAGAGTTACCAGTTGCGCTTAATGTTGTAGCATATACTCCAGTAGCACCCAAGTTACCTACGTTAGCATTACCACTTACGCTGCTTGTTGTACCACTCAAGTTACCAACAAACGTTGTAGCTCCAATATTACCTACGTTTGCATTACCTGTAGTTTTATTAAATGTAAATGATGGTTGACCGCCCAACGTTCCAGCATCATTAAATTGAACGTATGTGTTTAATCCCGCAGGAGTCGTGTTCCCTGGACCATTGGCATAATTAAATCCACCACCAACAATTGAACAGTAACCGTTAGCTGCTGAACTAAATGTCAATGTTATTGCGTTGGCATTAGTATAATTAACAACAGGGAAGTCATAACGACCAACATATGAGTTGCCTGTATTATCAATTGGATTTACGCTAACATATTGATTATTTAAATTGTGAATTACTGTCCAGGTTGTGCTTGGACTTGATTGTGTATGTAGATAATATCCGCCCGTTGGGTCTGTCCAAGATAACGTACCTGATCCATTTGTTTTCAGAATTTGATTTGCGATACCACCAGTGATTGTAACGTTACCGACTGCACCCAAATTACTTGTGCCAGTAATACTTAATGATCCTGCACTTATTAAACCAGTAGTTCTTAAGTTACCAACGTTAGCATTACCAGTAGCACTTACTGTAGTTGCAAATACACCAGTAACACCTAAGTTACCAACGTTACTGTTACCAGTACCTGATAGATTACCCACGTATAAGGTGGCAGTAACATTACCAAATGTACCATTGCCTGTAGCACTTACAATGCCACCTGTTATTATGTTACCTGCATTCAAGTTACCTGTAGCAGTAATGAGACCAGCAGTACCCAAGTTATCCACATTAGCATTGCCTGTGGTACTTAAAGTAGTCGCAAATACACCGGTGGCACCCAAGTTACCTACGTTACTGTTACCCGTTGCACTTAAAGTAGTTGCGAATACCCCAGTAGTACCTAAATTACCTACGTTACTGTTACCTGTTGCACTTAATGATCCACCTGTTACTAAGTTGCCACCTGTAATGTTACCAGTAGCCGTAATTAATCCAGATGTAATTAAGTTACCTCCATTTATGTTTCCTGCAGCAGAAACTGTATTTTGAGTAATTAATACGTTGAGCGTTTTAAGATTAGCGCCAGTAACGTTTCCGGTAGATGTTATCGAACCACTTGTGCCCAAATTACCCACGTTTGCATTTCCTGCACTACTTATTGTATCTGTTGCAAGTAAGTTACCTAACTTAACAGTTGGATAAGTAGCGTTAGCCCAATCAATTACAGTTGTTGGCTCCGCCACTACCCCATCAAAGAAAGTCCATGTATCATTTGTTGCGTTTCGTGCAATACCTGTATGGTAGTATGTACCTTGATTGTAACTTGCAACCATACCCAAGTCTACTGTGTCACCTGTATTATTGGCGCCTACATAAATCAAAGGATCACCGATAACTAAATCAGTTACGTTGCTGTAGTTCAAATTACCGGTAACGTTTATATTACCTGTAACATCTAAGTTACCATTGGTTATAGTTAAAGCACCGGACGATATTTGAAATCCATTACCTGCAGTGATTTTGTTCGTAGTAGTGATGTTGTTTGCAGTTACATTTCCAGTAAACACCCCGGCTGCAGCTCCTATATTACCTACGTTAGCGTTTCCGCTACCAGTTAATGTTCCTGTAAACAATGCATTAGATAAAGAAACGCCAGATGCATTTGATGTAATTGACTGTGTTCCTAGTTTAATACTGTTACCAGATAGATATAAATCTCTAAATAAATTAGTAGAACTACCTAAGTCATATGTTACATTTGCAGTGGGAATAATATTACCAGTTAGATTTATATTACCTATGTTTGAATTACCCGACACTGATAAAGATACCAACGTACCCACTGCAGTAATATTTGTTTGACTTGCTGTAGTTAATGTACCAACAATATTTGTTGCACCCAAGTTACCAACGTTTGCATTTCCAGTAACACTTAATACACCTGGTGTTACTAAGTTACCACCTCGTACATTACCCGTTGCTGTGATTAACCCACCGGTGCCTAAGTTACCTACGTTAGCGTTACCACTTGCGCTTAACGTAGTTGCGAACACACCTGTTGTTCCTAAGTTACCTACGTTACTGTTGCCAGTACTACTCAATGTAGTGGCAAATACACCCGTAGTACCCAAGTTACCTACGTTACTATTACCTGTACTACTCAATGTGGTTGCAAATACACCTGTTGTTCCTAAGTTACCTACGTTAGCATTTCCAGTAACACTTAGCACACCTGGTGTCACTAAGTTACCACCAGTGATATTACCTGTAGCTGTTATTAAACCACCGGTGCCTAGATTACCTACGTTAGCGTTACCACTTGCGCTTAACGTAGTTGCGAACACACCAGTTGTTCCTAAGTTACCTATGTTACTATTACCTGTACTACTCAATGTTGTTGCGAATACACCTGTTGTACCTAAGTTTCCAACATTAGCATTTCCAGTAGCACTCAATGTGGTTGCAAATACACCTGTTGCTCCTAAGTTACCTACGTTAGCATTTCCAGTAACACTTAGCACACCTGGTGTCACTAAGTTACCACCTCGTATATTACCCGTTGCTGTGATTAATCCACTAGTGCCCAAATTACCTACGTTGGCGTTACCACTAACCGACAGTGTTGTTAGAGTACCGGTGCTGGTAATGTTTGGTTGGCTAGATGTTGTTAGTGTTCCGCCCAACAACGTTGCATTCAATGATCCGTTTCCTATATTTGCGGTATATGCAGCATTCGATATTAATGAATAGAATCCATTAGCTGTACTTGATACAAATGGAACATATGCTGTTCCACTTGTTGCTAAATTTGTTAAAATCCCTGTTGAATTTGATGTACTGATATTTGGATAGGGAAGTGATCCAATATCAACCCATTGTGCGGATGTTCCGTCATTCAAATATTCAAAAAGTATACCACTGTATGTGTCATACCATTGGTCACCATTTAATGGGGTTGAAGGTGCAGTGTTTGATTGATAAAAATAAACAGGTACATTTTGATTGTTACGTATAATAGCGGTTGTAGCATTTAATGTTCCTGCAACGTTGACATTAGATGTAGATATGTTCAATACGTTAGCGGTGCCGCCTACACCAACTGTAACATTTCCACCGGAAGTAGCAATATTTACATTACTAGTTCCATTACTAATACTTGATCCACCACCGCCTCCGCCGCCAGCAGCCCAAGTTAAATTACCTGTCCCGTCAGTTTGTAAATAATATCCTGATGTACCACCAGTAATCTTTACATTGCTTACAGATCCTAGATTCGTTACTCCAACTACACTTAAATTAGCATTAGCGGTTATACTGTTAGCAATAATATCGGCATTGGAGTATATAACAGTAATGTTACCTACACCTATGCCCCCATCTGAAAAAAGCGGTTTCAATGCCATCTTATATCAATCTATACTGTGTTGTCCAAACTGTAGAGTTACTGCTTGCCGGTGTTACTTGTAATCTAATAAATCCACCTGAGATATTGACTGCTAGACTTCCAGTATATCCACCTAACTGTACTGTAGCAAAAGTAGCATAATCTACGTTTGTACCATCGGTAACTGCTTGTACAGTTGCAACAGTGTATTTTAAACCAGTAGCATCAACACCCTTAACCAAATATTCAACTCCTGTTACACCAGTGACGCTGAAACTTGCGATTGTTTGGTTAGCTGTTACGCTTGTTGTTGTGAGAGATGCCCAAGTTACTGTAGTATTTACTGTAGCGTTGCCTATGTTTAAATTTGTTGCAACGTTCGCATATCCAGTTGAAACTAAATTGCCGCCGGTAACAGTGCCGGTTGCAGTAATTACACCAGCAGTACCCAAGTTACCAACGTTAGCATTACCTGTACTGCTTAGTGTGGTTGCAAAGACGCCTGTTGTACCTAAGTTGCCTACGTTAGCATTACCACTTACACTTAATGTACCGGCTATGTTTGCTCCGGTGGCAGTTGCTGTTATTCTTGTACCACCAACAGCACTAATGGTTACGTTGCCGTTAGCAGTTATAGTTACGTTACTATTACCGTTCTGTAATAAACCACTGTTTATTGTAGTGATATTACCGGTTGTTATTATCGCAGTCGCAGTTCCAATATTACCTACGTTTGCATTACCACTTATTGATAAGTTCGCACCAACTAAGAAAGCAGTGGATTGGATATTACCTGTAGCAGTAATTAAACCTGCTGTACCTAAGTTACCTACGTTAGCATTGCCTGTAGAACTTAATGTAGTAGCAAAGACACCAGTTGTACCTAAGTTACCGACGTTTGCGTTTCCACTAGCACTCAACGTACCTGTGATGTTTGCACCAGTACCTGTAATTACTAATTCTGATGTGCCACCGACTGCGTTTACGGTTACGTTTCCGTTAGCAGTGAGAGTTATCGAAGTATTACCGTTTTGTACTAACCCTGTATTGACGGTAGTGATATTACCAGTTGTTATAATTGCAGTTCCGGTACCGATATTACCTATGTTGGCATTACCAGTTACACTTAATGCACCACCTGTTACTAAATTACCACCTTGAATATTACCGGTTGCTGTAATTAGACCTGCAGTACCTATGTTGCCGATATTAGCGTTACCGGAAATACTTAATGTACCAGTAACTGCTAACTGATTAGTTGAACTGTTAAATGTGAAGTTTGCACTTGCACCAAAGTCATTATTATTATTAAACTGAACTTGTGTGTTTGCACCTGCTGCTTGTTGGAAGTCAACTGGGCTTCCGTTAGCATAGTAATAGTTATCAGTCTTAATGCCACCTGTAGTGATGTTACCAGTTGCGCTTAATGTTGTAGCATATACTCCAGTAGCACCCAAGTTACCTAGGTTAGCATTGCCAGTAGTACTTATCGTGCCTGTTGCTAACAAATTGCCTAATTTAACAGTTGGATAAGTAGCGTTAGCCCAATCAATAACTGTAGTTGGTTCAGCAACTACTCCGTCAAAGAAAGTCCAATAATCAGTAGCTGCGTTTCTTGCTAAACCAGTATGATAGTATGTACCATTGTTATAACTTGCAACAATACCCAAATCAACAGTATCACCGGTGTTGTTAGCACCGATATAAATCAACGGGTCACCGACAACTAAGTCAGTTACGTTTGAGTAATTCAAGTTACCAGTTACATTAATGTTACCAGTTACATCTAAGTTACCAGCAAGAACTGATAATGAGCCTGTTGTAACCTGTAAACCATTACCTGCAGTAATTTGATTTGTAGTTGTTAGGTTATTCGCAGAAACGTTTCCTGTGAATGTTCCGTTAGTAGCACTTACGTTACCAAATGTGCCATTACCGGTAGCGCTTACAACACCGCCAGTAATGATATTACCACCAGTGATATTACCAGTTGCTGTAATTAGACCACTTGTAGAAATATTACCGTGAATAGCATTACCTGTAGAACTCATTATACCGGAAGTAATTATATTACCACCAGTGATATTACCTGTAGCTGTTATTAAACCACCGGTGCCTAGATTACCTACGTTAGCGTTACCAGTTGAACTTAATGTAGTAGCAAAGACACCAGTTGTTCCTAAGTTACCTACGTTAGCATTACCGCTGGCACTCAATGTACCTGTGATGTTTGCGCCAGTGCCTGTAACTACTAATTCTGCTGTTCCGCCGACTGCGTTTACACTTATATTTCCATTAGCAGTGATAGTTATAGAACTATTACCGTTTTGCACTAACCCAGTGTTTACTGTAGTAATATTACCAGTAGTTAATATTGCATTGTTAGCTCCAATATTACCCACGTTGGCGTTACCAGTTACACTTAATGCACCACCTGTTACTAAATTACCACCTTGAATATTACCAGTAGCTGTTATTAATCCAGCAGTGCCTATGTTGCCGATATTAGCGTTACCAGTTACACTTAATGCACCACCTGTTACTAAATTACCACCTTGAATATTACCAGTAGCAGTAATTAAACCCGCTGTACCTAAGTTACCTACGTTTGCGTTTCCACTAACTGATAACGTTGTTAGTGTCCCAGTGCTTGTAATGTTAGGTTGTGCTGCTGTAACTAACGTACCTGATAAGTAGTTTGCGCTTACTAGGTTTCCGCCAGCTACGTTACCAAATGTTCCATTACCAGTTGCACTGACTTGTCCACCTGTTACTAAGTTACCGCCTGTGATATTACCGGTAGCAGAAACGACACCTGGTGTACCCAAATTACTTACGTTGGCGTTACCACTTACAGTTAGTATACCGCTTGTTATTATGTTGCCACCGGTAATGTTACCGGTTGCTGTAATTAATCCTGCTGTACCTAAGTTACCTACGTTACTATTGCCAGTTACGCTCAAGTAACCATTGATGTTTGCCCCAGTTCCAGTAAATATTGCAACGTTAGAATTCCCAGAGACTGACAGTGCAATATTACCGTTTTGGTAAACTTTAATGTTACTTGTACCGTTATTCAGTGCAGCAGAATCGATAGTTACAAAACTAAGTACACCACTACCATCAGTTTGAATAACCTGACCTGAAGTACCGCCGGTGATGCGAACATTACCGATCGCATTTAAATTTGCTATACCTGTAGTAGTAATGTTAGTCGTAGTAATATCACCGTTTGCCAGTACTATACTGGTGGGTGTTTCACCTACTGAGAAACCTGCTACTGAATTTAAGGGTTTAATCGCCATAACTTTATCCTATTTCTTATATTTATCTGAACACTCTTAAGGAGCGAATTGGGTAATCAACATTTTGTACGTCACTGGATTACTTGTATTTGGTGTTACCATTAGTTTCATTGACGGTTGTGTAATGATGTTGCCGGGGTCATAATCAACTTCAAAGTTTCCTACTCCTCCGTTAACAAACAAACTTGCATATTCTGTGAAAGATATCGTACCATCATAATACAATGTACTAATCTTACAGGATTGACGACTAGGTCCTGATGGTTCAGTCGCTATAATCTCAAATTCTACTCCTGAAATTTCACTTACTGGAATAGAGTATAATACTTGCTGGGGGGTCATACTTGCTGTACTTGCAAAATAAACTAAGCTAGTAGACCACTTATAAACTCCTGCTCCCATTTGGAAGCTGTTTGCGATTAAGTTGCCACCAACTTGAACTGTATTTGTGAAATCGTTAAATGTGAAATACGGACTACCCTCAAAGTTATCATTTTTATTAAACTGAACTTGGGTATTAGCACCACCGGGAGATCCATTGCCTCCACCACCACCGTTAACTGCCCAACTTAAATTGCCCGCGCCGTCTGTTGCTAATACATATCCATTAACCCCACCTGAAATATGAATATTAGCGATTGTTCCTAAATTTATATTTGAACTACCTGCAGTGTTCAATGTTCCTGCTACTCTTAATGTAGCACTGTTGTTAATTGTTAAATTAGAACCAATTGTTAGTTTGTTTGTTACGCTGATGTTTCCAGCATATACATTGGATGATAAATTGATATTTCCAGCAGAAATATTTCCTGAAGTCGCTATATTACCTAAACTGGTTGTATCTCCATCAATGTTTAAGTAAATTAAATTTCCTAAACTGGTTATGTTTGCTTGATCTGATTGGCTTACATAGTTAGCAACATCTGTTTGTATGTTAGTAATATAGAAACCATTACCTATTAAATAATCACCGGTGACATTTCCTGTTGCGGACAGATTATCAGATATTAATATGTTTCCCGTAACACCTAGATTACCGTTTATGTTAACAGTGTCATCGCTAGAATCGCCTGCTGCAATATTTTCGACATATAACGTATTTGTATTTTTGTTATATGTAAATCCAGAGTCTCCGCCAAATACACCTGCATCGTTAAACTGAACTTGAGTGTTTGCACCGCCAGGTGATCCATTTCCACCACCGCCTCCGGTTTGAGCAGTCCATGACAAGTTGCCTGCACCGTCGGTTTGTAATACATAACCGTTTAATCCGCCACCAATCGATAATTGAGATACATTACCTAAATACAGTATGTTTCCATTATAACTTACATTAGGTATTCCACCTAGTTCCCCGTTTGCGTTATATTGCAATTCTCCATTAAGACCGCCGGGGTTGGCATTAAAGGGTTCACCGTTAGCATAATAATATAAGTTAGCGTAAACTTTATTAGCAGATACGTTACCTGACAAGTTTAAAAAATTACTAACTACATTTCCGTTACTATCGATTACAGAGACCGCAGGTATACCAACGGTATAGCCAGTGAGAGAGTTAAATGGATCTGCTGCCATAAAGTATCCTGTATTATTGTTCTATATTATATTTATCTATTTTTCCATAAATAAACCGTGGATTGAGTCGCCCCAGGTATCTTTATTTTAAGATAAATATTTTTATGCTAACGCAACAACCACATAGACCATTTTGCGAGAACTGCAAAACATCATTGGCAAAGCCAAATGGTGTGAGTAAACATGGATTTAAAAAGTGGCACAAATATTGTTCTAGTTGTGCCAAAGCAGCATATAATGAGAAGTTTGGTTTCTTGCTAAACAAGAAAAATAAATGTGAAAAGTGCGGTTTTGTACCTGAAGATAAGTGTCAATTAGATATTGTTTATAAAGATGGTAATAATAAAAATAAAAACAAATCTAATATGAGGACTTTGTGTGCAAATTGCAATAGATTATATCAAAAGAAAATGAAAGAAAAGAAAAAAAGTCTATTAGATATTACTGTTGACGCAGACGTAATAATTTAATAACTTTTTTCTTCGACAATTGTACTCCCTAAAAGTACATTTATTTCTTTTTTAATTTTAGCTCTGTGGTCGTTTTTTAGATAAACTTGTCTAGCAAGCCATATAAATTCATCATCAAATTTTTGTTCTTTTTCGTGCTTACGTTTACTATCTTCTATATCCCAAAGTTCATTATTTACTGCCAATAACTGTTTATACAAAACGTCTAAACCAATTGGTGCATTTAATTTATCCGCTAGTTGTTTCAATTCTTTATGCTCAAGCATGACATTGGTTAATTTATCAATATCTTTAATGCGTTGCATTTTAATTGTAAGAATAGTTAGCTTGTCGAGTAACTCGCCAACTGAAATTGGGGCATAGATAATCATATCTTATATAGTCTAAAAAAACACGTACCCAACAAAAAGGGAGACCTAAGTCTCCCAGTTTGTCTTCCCATCCCGAAGGGTTGATATTATTATTTATGCTACTTTACGCTTTTTACCACCTAGTTGCCAACCATCATTTAAGTATTCTTGTAGTGTGTCTTTCTTTACTTTTTTTTCTACACCGTCTTTATTTATGGATATGTTTCCTTTTACTGCGTTTGCAACATTAGTAGCATGACCTTCTTTCTTCTTTATGCCTTTACCAGCTAAACTAATAGCAAGTCTGTGTTGATCTGATTGGGGTCCTTTTATTTTACCAGTATGTGATTGTGACATTAATTTTTTAGTTTCTTCACTGCGTTTTTGTCCTAAAATTTTTTCAATTCTTTTTCTTTGTCCTTCTGCTTGTTTTACCGGGTCTATATTTCTAGTTCTAGCAGCTTTTCTTAAATTTTCTCTATGTTCATCTGTTATCTCAGCACCACCTTTATTCCATGGCACAAGATTTTTAGATTTCATCAATTTTGAATGATATTCAGAATGTTCGATTCTGTACTTTTCATAAACTCTTGCTGTAAATCTAGTTTTATATCTTACATGGTGTTCGTTTTCTGCCCTCATTCCCATAAGGGCATAACGCATCTTGTGATAATTTTCTCCTTCAGTCATTCTAACTAATAACCAATGACAAAGAAAATGCTCCCTGCATGACAAATAAACTAGGTTACTTTTATCATTACTTCCTCCTAATGATTGAGGTATAATGTGATGGCGTTCCCTACCTCGGGCTTTTTTCCAGCCTCGTTGTTTTGCTTTCTCAATAGTTGAGAAATATACTTTGGAATAAAATTTATCTGTGAACATAATAATATTTATACATAATACTACATTCCACTAATATTAGACACAAAAAAGGGTGCCGAAGCACCCTTTTGATTTGATAATATCTGTAAAGATATTAATGTGTTCTGAATTTCACTGGAAGGTCAAGTTCTGAACAGCTATCTCGCCAACGTAATCAGCCGCATTACCAAATGAGGATGCGGTGTTCGTTAATTCTATGTACCCGTAACGAGTCATGAAACTGACTACTGGTTCGAATGTAGATGGATCTAGAACAACACCAGAACTCATCAATGGGATGTATGGGCAATAGAATGCCGCTGCATCTGTCTCACTTGAACCCTTGTAACCAACTAGTACAGGTGTTGTGTCTGGAGCATAAGAGTCAACGAAAACTCTCATTGCACCGTTCAATGTACCAACAAACTTAGTGTTTGTAGGTGCTTCGAATGTACCTTCTGTTGTACGTGCGAAAGCAGAAGTTGTAGCAGACTGTAGAACAGTCAATGCTGCAGAGGAAACAACTGCCCAGTTACCTGCACCACGACGAGTACGTTGAGCAATCAAGTTAGCAACACGGTTGATTAGAACAGCTAGAGCAGCGTGTTCGTCACCAACGTATGTAGCTGTACCAGAAACGGTAGCTTGGTTGTATGTGTACTCAGTTGTAGCTAATGTACGTAGAGACAATAGAATTTCTTGGTCGATTTCAGCAGTAATTTCTTGTGCTAGAGCGGCCATGATTTCTGCTTCAACGTCAATACCATGCTGGCTTTGTGCGTCTTGAGCAGCTTCGAATGTCCAACGTGCTTGTAACTTACGTGACTTAGCTTCAACAG
>JACCDW011940378.1_pt1 | contig 23568 bp, 17 predicted proteins | sample 7449781 | NCBI WGS metagenome assembly JACCDW01 (sample SAMN15323449, study PRJNA562643) | freshwater metagenome | isolation source: river surface water | place: USA:Blue River Watershed | collected 2017-08-18
AGTTGCTCCTTACGATATGTTTACGCTTAATAGCAAGCAATTTGGCAGATTACCCGAAGAAGGAATTTTATACACGGATATGACCAAAGAGCAACAAATAAAATTGATGCAAATAGTTAGTCTTTATGTGAAAAATTATCCTTTTGGTTTTGCTGATGAATTTATGAATAAAATCGAAAAGGCAGGCTTAGATAAGTTGCGTTTTGTTTGGATGGGCGAAAAACAATATGGAGGCAAAGGGCATTATTACAGAATTCAGAATGATGTACTTTTGATTGAATATGACAATACGCAAAACAATGCCAATCATGTGCATACAGTTGTGCGAGATTTTACGAATGATTTTGGCGAAGATATGCTCAGAAGACACTATGCCTTGGAACATAAGAAATAGTCAATTAATCTATCAACTATTAAAAAATCAATAAATTGGTTAGGATAAATCTAAGCCTATAAACTTAGTTTTTCCTAACCAATTTTAATTTGGAAGTAAGTCAATATTCTAAGGGCAAATCAAATTTAATGACAGAAAGTTCTTGCTACATTTACCACGGAAGCACTGATTTACAGATTTACCCAGAATGAATCACCTTGAAAATCTATATAAACAGCAAGCTACTCTCCTGTATCTCCGTAATAAACAGCATAGTCGAGTAATTCTACCAATTTATAGGATTTCAAGTATCAGATGTAGATTTATTAATAAAATCTCGCCTTTGGTGATTTACTTTATATTACCATATCTATTCAAAACTCAATTTTAATGAAATCTCTTTTACTCGCTTTTAGCCTAATAACTATTTTTTCTCAAAATCTACTTTTTGCCCAAGCTGGCACAAAAGCCCAAGTCAAAGGAAAAGTAATTGATGCTTCCACCAACGACCCACTAAGTTTCGCAAGTATCCGTGTTTCAAGCAGCTCTGATAATAAACTCGTTACGGGAAACATTACAAATGACAAAGGCGAGTTTTCGATTCCTGCACCTTACGGAAATTATGTAGTTGAAGTTGAATACATGGGTTATAAAAACACCAAAACTGCCAGTTTTTCGGTAACAAAAGAAAATCCAATCCATGATTTCGGAGTCATAAAATTAACGTCATCGGCCAATGCCTTGAAAGAAGTAGTAGTCCAAGCCGAGAAAAGTTCGATGGAAATGAAACTCGACAAAAGGGTTTTCAATGTAGGAAAAGACTTGGCCAATGCGGGCGGTTCGGCTTCGGATATTCTGACCAATATTCCATCGGTTTCGGTTGACCCCGACGGTGGTGTAAAACTCCGTGGTAGTGATAATGTAAGAATCTTAATTGATGGAAAGCCCTCGGGCCTCGTGAGTTTTAAAGGTGGTGCAGGACTACAATCGCTTCAAGCAAGTATGATTGAGCGAGTGGAAGTAATTACCAATCCATCGGCACGTTATGAAGCGGAAGGTATGGCTGGAATTATTAATATTGTATTGAAAAAAGACCAAAAACAAGGCTTTAATGGTTCTTTTGATATTATTACGGGGCAACCTGTCAATTATGGAGGTGCGGCCAATATCAACTATCGCCACCGAAAAGTCAACTTTTTTGTCAATTATAGCATTGCTTATAATATTCGCCCAAATGTTTCTTCGATTTATCAAGAACGCCGTAGTAACGATACTACTTTTTTTCTAAGACAAAAAAATAATGGCGAACTCTTGGGCTTCAATACCAATATCAGAGGTGGACTTGATTATTTTTTCAATGATAAAAATACGCTTACGGCCTCGTATCTCTATCGCCGAAGCAAAGCTCGCCGAATCACAAATTTACGCTACGAAGATTATATTTTTACAGACACAAATCTGATAGGCATTAGCAAACGTAAGCAAGACGAAAAAGAAACCGAACCCAACTCTGAGTATGTATTGAGCTATAAGAAAACCTACGCAAAAAAAGGGCAAGAATTCAATGCTGAAGTGCGTTTTCTGGATAACTGGGAAAGCTCCAACCAACTTTTTACACAAGAGTATTTTACACCAAGTGAAACACCAATCATTTCAAAATCACTGATACAAAACTCGTTGAATGATGAATATGAAAAACAGTGGTTATTTCAGATTGATTATGTACAGCCTATCGGAAAGGAAGGTAAATTTGAAACTGGAGCAAGAAGTAGTTTCCGAAACATGGTAAATGATTATGTAGTAAATCAGAAAAACGAACAAGGGCAGTTTGTGGTTGTACCTGGTCTGAAAAACTACTTTATTTATGACGAAAACATGCATGCGGCCTATGCCATTTTAGGAAATAAAACTAAGCAATTTTCGTATCAGGCAGGGCTACGTGCCGAGTGGACAGATGTAAAAACAACCCTCCGAGAAACCAAAGAAGTAAATCCTCGTAAATATTCAAATCTATTTCCGAGTGTGCATTTGACTTATGCTTTACCACAAGAAAACTCACTTCAAGTAAGTTACAGCCGCCGTGTTCGTCGTCCGTTTTATAATGATTTGAGTCCGTTTTCAACGTTTTCTGATAATAGAAATTTTTTTAGCGGAAACCCAAACTTAAACCCAGAGTTTAGTAATGTTTACGAACTCGGCCACATCAAATACTTCGATAAAGGCTCACTTGGGTCTTCTGTTTACTACCGAGATACCGATGGAAAAATTGAACGTATTCGCCAAGTAAATGCGTCAGGATTTGCCACCACTCGCCCCGAAAACTTATTGGGCGAACAAGCGTATGGCGTAGAATTTACGAGTCAGTATAATCTTGCCAAATGGTGGAAATTTGATTTTAACTTTAATCTTTTCCATGCCGAAATTGATGGTAGTAACATTGACAAAACCTACAAACGAGAAACCAACAGCTGGTTTGTTCGTCAAACCTCACGCTTTTCGCTTCCAAAAGGATTAGATGTACAGTTAAGAGCCAATTATGAAGCCAAGCAAAAAACCGTGCAAGGTACTCGCTTACCACTTTATTATTTCGATTTATCGGCCAGTAAAGATATACTTAAAGGCAACGGCACACTCAATTTTAGCATACTTGATGTATTGAATACTCGTAAGTTTAGAAATATCACCGAAGGCACAAGCTTCCGCACCGAAGGCAGTTCACAATTCAGAAGACGTCAATTCAACCTAACGCTCAATTACCGCATCAAACAATCAAAAGGTGCAGGTAAAGGCAAAAAATTAGAATTGGAGGGTTGATAGATAGATTGATAACTTTTAACAACATGTAAATTCACTAAACAAAATCTTCTTATATTTACTGCATCATTAAATCTATTATTTTGCAGTATGCTCACAGAAAAATCCAACGAAGAACTATTGTTTGAAATCGAAAAGTTAAAAGTGCAACTTTCGCAGACCGAACACCAACAAAGCATCGACCAGCTACAAGATTTGGTAGATAACACTTCCGAAATCATCATGCTGCTGTCATTGAGTGGACGTTTTTTGTTTGTAAATACTGCTTTTCGTGAAACTTTTGGGTATTCTGATGCCGAACTTTCGCAACTTACACTACGAGACATGCTTCATCCGCAGTTTGCCGATGAAACCCTCGACACCCTCCAACGAATCAAAGACGGCGACGAACAAGTAGTTGATTTCCAGACGGTTGTCCGAAACAAAGAAGGAAAACGAGTTTATCTACTCGGCGATATTAGTTGTAGATTCGAAAACGGAAAACCTACGGCTTTCCGCTGTTTGTTTCGTGATATTACGCAAAGAAGACGTGCCGAAAAGGCTCAACAGCTTTATTATACTATCGCACAGCTCAACCTCAATACGCCCAATCTGCAAGAATTCTTGACACAAGTTCATGCCGAATTGCAGAAAAATATGCAGGCTAATAACTTTTTCGTAGCTCTTTTTGAACCCGACGAAGGCACCATTCATTTTCCATATTTTATTGATGAATACTCAGAAACCGAAGAAAATTATCACCGACGGAAACTCGGCAATGGCATTGTAGAATATTCGATGGTGCAAAATAAACCGCTGTTCCTATCGAACGAAGATATACAACGCCTCGTTGAAGTTGATAAGATTTATTTTTATGGTTCGTCGCTTCCCGAAGTCATGCTTTGTGTGCCGCTTCACGTGGGTGACCGCACTACGGGGGTCATCGGCGTAAAGTCTTATAGCGACCGTAACAAATTTAATATCAGAGACTTAGAGTTACTTGAATTCGTTTCTGGACAGGTAGCGGTTGCTCTTGTGCGTAAACAAAAAGAAGAAGATTTACTTCGTCAAACGTCCCGCTTGAATGCCGTTTTTGACAGTGGCTCGCACGTCATCTGGACTGTTAATCAGAAACGTCAGCTGAGTTCGTTTAATAAAAACTACGTCAATCTGATTCAGCGAAATTTAGGTACTCTGCCCGAAATCAACATGAGCATCGAAAAGCTCGGTTGGAAACTCATTTCGCCCGAAGACCGCCCCATTCTTCGTGAAAAATACAACAATGCGTTCACAGGGAAACCACAATATTTTGAAATGCACTGGGGAAATATCGACGGTGGTGATGATTGGTACGAATTTTTCTTGAATCCGATTCTTTCTTCCGAAAGTGGTCAAGTAGAAGAAGTTTCGGGCATTGCACAAAACATTACTGACAAAAAAAACTCAACGATTACACTCCAAAAAAGCGAGCAGAAATTCAGAGATACTATCGAATCGTTTATTGATATTTATTACCGAACTGATTTGGCAGGAAACATCACCATGATTTCGCCATCAGTGCTTACGCATACGGGCTATTCGCTCGAAGAAGTGATGGGCAATAAGGTCGATAAATTCTTTGAAAATGCGGTTGATAGCTCAAAAAATATCAAAGGTTTATTAAAGGCGGGAAGTATCACCAATTTCGAAGTGGTTGTAAAGCGTAAAAATGGCGAACTTCGCCAGTTTATGCTCAATATACGCATGATTAAAGACTCAAAAGGTATTCCTGTTGAAGTGGAAGGCGTGGCTCGTGATATTTCAGAATTAAAGAAAACTGCCGAAGAATTACTCATTGCCAAAGACGAGGCCGAACGCTCGCTAAAAGTGAAAGAACGTTTTTTGGCCAATATGAGCCACGAGATTCGAACGCCAATGAATGGCGTAATTGGTATGATTGATTTGATGTACGAAACACCACTCAACCCCGAGCAGAAAGATTATGTACAGACCATCAAGAAATCGTCCGAGACTTTGCTTACGATTCTAAACGATATTCTTGATTTATCGAAAATCGAAGCGGGCAAGATGGATTTGCATAATGCTCCACTCGATATTAAGGAAATCTTAGAGCGATTGGTGGCACTTTTCCGCCAACGAGCCATCGAGAAAAACAATAAAGTCAGCTACCATATTGCTGAAGATGTGCCCGCTTACTTGATTGCAGACCAAACTCGTTTGTTACAGATTTTCTCGAATCTTACCTCAAATGCTCTAAAATTCACCGAAAATGGCAGCGTAACTATCTCATTATCAAAGATTTCCTCCAATGGAAAAATCCATGTATTACGAGGAGAAATTACGGATACAGGTATTGGCATATCGGAAGAAGACCAAAAACTCTTGTTCGGAGCTTTCCAACAAGTAGATAATTCGACAAAAAAATCATTTGGTGGAACGGGGCTTGGTTTAGCCATTTCTCGTGAACTTTGCCGACTCATGAAAGGCGATATGGGCGTTATTTCAGAACAAGGAAAAGGCAGTACTTTCTGGTTTACGATTGAGGTTCGCTCAACAACCATCAGCCCAAGCGTGAGTGAAAACAACGAAAACGAAATAAAACTAACCGATTTCTTTAGTACGCATACGCCGAAAATCTTGTTGGTTGATGATAATCAGGTAAATAGAAAAGTAGCCTCTGAAATTCTGATAAAAGCGGGTTGCGAAGTAATTACGGCCGATAGTGGTGCAAAAGCTATTCAAATTTTTGGAGAAAAACACGGCTTCGACGTTATTTTCATGGATATTCAGATGCCAGAAATGGACGGAATCGAAACAACCAAACGCTTACGAGAATTATACGGGAGTTCGCTGCCCAAGATAGTTGCCATGACTGCTTACTCAATGCAACATGACCGAGAGAGATTCTTGAGCGAAGGTATGGACGATTACGTACCGAAGCCAATTCGTGCTTCAATTTTGATTCAGAAAGTGAATGAAATTGTGCCAAACGCACAAGCCAAAAGTCAACCAGAAACTAAACCAGCAATAGTACAGCCTACTGGAGAGCAAGTATCACAACATACGAATAGTCCAATCAATCCAGCCTATCAAGTTTTTGATATGGAGGTTGTAAATCAGCTCAAAGAAATGGTGGGTGAAGAAATGCTCATTTCAGTTTTTGAAGATTTTGAGCGAGAAGCCGAAGAACAAATTCAAAATGCTAAAAATGCGTATCCCGATGATGTACGAACGATTCAGCGAGAACTACATACGCTCAAAGGCAACTCAGGAACAATCGGCCTGGCACGTATTCATGATATTACCGAAATCATTGAAGTCCCATCAAAAACGGGTAATTTAACGCATTTTCAAGAGAATTTGGTCTTTTTGGAAGAAGAATTCAAGATTTTTAGAGAAAGATATAAGACCTTACTCTGATAAAAAAGAGGTAGTAAGAAATTTTCTTACTACCTCTTTGTATATTATCCTTGATTAACCCTACTTAAAGATTTTCTACCTGAAACCTTTTCCACTTTCTTCTCGAAAACTCAAAGAGAAAAAAAATTAGAAAAAGTCTAAGCTGTTTCGGGTAGCCCGTTCAAAGTCTTAAATACCTCAATGAGGCAAAAGAAATTAGCATCGCAAACCAAGATAATGAAGGTACGAGCGATATACATTTTGAATTACAAAAAAATATTTAAGAGTAAATATCTTCCGAAATGGGTATTTGTATCTTCAAAAATATACGCAACTCAAGGATAGTATTTTTGGTATTGAAAAAACGAATCTTTTCAAGAACTAAATACCAAATACGAAACCGAAATATCGGCCGTGAAAAAGCTATTTAAATTAAAAATAAACGTATATAGCAGTACGAGTTATTCTCAACCTCAGCCACCAAAGAACGCCTAAAACTGTTACACAATAATCTAACAAAAGAAAACTCTATTGTCTATTCAGGCCTAACAAAAGGTGGTACAAGAGTAAAAATTACGATTCCAATTTAATAATTTGGCACGGGTCATCTCGCTTACCGCCCAATAAAATATCATCAAATTTGCTCAAAACTTAGCTACTATTTCCTTACAAAACCTATCAATTTGTTACCTTTAGGGAAAAATACAGTCAGAAAAACTCCTTCGGCAAAATTTTTGCTGTATAAAATGTACGCTGTTGTAACGATGAAAAATTGAGCGAGTCCCTTATATAAATGAAAAAAGTAAGAATGTTAATATTTACATTGCTTCTATTGACGGGGCAAAGTAAAACGCTATTGGCACAATTTGCCTGCGGTAGTCCCTCCCCAAGCGAAGCACAAAAAAAAGAATTACTTGAGTTATTCCAGAAGTTTACTCAACAAAAAAACACCCGAGTAATTAATAATTATAGAGTAGCAGTAAAAGCTAATGTAGTCTCGGCCAATAATGCCAGTAGTTTTTTAAGCGAGTCAGATGTAAGGGTAATCATCAATAACGCCAATACTTATCTTCAAAATATTAATATCCAACTTTATCTCTATAACGATAAGGTCTATCAAATAAAAAACGACCAATACGCTGACTTTAAGATAATCGATGAAGTATCTCTCCGCCAAGCCAACGACGTTTCTGATGCCATCAATATTTACTTTGTTAAATATATTACGCTCCAAAACCTCACTATTTTGAGCGGATATGCTGCATTGCCAAGCTATTCGGCGAGTACCAATCGTATTTTTTATTCATACTTTGAGCGAACCGAAGATGATTTCAATAACCTCAAGAACAAAACCTTCCTTCACGAAATTGGGCATTATTTTGGGCTTTTACATACCTTTCAGGATAGTAATAACCCAGATATTAGTAAGAGAGAATTAGTAACTCGTGGAGCTGGCTCAAATTGCGTAACAACAGGCGACCAACTCTGCGATACTCCTGCCGACCCTTTTGAGCGTTTACCCCTTATTTATGCTTATAATTGTGACCAAAAAACACCCACTGACCTGCAAGATGCGAATGGTGAAACTTTCAGTCCACCCATCAACAACATAATGTCGTATCAGCAGCGTTGTGGCAACATCTTTACCGAGCAGCAATATCAAAAAATGCAAGCCTCATTTGCTATTCGTTTCTCTCCGTTGGCCGAGTACCAAATTACTTCAAGAAGTGCTAATTTCCTTACAATCAACACACTCGACAAAAAGGTTTATTGTGTGGGCGATTCTCTGAAAATTAGTTTTGATTTAGAAGGGATGTTTGAAAATAACAACCAGCTTTTTGTAGATATTTCGGATAAAAATGGAGTAAACTTTCAACGGATTGAATCAAAATTTGTGGCAGATAAAATTGCTATCAAGCTACCATTTTCTCTCCCTGAAGGTGACGACTATCGTATTCGTCTAACAGCCACTCGCCCCGAAACAATAAGTCCGATAAGCGAACATTTTGCGGTCAGAACCTACCCCAATGCCAATATTTCAAGCACTAAAAGCAGCATCAATGTGGGCGAAAGTACAGATTTAGTCGTAAGTTTAGGTGGTAGTGGCACTTGGTCATTTCAGTTATCCGATGGAACATCAGTCGATAATTTTCGACAAAACTCATACATAATCTCACGAACTCCCGCCGAAAGTACAACTTATTCGGTAGTTTCGGTAAAAAATATGTGCGGAACAGGTAGCACAGGCAACTCGGCATCGGTCAATGTAATTCAGCCACAAATCCAAGCTGAAGCCTTATCGACCAGTACAATTTGCCAAGGCCAAAGCATCAGATTATCAATCTCAGTAGTTGGAAAACTTTCGAGCAATAGCCAACTCGTTATTCAGATTTCAGACCCAACAGGTAATAATTTTGTCGATTTACCTACGCAAGTTTCATTATTTACACTTTCGGCTCAAATTCCTGCTGGTTTTCAAACAGGTACTGGTTATCGTATAAAAGTAGCCGCCAAAAACACTGATTATTTCAGTTCGGTTCTGGGTCCTTTCAATATCATTACTCCACCACCTCCGCCAGTTGTTGTAGAAAACTATAGCTTTTGTCAGAACAGCGAAACATCGCCTTTAACCGCAACTGGTACAAACTTAAAATGGTACACAGGCGAACTTGACGTAAAACCATTTTTAAACATAACCCCACCGACAGGAAATACGGGTACATTTAGTTATTACGTAAGCCAAAGCAATAGTTACGGATGCGAAAGTAAAAAAGCCAAAATAAATGTTACGATTATCCCGCTTGCAACGGCAATCATCAGTGGAGATGTATCGATGCTCAAGGGTGACAGCACATTATTAGATGTAAACCTCACGGGAGAACTACCGATTGAATTAAAGTTGTCAGATGGCCGCTCATTTGTTTGTAATAAAACCCCTTTTTCGATTGAGGTAAGGCCCACAAAATCAACCACTTATAGTATAAAAGAAATCAAAAATTCGTGTGGTGTAGGTTTTGTAAATGGCAGTGCAAGAATTACAATCTTAGAACCATTAGCCGATGAAGAAGCTGTTAAAGAGCAAGTAAAAGTTTATCCTAACCCCACAACTGAGCAAGTTTTTGTTGAGTTTGTGAGCAGTGTATCTCAAAATTCAAGCATAAATATTATTGATGTAGGTGGTAAAACAATCCAAACAAGAAACCTGAAAGGACTTGGAAAGCAACACGAAGTATTTGATGTAAGCAATTATTCGGCTGGTATTTATTTCATCAAAACCAACTTTGATAAGCGGGTTTCTATCAAAAAAATTATCATCGAAAAATAGCCACTAAAAAAAGCCTTTCCTGCAAATGCAAGAAAGGCTTTTATATAAATTTCTCTTTACAAGATTAAAGAGCTGGAATTCTTAATACTTGACCTGGATATATTTTATCAGGGTGTGTAAGCATCGGCTTGTTAGCTTCAAAAATCACAGGATATTTCATCATATCACCGTAGTAAGTTTTAGCAATTTTTGAAAGAGTATCGCCACTCACAACAGTATGGAATTGAGCTTCTGGCTCGGGAGTAGCTACTACCAATTGGTTATCAACTACATGTACGCCTTCTACGTTTCCTACTGCTAATGCAATTTTCTCTGCATCTTCTTGCTTGTCAACTTCACCAACTAAGGTTACGGTATCACCAGCAATCTTAACAGTAAGGGTGTTAAATGGCAAACCAAGTTTTTGAACGTGAGCCAATAAAGCACTTGCTTTCAATTCTTCTTTTTGTTCTACTGGAGCAGCCTCTTCTTTGTGTCCGAAAAGTTTTTCGCCCACACCTTTAAAAAATGACATTAATCCCATTTTGGTAATTTTTGTTTTAGGAGTAAATAAAATTTAACTATTGCAAATGTATTAAAAACTTAGTTCCCACAAGATAAAATTCATTTTTTTTATGAATTTATTTACTTTTCGGTAATAAGTCTCGCTTTTTACTACATTTATACACCTTCTGACGTAATTTATTCAGAAAGTAACAAATTATATTTTTTTTCGTTATGTAATTACATTCGCTATTTTCAGAAACAAAAAAATAAAAGATTTTTTAGGTTTTGATGGTATGAAATTTGCTCTATTTTTAACTGATTTCCCACACAAAACCATGAAAATTCTATTGAAAATAAGTAAAATAAAATTTACTAAACATGAAAATTGCCCTCACCGTAACGGCCATATCGCTGGTTTTTCTGACGATTGCTTGCCAAACTTCAGAAGAAAACATCACCCCAGCTACTAATACAACTACCAATCCAACTCCCCCTACAACTCCCTCAACAACCGTAAACCCAAGTAGCCAAGAAATATACGATACTTTTGTGAGACTTGCTCTAAAAAATTCGGCAGGTACAGCAGCCATGACCATCAGAAAATGGTTGCCAACCAAAACCCAAATCAAAGTATATTGGGACGGCGGCCGAACAACCACTTTATTGAGTGCTTTAGATAAAGTGATGGCCGACATGAATACTTTGAATAAATATAACAAGATGGTCAGAACCGAAGTTGTAGCTGAAGCAGACATTATTATAAATAGAGTTGAAGCTGCCACTCATAATAGTAAATATGCCAGTTTTCAGGTGAGCAATAGTTCGGTTCAAGGTACTACCTTTACTCAATGGTCGAGCGATGCCATTACGAAAGCAGTAGTTTGGCTTTCGCCAAGCACGCCCAGCAACTTACAAAATGGTGTTTTACGCCACGAACTTACACACGCTTTGGGCATTGGGCATACCGAAAATACAAAGTCGATAATGATACCTGTGATGAGCAGCACTACCTATGACTTTAATAGCTTTTCGATTTTAGACCAGCGAATCATTCAGATTTTATCTGATAACAGAGTAAAACAGGGTAATACAGAAGCCAACATTAGTGCCGTGATAAAGGAATATGCCGCTAAGTAAAACAAAACTTAGGCAATTTTTGAATTTAGGAATTAGATAATAGCAATAGTAAAAAAATATTTTCGTTAATTTACCACAAGATTAAAACATATCTATACCGATGAAATTGAACAAATCATTATTTGCATTGATAGCTTTATTGGGTATTTCGGTAAGCACCTTTGCTCAATCAGAAGACGACGCTATTAAAGAAACTCTTAATAATTATTTAGATGGTGGTGCTGTAGGCGACACGGCTCGTTTGAATCGTGCGTTTTTTCCTTATGCTAATCTCCGTAATTTGAGTAAAGATGGGAAAGTTTCTGAAATGCCCGTGAAAAAATTCATTGCTGCTGTGCCTGCGGGTGGAGCAAAGTGGTCGAGTAAAATCATAAATTATAGCTATGCGGGTACTGCTGCTACGGCCGTAACCGAAGAAGAATTGCCAACTTTCAAATTTGTTGATTTCTTGAATCTCTTGAAAATCAATGGAGAATGGAAAATCGTAAGTCGTGTGTATTCGAGAGTTGAGAAAAACATAGCTGTTGCTTCTTCAAGCCCAAGTGGTGGTAGTTTCTCAACGGCAGCCTCTGTAGCTCCAGGTAAAGGTGGTGCTCCAGCAGCTAAAAAACCAGCTCCAAAACCAAAACCTTCGGATGATGGTTGGAAATAAGATAGTCAACGGTCGATAGTCCGCAAGTCAACAGGTATACCACAAGAGCCAGCACAAGTGCTGGCTCTTGTGCTTTTGGGTATGTATGTAGCAGTTTTCTAAATTACTCTAACAAATGTATGACAAATACTTTTCAAATTTTCGATAAAAATGCCATCACAACCTTGGCACTTTCGGCTGGGTTTTCAAACATTCCTGCGTGAGCCACCCTTTCCAACATTGCACTGTGTCCGTTTTTCAGTAGTGCAATTTGCTCTAATGCGGCCTCTTTCGGCACAAAGGTGTCTTTTTCGCCTGCCAAAATCATTATCGGGTAAGTGGCTTCCTTTAAAACTTTAGTTCTATCAACTCGTCCACGCATCGCCATTTGAGCATTTATTAGAGCTTCTTTCGGAAAATAAGCATAACGCTCGATTTGTTTCTCAATAAAATCTACATTCTTTTCCTTGAATTCTTCGGTGAACATATTCGGATAAAAACCCTTGATAAATTTGGCCGTACCTTGCTGGGCAATTACACGAGCTGTTTTGAGTCGAATTTCTTTTCGTTCTTCACTATCAGCATAAGCCGATGAATGAAAAAGTCCCAAACCTACTATTTCTTTTGCGAATTTTTCAGCATAAGCTAAAGCAATGTATCCACCCATCGAATGTCCGATAATTACCGATTCTGAAATACCACGCTCCTTAATGTAGGTGTTCAACCAATCGGCATAGCCATCAATGCTTTCAATGTTGGTTAACGAAGCATAATCAGGACAAAAATGGGTATGCTCAGCCAGTAGGAGTTTCAAAAAATCAGCCCAAACAGTGGCATCTTCGCCAAAACCGTGTAAGAAAATAACGTTCATTTGTATAAGATTTATACTGAAAGTTACAAAAAAGTCTCATTCTGGAAACAAAATGAGACTTTTCTATAAATATCAGCTCAAGAATTAGGCTGCTAACTTCAACTGATAGAAAGCCGAACGCTCAAACATATTTTGGGCGTAATCAAGCGTAATCGTAAAGTTTTTGATTGATTTATCAGATGGAATTTCGTACATAATATCGGTCATAATTGCCTCACAAACCGAGCGTAAGCCCCTTGCACCGAGTTTAAACTCCATTGCCTGGTCAACAATATATTCCAATACTTCTTCCGAAAATTCGAGTTTTACATCTTCCATCGCAAAAAGTTTTTTGTATTGTTTCACCAAAGCATTTTTAGGCTCGGTGAGTATTCTACGAAGAGCCGAACGGTCGAGCGGATTGAGGTAAGTCAATAAAGGTAAACGGCCAATCAACTCAGGAATCAAACCGAATGACTTTAGGTCTTGTTGAGTCACGAAACGCAACAAACTTGTATCACTCGAAAGGTCAATATTTTTACCAGTATTTGAAAACCCAATCGGGCGAGTATTCATACGCTTACCAATGTGACGGTCGATACCATCGAAAGCTCCTCCACAAATAAACAGAATGTTTTCGGTGTTTATCTGAATCAATTTTTGCTCTGGGTGCTTGCGTCCGCCTTGCGGTGGCACACTTACGATTGAGCCTTCCAATAATTTCAAGAGTCCTTGTTGTACACCTTCACCACTCACATCACGCGTGATAGAAGGGTTATCGCCTTTGCGAGCAATTTTATCAATTTCATCAATATAAACAATACCACGCTCGGCTAATTCTACATTAAAATCGGCCGCTTGGAGCAATCGGCTCAAGATACTTTCTACGTCTTCGCCTACATAGCCCGCCTCGGTAAGCACCGTTGCATCGGCAATGGCAAATGGTACTTGAAGCACTTTTGCAATCGTACGAGCCAAATACGTTTTGCCAGTACCAGTTTCGCCAACCATGATGATATTCGATTTCTCAATCATCACATCATCTTCACGTTTGGGCTGGGTTAGGCGTTTGTAATGGTTATATACGGCCACACTCAAAACTTTTTTGGCTTCATCTTGCCCGATAATAAATTGGTCAAGGTGATTTTTGAGTTCAACGGGTGGTCTTAAATCAAACTTTGGTAATTCTGTTTTCTTTTTCTTTTCTTTTTTCTGCGGAGCAACTCCACCATTTAATTCTTGTTGTACTAATTGAAAACCTTGTTCGACACAAAAATTACAGATATTAGCCTCTGACCCCGATATTAATAATTCAACTTCGTTTTTACGTCTGCCACAAAAAGAGCAATAAGCTTGTCCAGCATTCATTCGAGCGTATTTTTTTGATTTATCTTACAAAAATACGAAAAATGTTTGGCTTTAGATACTAATGTAGAATGAAGAATGTATAATTCAGTATCTAACCAAAAATGCCCTAAAAGCAGCCAGAATAAATCATCAAAAAAGCCCCCCGAATATCAAGGAGCTTTTCAAACCTAAACCCTAACAACTTGAAATCAATCTGCATTAATCAACAGCCATTCTATCCAAAGCCATGATTTGCTGAGCATAGTCGGGTGGCAGAAGTGCTTGTTTCAGAAACTTATCGAAGCGTATTTTTTGTGTGAATTTATAAAGTAGCAGAAAAGGCTTTAAAACCGAAAAACTACTCATTGATAATAGATTACTTACTCGAAACGGCACTACGAGTTTTTGTCCTTCCCATAAAATCAAGTATCGGAGCACCCCCAAATGCTTGCGGTATTGTTTATATAAATCGTCGGTAAAGGCACTTTTAAGTAAATTTGCTTGTAAATGTTGTTCACGAACTACTTGCCAATCGGTATGATTACGAGGTAAATCTTTCAGACCCATTCGCTCCCCTACCCGATTAAAAACATCAAATATTTCTTCTTTTTCGGTATCGGTCAGCTTTCTTTCAAGTAATTCAAAGGCCGAAATGGAGTAATGAATGAGCATAAAAAGTACATCACGATACGCCCAATCAGGAATCTTCATGCCCCTACTCTGCTCAACCGACTGATGAATGGCCGTGATTTTATCAATGGCAGCGAGGGCGGTTTGCTCGTCAGAGAAAATGATTTGTTGGGCATAAACCACCGTCGAGAATAATCGTCCGAGTGGGTCGGCAGGAAGTTTACCAGTAAAATAGAGCCAATCAACGGCTTTATTGAGTGAAAATTCGGCCGCAGCTCCACCAAAAATAAACAAAATGGTATCTGCATTGCCCCAAATTTCACGGACGATTGAATTTTTATGTACAAAATTCATGATTTATTAGTTATAGTTTTTTGGTCATTTATCCCATGAGGCTTTTCCCAACCCAACGTTTCGTTATCAAACAAAAAAGCGGCAAAAATGCCCAGCGTATAAGCAAAAATATCTCGCCAGTCGAACGAACTTCCCAAGACAATGGCTATAATTTTGTATTTTTCTAAGCCCGCAAACCTCAGAAAGTGACAGTATTGCAAGAATTCAAGAAAGTACGCAAAACCAAGTGAAGCCAAAGCCAAATTAAAATCAGAAAAATTGAGAAATGTTTTCAGCAGAACAAATAAGGCAATTACGGCTAAGAAATCTCCAAAAAATGGACGAATAATGGCATCATCTACCCAAAGAGCGATTCCGACTTCCACTAAAAACAGCAGTAGAAAAGCAATAAACGGTTTTAATTTGAATGTAAACATAAAGTTTGTATTTGTAGGACAGGTTTTTATCGGAGTTGCGACCAATCCTGTCATCTTAGCGATTGATAAATTACCTGTTCTCGGCTTGACAGGTTAAAAACCCGTCCTACATTTTTGAAATTTCATTCATAAATAATCTGAAATTGTAGTAGAGCATACATAGCGGATATCCCACAATAAATGCACTCAACAAAATCGGCATAATATCCACACTAAAAAATTCAACAGAGATAGCATAAAATATCACCAACCAAAATGTTGTCGAGATGAGATTTGCAGCAAAAATCCACACCATTTTGTTATTTCTTTGTTCATCCAATTCTGTGAAATAAATCAACGCATATACAACTATACAAAGTAATAACATTGGAAAGAGCAAGATACTATTTGCCGAACCAAGCCCAATAATTATAGTAGCTAAGAGAAAGCAAACAAGTATAGGCAAAACATTCAGACCTCGAAGCATCCTAATCCAGTTTTCTTCTTCCATTTTAGTTCGCTTTTGGTGGAATAACTGGTACAATCGGGCTTTTAGCAACTTGTGTCTTTAATTTTTCGATAGCAGCCTCGTCAGCAAAATTCCACGAACACCACGTATAGCCAGCTTGGCGTTTAAAATAGCGTTCAACTCTCGTTTTAAGCCAATTTTGATTCGCTTCACTTGGTAGTTTTTCACGATTTTCGTAAATAACTGGCAATGTTTTATCCGAAAGCGTCAGCAAATAGTTGTAATCTACGCCATTTTTAAAGGTATGCGAAAGGTTATAGCGAACAATCAAAACATCCCAATTCACGAGCGTCAGAGCAATCCAAACTGCGTAAATGGCCCATGTATTAACCCGAAACATATAAAAAAACGATTTTATATCTCTGATTTTTATCCAAAGTGTTAGTAGGCCAATTAAGGTAATAATCAAGAAAACCCCAACACCGATGCGTAAATGTGTAAGCCCATAAAAATCAATGTAATAATAGTTTCGCAGGCTCACCGAGATTATTAAAATAAGGTTCTGGACAATCCAAGTGTAGGCTAAATATTTGACTAATTGATTATTTTGATAAAAATTGAGGTCTTGACGAAAATAATACAAAAGAATAGCTATTGATAAAAAGATACTCAAGATGAGTGTTCCTGTGCCTTCATGAACCAATTTTGAGAGGTTTCCTGCCTGCGAATAATCAAAACTCAACCAAAGAAAATTAATATCTATGATATTGATAATCAGCAACAAAGCATTCACAGAACCAATGAGCATCAAGGCAATTTTATATTCGTTGCGTTGGTAATTTTCTTGTTTTTCCGAAATACTTTCGCTTGGACTAATGTGTTCGTTTTGGGGGAGTAATTTTAATAGATTCTTACTAATACCCCAATCAAATACAAAACTGAATGTCAGATAAGTACCAACCATAAAAAACACTACACGCCCCAACGAAGCTTCATCAAACGTCAGATTAAAGAAACTAATTATATATTTCCAAGAATCATTCACGAGTTCATTAAAAACAGGGTTTGCATTGAAGAAAATCAAGAAAAATACGCCAAAAACCAATAATGGAATAATGGTCAGCACTAAGTTTCTGGCGATAAATTTTGCAGCTTTATTTCCACCTACCATCGTTTCGGATAATCCCTGTAAGCGTCTCGGAGCTTCAATGATTGTACCGAAAAAATTAATAATATATTGAATTGCCGCCTCAAAAACAGTTTTTGAACGATTTTCCTGCATAAAGCCAATCATCAGAAAAAACGAAGCCAAATGCCCCAGCTTACTCACCACCGAATTATGCACCACCACCATCAAACCCGATAGCAACGTAAACACCACCGCCACCTGTACATTACGCTTACGGATACTCTCGGGAAAGAAGACAAAAGCCAACACAGACATTACTAAATTACTGAATATAAAGAGGTTAATACCAAAATCTTCTTCCCAAAAGATTGCATTGAAAAGCAATGGAAACCCAATAAGGCTGGCGGTCTGAATGGTTTGTTTTTTCATGTAAGTGCTTGTTTAGAGTCAAAAAAAAGAACTTTGTATTTCAAAGTAAATTAGTAAAAAAATATATATTTATGAGCCTTTTATGAACTTTTCGAGTTCGTTGAGGTGGTCTTCAAATGCTTTTTTCCCTTCATCGGTCACACTGTAAACGGTGCTTGGTTTTCGACCGATAAATTCTTTTTTGAATGCAATATAGTTGGCTTCTTCTAAGGCACGTAAATGCGTGGCCAAGTTGCCGTCAGTCATCGACAAGAGGTCTTTCAATACAATGAAACTTACCTCATCATTGACCATCAGCACCGACATAATACCGAGTCGAGCTTTGCTTTCAAATGCCTTATTAAAATTCTGTAATATTTGCATAAATAGTCCACCGTCAACAGGTTAAGGTCAACAGTGATATTATCTTATTTCAATCAACCAAAGTAGTTTTTAAATTCATTTAGATTTTTTTGGAGTTATATCATACTTAAAATACATCACCGTACCATAAATAATATGTAATACACCAAAGCCCAATGCCCAACAAATTAAATTATATTTTGCCAAAAATAAAGATATTATTCCTAAAATGATTTCAGCTATACCTAAAGAAAATGTATCATGTAAAGTATATTTGCTTGCACTCACTAAAGCTACTCCATAAAACACCAAAGTAGCAGGAAAACACAACCAAAAAAATCCGTGGTAGAGCATTCCGAGACAAAATAAGCCGCCAGCACACAAAGGAATCATTAAATTGAGTAATAATAATTTAGATGATTGATTCCAAACACTCAAGCCTTGTTTACGGGTTTTTCTGACGGTAAATAATATGCCAAAAAACAAGGCAAATCCTAAGACTATAAGTGCTTCGAGAACTAATTTTGGCACAATTTCTTGCCTTACTTCAGGGATACTCAGCAAACTTGAACCATCAACATGTAGTTTAGCATAAGCATACCAAGCACCCAACAAAGCACATATACCCGCCGAAATACCCGAAAGGCCACTCAACGATAGGAATTTCGAGGAGCGTTCCATCAAGGAGCGAATTTCTTTTAGATTTTCGAGATGTTCGTTCATTTTTCTAAGTTACAGGTTTGTGTTTGTCATCCAAACAACCTTCTGTTCGGATACATTATCCTCTACTAAAATATCCTTATATAATTCTGTGCGTCGTGCTTTTTTATAGCGATACCCTCCCGCATTTGTCAATTTATCGGCCGTACAGGTGGCAATCGTAAATTCATTTTCAAAGCTTCTACATTCAGCAATTATATCTCCAAATGGGTCGATTATCATCGAACAACCATTTTTGAGTTGGTCATCATCCATTCCAATCGGATTCGAGAAGACCGCATAAATCGCATTATCATACGCTCGGGCGGGTAGCCATTTCATGAGCCAAGCACGCCCCTTCAGTCCGTCAAATTCGATACGCAACGATGTTGGGTCTTGGTGACGATTTTCCCATAGTTTTGGGTCAACAAAGCCCGCACCTGGACGTGTTGAAGGCGTACACATCGTTACGTGAGGCATAAAAATAATATCTGCCCCCAGTAAGTTAGTTGCTCTTACGTTTTCTATGATATTATTATCATAACATATCAAGATACCGCATTTCCAGCCAAGTAAATCAAAAACTACATACTCGTTGCCTGGCGTGAGGTGTGGGTTAATAAATGGATGTAGTTTTCTGTATTTGGCTACTAATCCATTTTTATCGACACACACATAGGCTTTATATAATTTCTCATCAATATCTTTTTCAAACAATCCAGCCAATACCACAATATTATTTGTTTGGGCAATTTCGGTTAATTGTTTGATACTTTCACCTTCAGGAATCACTTCGGCAATATCCAACATTTGTTGTTTTGATAAATGGCGAGCAAATGTATAACCCGTTATCGAACATTCATGGAAAGCTATCACATCAGCACCTTGTTGGGCAGCCTTTGCCGAAAGTTCGTTTATTACCCTAAGATTATACTGTTTATCCCCGCTCCTATTTTCAAATTGTGCCGTAGCAATCTTTAAATCTTTCATTTACTTAAATTTTAGGCAAAAATATGATAATTCCGACAATAACCGCAACAATCGACATAATCAAAACTGCGGAGGCGGCTAAATCTTTTACTTTCCCGATAAGTTGGTGGTATTCTGGCGATACAAAATCGCAGAGTTTTTCGACAGCCGTATTGAGGGTTTCTACTACTAAAACTAAGCCTATTTGAGTAATTATAATTATCCACTCGATAGCCGAAATTTTCAGATAAAAACCTGCTGATAAAACAATTACGCCCGCAAACACATGAAATCTTGCATTATTTTCTTCTATCAAAAAACGTAATCCCGCAAAGGCATATCGAAAACTACGCAGCATTTTTAAGATTTGCATCACGATTCGGAATTAAAATGAGCATCGAAACATACAGCACCGCCACCACTAAAGTAAAAACCAAAGTTGTTTGAATAGCCAGCGGATTTTGCAATTCTTGAAATGATTTTCGGAACAAATAAAACGGATTCGTGAATAAATCCCAACTGTTGAAACGTACGAAACGCCCCAAATACAAACCAAAACCCGATAACACAATACTTGCTGCTATTGCAAACCAAGCTAAAGCATTACTAACAAACTGATTAAGTACTTGATGAGTCACTTGCAGCGAGTAAAGCCCCGTGCATATTCCTGCCAAAGCTGCAACAAAAAAACCAACGGTATCGAACCACAGAATATGTCTTTCATATTCACCTAAATGTATCAAATCAGTAATCAAATAAGGAGCATTTGGAAAAAAAAGTAACCATAAACCTAAATTAACTAAAATCAAAGCAAGCTTTGATTTGCTGACATTTATTGATGCTGATAATCGGCGAGCAATGAGTGCAAAAAACAGGGGCATCCAAGCCAAGAAAAGATTCCAAAGTAGAAACAGCCCTCGAAGCTGCTCAGTCTGAACCGCCCTGATAATCAACAACAAACAGCATAACGCCGAAAGCACAGCCAAACTCAAGGTAGCTCGACTGATTCTGAAAAATATTTTAATTTGATTCGATTGCATACTTTAAAAAGAACTTTGTATTGCAAAGTACATTTTAAAATTTTCATTATGCAAGCTTTTTGAAGAAAAAATAAAATTAATATTTCGATAGGTTAGATAAGGACGTCCACATTAGACGTCCCTACGGGTAGAATTTAATTTTTTATCACCTTAAATGTCTTGGAAAAACTATCGGTCGATACTTTTAACAAATACATCCCACTTTCGGCAGCGATAAGTTTAGTATCAAGGTTTGGCTTTATTTCTTGCCAAAACCCTTCTTTTTGCATTAGTATGCCCCCATCAATGTAGTAGAGTGTTACAGTAAGTTTTTTGTTTGTGAGGTCATTCAGCGGAAAAATATCGACACTTTGTTCAGTTGGGTTGGGAGTAATGCCTAATTCTGAATTTAATGACGAAATACTCAGAACACCACAATTTGGGCGTATGTTTTTTTCATAAGTTGAACTTAGCCCTTCTGCATCGGTGGCCGTGAGCGTAACTTTATAAAAATACGTTTGGGCATCGCAGGGTACAATTCCGAGTACGGCTTCGGCTACTAATTTGTAAGAAGATGTCACGAAATGAATGTGGTCGTCGTGGTGAAGCAGCACCGACCATACATACCGTAATTGGTCTTGTGAATGCTCAGCATCGGTTACCTGTGCATTTAGGCTTATCGGAAAATCTTTGGTGTTATCAAAAACTTCTACTTTATCAATACTCGTGCTTTGAATAGTCGGCGGGGTGTTATCCACAAAAATGCTAATAGTTTTAGAGGATGAGAGGCCAGCCTCGTCGGTTACTTTCACGGTTGCTCCGTAAGTTGCTACTTTTCCTTTCGAATTATACGTATGGCTCGGATTTTCCTCTGTCGATGTTTGTCCATCACCAAAATCCCACTCGTATTTCAGAGCCGTTCCTTCGGGGTCTTTTGAGTCGCTGGCTCGAAAATTCACATTCAAGGGAGCTTTCCCGTAAATTGGCGTAGCAGTTTGCACAACCGTCGGGCGGCGATTGGCATTCGGATTATACGATAAACGTCTGATTTCGTGAATATTCGGGTAGAAATAATTGGTATAATAAATTGCCCCATCTTTCGGATTGATAGCAAACGAAGTTGGGTGAACATCACTCACAAAATCAATCACTTCGGTTGGGTTTCCTTTTGTATCAAACTTAAAGGCTTTTATCCAACCTTCATAATCTCCATGAAAATACAGATTCTGGTATTCTCTCGGAAACTGCTGAAAGTTATACCACAACCCTCCTATCGAAGCATTTCCTGCAAATTTATTTCCTTTAAATTGTGGTGAACCCACCGCAAAAGGTTCGCCATCAACTATTCCCTGAGCAAAAGTACCACGCCAATCAATGATTGGTTTTTGGTGGTTTTGAGGTAAAAATTTAGGGTCACGATAAGAATTATTCACAAAATCAATGCCTTCGTAAGTCGGCCAGCCAAAATTGAGACCACCTTTGGCTGCTACATTGATTTCTTCTCGATGAAACCAACCCACATCGCCCAAATAAATCACACCAGGGTTTGCGTCGGCGGCATTGCTACTTCCTGTATTGGGTTTGAACGAAAATCGAAAAGGATTCCGAAGGCCATACGCCCAAATTCTCGACTTTGACGAACGAGGTTTTCCGCTTTCAAAAAACGGATTTGACGCAACACCATCGCCCGTACTGGGGTCGATTCTCAGAATTTTACCGTTTAGAGACGTAAGCGATTGGCATTTATAGGCATTGATGTTTTCATCAGCAGTAATAAATCCCAAGCTTATGGCTTCATTAAACCATTCGCTTTTTGTATCGTCAACCACTCCTTCGGTGGCAAGAGCCGCATCGCCAACAGTGGCTAAAAGAGTACCGTCTAAGCCGAATGCCAACGACCCAACACCATGATTATCTACTAAAATCGGAATGCCAGTTGAGGGACTCTCGCCTATTAGGACTTTTCGCGAAGCCGAATCAATCTCCATAAAACCACTTGTGGCCTTGAGCGTATAGCGTGTTATTCGCCCGATTGTTGTCTGAAAAGGGGTTTCTTCCTCTACTTGATAGGTGGGTTTTCCGAAATTAAGTACGTGATTTCGCTTGGCGGCATACATCAGATACACGTAGCCATTTTTTAGAAAATTAGGGTCGAGAGCAAAACCATTAAGGCCGTGGTCGCCGTAATCAAGTACTTCTTCGCTTATATCAATGATTGGCTGGGCTGATTTTATACCATTCTCAACCATAAAAACCTTTCCACTTTTTTCCCAAACAAACATTCGTCCGTTGTCATCAAAGGTTAGTCCAGTAGGAATAGTCCAGTTTTCCGAAATAGTTTCATCAATAAAACCTGAAGGTTGAGCGAAGGAATTGCTATATATGAATTGTAGAATTAAACACGGGACAAAAAGCAAAAAAATTTTTTTAGTCATAATAGTTGTGAATTTCCATATAAATCAAAAACAAATTTATAGAATAAGTTGTCAAACAAAGAGCCGTAAAAAAAATATTGAACCGTAAAATAAGTTAATTTTGTTTTTGATAAAAGTGGGTAGCATTTGTGCTATCCAATGCTGAATATGATTAGTATATGTCTGAAATAACATTTGATTATAAATCTGTGCTTCCGCAACTACCCGAAGAACCAGGGGTTTATCGCTATTTTGATGAAACTGGCGAAATTATTTACGTCGGAAAAGCCAAAAACTTAAAAAACCGAGTAAGTAGTTATTTTTATAATTTCAATCGCCACGACCGCAAGACCCGTCGCTTAGTTATAAATATTCGGA
>JACCDW010051345.1_pt1 | contig 23567 bp, 8 predicted proteins | sample 7449781 | NCBI WGS metagenome assembly JACCDW01 (sample SAMN15323449, study PRJNA562643) | freshwater metagenome | isolation source: river surface water | place: USA:Blue River Watershed | collected 2017-08-18
CAGCCCCACCTCCCCCACCCCCCTTTCCCTCCTTGATCACCTTCTGAAAATCGCGCACCCATTGAACCGCCTCATCAATCTCCTTACGATAGATCCCAAAATTATCAAGATCGTCTGGCTGACCTAACACTCGATAATCCACAAGAGTCTCTACCTCTTCCGGATCTACCTCTTCCGGATCTACCTCTTCCTTCTTCTCTTGCTTCTCTATCTTCTCTTCTTTCTTTGGAGGAGGTACATAATCGTCATCGTTCTCAAAAAATGAGAAGATCATACCATTCCGAGACATTCTGAATCAAATGGATTCCTTGATGATGTTTATCACAAGATCCTTTATACCAATGATAACGACACATCTATTTGATCTATAAATAGTAGAGTATAAAGAGATTTCAAAGAGATAAAGAAGATACCAAGACAAGATTGATGGTCTATATCTATGTATTTGAACTGGAAGAAGAAAAGTACTATGTAGGTAAGAGTGAGTCACCTTCAGTCCGGATAGATGCACATCTATCAGGCGATGGTTCTGAGTTTACACGCAAGTATAAGCCCTTAAACCTAAAAGAGATCATATCTGATTGTGATGACTATGACGAGGATAAATATACACTCAAGTATATGGATATGTATGGTATTCATAATGTCCGAGGTGGATCCTTTTCACAGATCGAACTAAGTCAAGAGAATGTTAATATGATCAACAAAATGATCAATGGAGCGAAGAATCAGTGCTTTATCTGTGGGAGCAAAGAGCATTTTGTGAAGAATTGCGATAAGAAGAATGAGGTCAAAGTAAAGTTTGTCGATGGCAAATGCACGTGTGCATCGTCCTTTATCGCACCACACCGCAAGAGCAAATGCGCACTTAAGAAGGTATTTAACTTGCTTGATCTATTCACCAATGTCGAAGAGGATGAAGATGATGATAAGCCTTTCTATGATTCTCCTTCAGAACAACCTAATACAACAACGAAACCTATTGTAAAGAGTACAACGAAGCCTATAGCGAAGAAAAAGAAGGCGTGTTATCGATGCGGGCGCGAAAACCATTACGCTTCATCGTGCTACGCAAAATACAATGTTAGAGGGAAATCTCTTTAGATATGAGACAGACCCCTTAACAACATACCTAATCTCTTTATAACCAGACGGATGCGACCAAAATTCCTTTATAACCCTCTAATTGATATATTAAATCATACGATTGATAAAATAGTATGATATGTTGAATCTTTCTTTCATTCGGTCCCCCCTCTTAAAGGAGGGGTGAAGGGGAACCATTGGTTCCCCTTCGAGGAGGTAGGGTCAAGTCCGATCTGAGCCGAAGGCTCGATCGGCAGATGGAACCTTAGGTTCCTACCTTAGGCGTATTTCTCCAAACCCGACCAAACCGCCGTCGTCGAAATACCCGTACCCACATTCGGACCGCAATTCTTGATCCAATCTCCGCGCGAATAGTACTGCACATCATCCACAGTTAACTTCATAAAATCTATCTTATCCTCATCCGTCATCTCATCCCACGCCTTTGAATCATCATATGGTGCAAACTTCATCAAAAGATCACTTCCATTCGCTCCCTTATAGACACACTTCGTATTCTCCTTACCATACTTCTTCATTAAACCCATCACGTCCTTGCATACATAGTTACCATCATCATCCGTGTCCGTCATCTCCCAATAATCCGGGCACCTCACCCCTACCGTCTGCATATACATCGGTGATGGGCGAATCTTGCTTAACTCCGCATCCCTGGAAAGCTTACTGAAATACTTCCAGATGTAATAGATAATCGTCACTAAGACGAAGATCATACCAATCGCCGCTAATACATTTACTACTGCTGACATCTTCTTATCAATCTATCAATCTATATCTACCTTATATTCTCATTTTTATCCATAAAATCCTATGAGATTTTATGAATCCATTGATGTTATGATTTGGACAAGGTAAGATGAATCGGATGAGCCTAAAAGGTTGTAGTAACCGAACGCAGTGTCCGAGTCCCCTTTTGCGACAAGTTCTTGGGAAGATCAATCGGCATCGGGTAATACGAGATGTCCTTAATATATCCAATGTGTTGCTCCACCTCCGGAATGATCTTCTCTACACACCAATCCACGACTAAGTTATTTAAATAGACAATCTGCTCCTTGATCTTCGTAGGCAAGTTCGTACTCTGCTGTAAATACATACTTCTCATCACAATCTGCACCTCCACATCTGACTGACGACCAATCACATACTGGTTATTGCTCTTTGTATAGACCTTGTATCGAATCATATCCTGCACTAAATCAAGGTTCTTCCTCGAAAAGAAGACGTGATTGAGCGTCGATGTCTCCTGAATACCATAGAGCATCTCCTGCTGGAAGTTGTTCTGCACCAACTTCGCTGATCCATCGTTTACAAAGAGCGGGATGTCTCCCTTCTTCTCTAACTCCGTATGGGTCAAACGACCATTCTGGAATTGCGTAATCTCCTGCTTTCCTGATACATTCTCATAGTTCTCCGCCTGAAAGCGCATTCTTTATATGATTTCTACTACATTTGATCCAGATTTTTATATCTACCCTCCTGACGAATCCATAGCAAACGTTGTCTCTCTGTTCGTTCCTGTGTTCGTTTTGATTCATAAATATATCACCCTATCATAGTAAAGTATACTATACTTTTGTTCCCCTTGATTACCATCATCAATCAAGCTCATATCGCAACTCTCCTTGATTTTATTGATAAAATAGCCAGTAATCATCAACGAAACCAAAATGTCGAATCCAGCTGATATCCTCATCAGCCTCTACCCCGTCCTCCAAAACCTCGTAGGACAAGCTTACTGCTCCATTAACGACATTAACATCTATGATACGGCCCTTCGGACCCAAGATGGCCTCGCAAACTACACCGTCGTCAACCTTATCAACTATACCCAAACCGCCGTCGCATCACCCAACTTTGTCAACCAAGTGATCTACGCAAACCCCAATATCCTCCTCTTCCTCTCACAAAATCCTAACATCATCTCCTACTTTATCAACCCCGCAAACCTCGCCCAATACACCACCTTCCTTAACTCCTCCTTCCCCAACACCAGCTACGGCTTCACCGACTCTCCCAGCAACCCCAAAACCGATCTCTTCTGCTATATCACAGCACACTTCCCCCTCATCGCCCCTAACCTGGCCGATGTCCTCTCCCAAAACTGCCCCGAGAATGGCATCGTCCAAATCCACTCCAGCATCTTCGGCATCACTCCCGATATCCTGAAACTCCTCTCCAGTTACCCCCTCCTCAACTATCTCGTCAACCAAAACTATATGTACGAGATCTACTATGACTTCCTCTTTAACAACGCCAACCTCGTCCTCCTCCTTATCAACTACCCCTCCCTCCTTAACGCCATCATCCTCGGAAGTGACGGTAGTGTTAACCCCAACATTCTCTGCCTCCTCGGCTACTACTCCAATCTCACCTACGACTTTAACTTTTACCCCTCCGACATTACCACCTTTCTCTCCACCCCCAATATCCTTAACATCAACCTTAACCTTTACGACATCCTCCTTACTACCAACCTGAAACCTTACCTTGATAATACCATCGTCTACCCCATCATTAATACACCGACCAACGCGGAGCTTAACCGGATCGCCCTCCTTTACAACTATCCTTCCCTCAATCTTTTGATTCATCAAAACTATAATAATGAGATCTATCGTAACATCTTCTACACCGATGCAATCACTAACTTTATCACATTTGCCCTCGCCCAATATAACCTCAACTTGGTCAACAATGTTTATCCAAACTTCCCCAATATCGTTACCGATGTATTGGATTTGAATCCTAATCTTCTCGGACTTCTCTACGAAAACCCGAACCTGACGGCCTATCTGAGCGAGAATACCAAGACACTTTATGACTTCCTCATCTACAAAGGCTCCGAGACATACAGCATCCGTAACCCAATGACCGATCTTTACAACAACTTCGCTTCCTCTTTCCTCGCCATCCGCAACTTAACCTATCTCCTTAACGCAACTCCTAATCCCCCCGCCACCAATGGCGTCGCCAATAATGTTGGAAATGGCCCCAGCGGCGCCATCACCCTCTACAACAGTAATCTAAACTTCCGTTATCTCTTTAACCAGAACTACCTCTTTAATATGTATTACAATAACCTCTATTACAATCGCCGCCTTACCGATATGCTTAATAACCAGTATTATGATGAGACAACCAATACCACAACAACATCCTTCTATACCCCTGCCAATTACCTTGCTCTTCTGACCCTCATCTATAGAAACCCCAATGTAATCAACTTCCTCACTACCAACCCCAGACTTCTTACCGAATTCTTGTATGGAAGTAATACCAATCTTGCCAACTTCCTCGCCATTCCGAATATCCAAATTCCTTACTATGACCTCAATGACATCCTCTACCAATACGATATCCAAAATGGCACCTCCTATTCCACCTACCTCGAGAAGGCATATGCCACCTTTTTGGAATCATCCACTACCAATGGAACTACCATTGGCAATATCGATCAGCTAAAATCGCTTGTTGGCCAAAACTACCCCATCTACTCCGGAACTGCTGATCCCAACTACATCCCCACCAACTACAACAACGGCCAAAATGTCTACAAGAACTTGTTCTCGAACAACGACCAGTTTATCAACTTTATCACCTACTTCCTCGATCAAGCGAATCTCTATAACATCATCGATCTCGTCACCGTCAACCCCAACTTCCTCACCTTCCTCGCCAACAACTACAATCTTCTCTTCTACCTCAAGTCCCAGCCGATTGACCTCCTCCGTCTCCTCTCCTTCCAATCCCAAGCCGCCCTCTCTCCCCTCACCGACCTCACCCAACTCGTTATCGACTACAGCGCCCAAACCTACCCTCTCGACCCCACCAAAGTCTCCCAATACCTCAACACCACTCTTCCCATCTCCGGTCCCTTTAGCGGCATTGGAAATAATCCCCAAATCCTCGCCCTTCTTACCGCTAACCCCGATCTCAATACCCTCGTCACTCAGAACTATAACTATAACCTCTTCTACTATGACCTCTACAACGCCAACAATCTCAACATCGTCACCTTTATTCAGAAGTTTGCATCCGTTGCCCTCCCCCTCATCTACCAAAATCCTCTCTTTATCGACTTCTTGTACCAAAACCAAACCCTCGTCAACTACCTCAACCTCCCTACCACTCCCTCCTCCCAAAGCGATCTCCTCTTTAGCCTCTCCCTCATCGGTACCCCCTATATCGATATCTTTAAGCTAGTCAATGACAATGCCCTCTTCCCTTACCTCTCCACCTTCAAGTCCCTCATTGCCAACTACGGGAATCTCGCCTCCATCCTCTACCAACCGTACGTTTCTACCGGATTTGATGTCGATGTTGACCTTGAAGAGAATATTGCCAATGAACGGATCGAGAGCACCAACTACTACTACTACTGCCTTCAAGATGAGGGCCTGGTCGCTTTTATCTACTACGCGATCTCTCAATACGATTATCACAACAAGGTCAATCCGACTGCCACCTACTATCCCTATATCCATATCCTTGATATCATCAATACCAATCCCAACTTGATCAACTTCTTTTATCAATACACAACCCTTCGGACCTATCTCTCCCAGCCGGCCAATACCCTCGTCCTCGCACAAATCCTCCAACTGAGCGAACTCCGCCTTCCCTATGTCAATCTCTACAACACCATCAACTCCTTTGCCATCTCCACCGGAAACGCGGCTCTCAAGATCGCCCTTGACGCTAACATCAACCCTTACAATGGCATTTATACCAGCGCCGCAGGAACGGCGAGCACCGGAACCCGGAAATTGGAACCCGTCTACCTCTCCGAAAATGTCGAGATCATCCTCACCTATCCCCAAATGCGCGAGCTGATCAGCGGCGACTATAACCACAATCTCTACTATAACGCCATCTACGGATCCCCCGCTCTTCAAGCCCTTCTCCTCAAATATCTTCCCATCTACGCTTCCGTGACACCAACCACCCTCGCCACCACCCTGATCACCCGGATCCTCTCCAACCCCAACATCCTCCTCTACCTCTATCACCACACAACTCTCACTCAAGCGTTCCTCAGTGACACCTCCCTCTCTCTTCTCCAAACATTTGCAACCACACCCAATCTTGACTCTCCCATCACCAACATCGGATACGCACTAGAAGATACGATCCTTGCTCCCTACCTTCGCGAATATCGCACCGAATTCCTCAACTCCTTCCAACAATTCCTCACTCTTTATAACCAAACGGATCTCCTCAATCCTCGCTACCGGAATTGTGACCTCGTCCAAGCGACCATTCAGCTGATCTACTACACCCTTCAACTCAACTTTGATGACAACTCCTTCCCTTACCTGATACCCATCCTCGAATCGAATCCCAACCTGATCAATTTCCTCAATGCAAATCCCAATCTTGTCTCCTTCTTGAGCGCCACCTCCAATGTCGCTACCTTCAAGCAAATCCTCAACTACTCGTTCGTCGACGGAGCTCCCCCATACACCTACACCATCCGTGACCCGATCACCAACCTTACCACCTTCTTCTCCTCTTTCCAAACCGCATTCCCTTCCCTCGCCACCTATACCTTGGCAGCGCCTTCCTCTTACTCCGTCCTCAATGCCAATATCAGCAATGTGACTGCAGTCGATCAACCCAACCTGGTGATCAGCTCCAGCTCGCTTAATACCTTGCTTCTCGACTATCCCGGCCTTGCGACGATTGTGAAACAACAGCATTACAACAATGGCATCTACTACTACGCGCTTCAGAACCAGTATTTGGTCGATCTGATTGTCGCCTCGATTGAACAATACAACTCCCTCGCGTGGTCCGTCCACATCGTCACTGGCGCCATCTACTACAATCCCAATCTCCTCTCGTTCCTCTACCAAAACCCGCGTCTTGTCTACTACTATACCCAAAACATCGCCCAGTTAGAGCCACTCCTCAACTATATCGCCGCCGCGGTTCCTTCCGGCACCGCTGCTACTCTCAACCTCTACGCCTTCGTTGCTGCCAATCCCACGTGGGCCGACTACCTCACCCCCGCCCCACCCACTCCGGATGTTGCGGACCTGAGCAACATTGGCGTGACGGTCACTGCAACGCCTCTGGTCAATGGAATCAACACCCTCAGCGGGATCATTTATCAAAACTACAATCAAAACATCTACTACAAGAATCTCTACAACAATCCCACACTTAACGCTCTGATCAACGGATCGGCCGGGCTCCAATCCCTCTGTACCCTCAATCCAAACATTGTCAACTTCCTCGCTTACTATCCAGATCTTACCCAAACTCTTGCTACCTTCCCTCCTAATCTTGCTATCTTTCTCTCCGTCTCCACCCTGGAATATCCCAATACCAGTCCTGAAGCGGAGATTGCAGCCTTTGCCCCTTCCCTGTTAACCTACATTACCAATAACTCCATTCTCTACAAGCTGCTCAATGGAACTCCCCTTGGATCACTTACCTCTCAGCAATACAATTTCAATGTTCACTTTGAGGCGCTTTACCGCAACATTCCTCTCGCCTATCTCCTTTATGGCGCGACGACTGGACCAAGCCTCCTTCCTCTCGTCTATCAAAACCCGACACTCCTGATCCACTTCGCCAATCGACCAATTCAGGGCAATCTTCTCGACTATCTCCAATATAATCCCGCTCAAGTCGACTACTTTACACCGCTCCTGAATGCGCCCCTCGGCCCCAACATCACCTCCCCCCTTCTCAACTTGGAGAACATCTCCTTCAAATACTATTTGATGAAGGGTGCAACGATCGCCGGAGGACTCTATCCCAATATCTTCAGTACCTTGCTTGATCAAGATTATAACGTCAATAACGCCAATATCTCGATCTACCAAAAGTCGATCTACAATGAGCTGACGTGCGACTATTTTCAATTCATCTTTGACAAGTTCTTCTACCTGGATGGAGTCCCAGCCGCTACCATCGGCTCTACTTACGCTTTCCCCAACATCTTCAACCTCCTCTCCTCCAACCCCAACTTGATCAATTTGATCTATAACAATCCGGACATCGCCGCCTATCACCGCTCTCAGCCGATCAATGATTACATCGCAATTACCAACTTCTGGGGTGCGATCAATGCGGGCGCCCCTCGGCTCTCCCAAAACGCCATCTCCCTCTTCTCCAATCCCGAGTTCTACATCTACTCCACCTTCTATCTTGCCAAGAATCGTATCCAGTATGCTTTGGGTAACTCGGTGAGCAATTTGGTGAGCCAATATCCAATCTTCACTAACTTGCTTCAGCAATACTACAATGACGGATTCTATCAGCAACTCGTCTACAACAGTACCGCGTTCCAAAACTTCATTGCCGCATATCCCCTCAGCATCGTCTTTAACGCATTCAGCTTTAACGCCAATATCATCTCCTTCCTCGCGTATAATAGTGATTTGACAACATACTTTATCAGCAACTCGGCAGATATCTACTACTTCCTCAATAACCTCTCGACGCAAAACCCCGCGAATAATCTGAATAATATTATTTTATACAATGATCTTAACCGTCCTCTCGGACAAAGCAATGCGACGATCCTCTATACCTACCTAACAAACGCGTTCAAACTGACGCTGGAGAACCCCACATACGCTGTTCTCAATAACCTTTATCAACAGCTCTATAATCAGAATATCTACTGGACCGATCTTCAAGTCAACGCTCTCCTCTCCTTCGTCTACCTCAATAGTCGGCTCTACCAAAACTACATCGGCACCTATCCTCTCTTCCCCAACTTCCTCAACCTCATTGCCTCCAACCCCAATCTTCTTAACTTCCTCGCCATCAACCCCACCTTCCTCAATACCCTCTCCACTGACACCGCCCTTAACACCTCCTTCAACACCTCCTACATCTACCGCTTCTTCCTCTTCACCTACACGGATATTACCTTGGTTCCTCCTTACACATTCGCCATCACCGACCCTCTGACGAACCTCTACACATTTACCCAGAAGTTCTCTTCCACCCTCTATGCACAGCTGGTGCCTTTAACCGGAAATATCTACTCGATTGGAACGACGGTCCCCTTGACCGACTTGATCAACGCGAATCCGAAACTCTCTATCCTGCTCAATCAACTTTATAATCGGGTCTTGACCTCATCCGCCACCTACACCTATCTCTACTACAATGCACTCTATCAAAACAAATACTTGGTGGAGCTCCTTGCAGGCTCTTCCGCACTCCTCAACAATATCTACCTCAACCCCAACATCCTCCTCTTCCTCTCCATCAATCCCAACCTGATCATCGCTCTTCTCCAGAACCCCGCCCTCCTCACCACCTTCAATACACTCCTCTTCATTACCGATCCGAATACCAATCTCTATGATCAGCTTCAACCCAATCTTGATTTCCAGCAGTATCTGATCACGCAAAATGAACTCTTTATCCAAAACTTTAAGATCTTGACCGACTTAAAGAATCAATTTTATCTACACGAGTTCTATATCCATAAATTACTTCCAATCGACAACATCAGCGTTCAAAACCAGACCTATCACTACCGCATCTATACCAATCCCTTAAATCAATTTATGAATGATTACTATCAAACCATCTACATTCCCAACTTGTTTGAGATCATCGCCCTTAACCCCAATCTAATCAACTACCTCTTCTATCACCCTTCCCTTCTCCAATACTTCATTCACCATCCCAACTACCTCCAATCCTACGCCTATCTTCCCCAACTCTCCATCCCCACCACCGATCTCAGCACATTTACTCTGGAGTATCTCACGGAGATTGAACAGTCGACGGGTATTCGGATGATCGCCTATGACGATGCGTTCTATACCCTCTTGCTCAAGTCCCGTGACACCGCTTCCTTCGAAAATGATTTGATCGTTCTTCTGAACCAAAATCCCACGCTCAACTCCCTTGTCCAGCAAGAGTATAACTACAACTACTCCCTCTCGGACGCTCTCACCTTTTATCTTTATCACCTTACCGCGCCGAATATCATCCAGCTTCTCTCGATCTCGTCCCTTGATCCTGGATATACTCTTCTGGAAACGATCTATCAGAACCCAAATCTTCTCGTCTTCCTTACCAACAATCCGGATTTGGTCAATTATCTTAACAACTTTAATAATGAGATTACCACGGTCACCTCTCTCACCGGAATCAATCTCCCCGCAACCAATCTTTATGATCTTTTTATGTCCAATGCCAACTTTTCTCTTTATATCAACACGATCCAGCAGATTCTCTTTGATGGATACAAAGTGTTTGAAGAGCTCTTTTCGCAAGGATACAACAAGAATATCTACTACATCGCCTACAAGAGTAGTCCCAATGATTCCCTCATCACTCTCATCTACAACTCTCTCTTGTACACCTTCCCCACCTTGATCGATATCTTTGAAACCAACGCCAATCTTCTCCTTTTCCTCGCCCAAAATCCTCTCCTCATTGACTACCTCAACGCGAATATCGTCGATCTCCAGCGGCTCCTCTCCTACGACATTCTCGTTTATCCCATCACCAATATCTATGATCTGATCGTCAATCAGCTCTCTTACCTCAAGCCGTACTTGAGCCAAATCCCCACTGGCACCAACAGTGGCATTGGCACCACTCCGGCGATTGAGACGCTGCTTGCCCAATACGCCCCTCTCAACAATTTGATCCAGCAAAACTACAATCAGAATGTTTACTATATCGATCTCTATGATAATTCGGCTCTCGTCACCCTCCTCTCCACCTCTCAGCCTCTCCGCACCGCTGTTGGCTACAACAACAACATCCTCCAGTTCCTCTCCTTCAATCCCCTTATCCTCAATGACTTCGCCACCAATCCTGCAAACCTCACCATCTTCCTTACCAACAACGGCATCCTTGACCCCCTTACCAACCTCTATGACTTCATTGTCACCTACCTCCCCACCCTCGAACCCTTCCTTAACGAAAGTCTTACGGGAATCTATAGCACCATTGGTACGACGGATGCACTTACTGCCCTGCTTGCGGCAAATCCGAAGCTGAGCCAATTGATCAATCAAAACTACAATGCCAACATCTACTATCTTGATCTCTATAACCATCCCGATTTGGTGACGCTTCTCTCTACCCCTTCGACCATCACCACGGTCTCGACCGCTCAGACGCTCTTAGGGAAAGTATACAAGAATCCGAATATACTCAATTATCTCAATAACAATCCGGCTCTCGTCACCTATTTCCTCAATGCCAGTACCGATGCACCCTTTATCCTCTTCACCGGTCTCACCGGTCTTGACTCGCCTCTGGTCAATATTGACGACTTAGTCAAGACATCTCTTCCCAGCTTGACCCGATACCTCTCTCAGGTCTCGATCGGCTTGAATAGCACAGTGGGAACGACGACCGCGCTCACTTCCTTGATTGCCGCGGATCCGGTGATTGCTCAGTATGCGAATATCCAGAATTACATTGAGAACTTGTACTATATAGGGCTATATAAGGTGGCGGACTTAGTAACCTTAATTACCGACAATCAGTCCCTCTTTGACCAGTACGTTACCCAAAATCCCAATATTCTTAACTTCTTGGCATCGATGCCAAAGCTGTGCGCGGTCCTTCTTCAGAGCGCGGAAAAGCTCAATTTCTTCTTCCAGCTTCCCGATATCAACGTGATGACAACCAATATCTATGACTTGATTGTTAAGTCATCGCTCTATGGCGACGTCAACACGACCGCAGAGATGTTACGATACAACTATTATGAGAAGAGCATTCCACAATTCTACAATGACTTCTTGTTTGAAAGCTCGTTTGCGGTAACTGCTGTTTCGGACTTTATGTATTATGGCCTCGCCATTGCTCTTCCCAACAGCGCGGAGCTCTTCCGGCTCAACCCAAATTTCATCAACTTCCTTCGCTACAACTATCTGCTTACTCAGCAACTTAACTTGGAGTACCTGCGAGGCTATGAATACAATTTTACCAACATTCTCTCCATTCCCGAAATGACCGATCCGACGGCTGATATCACTGCTCTCGTTACCGCGTACATCAACTCGTCCCTCAATGTCACCTTGAGTACGGGTCTCTTGAACGCGAGCCTCCCGAAAGCAGGCCCATCATCCGGCTTGGGGACAACAACGGACTTGACGGCCCTCTTGGCGGCAAACCCGAAGCTCCTAAGCCTCGTTTCCCAAAACTACAATGACAATATCTACTACAAGGCGCTTTACTACAATGATTATCTGGTCAATCTTCTGTTGAGCGATTCCGAAAGCGGTGGTACTCAAACCCTATTGCCTCTCATCTACTCCAACCCCCTTATCCTCAACTTCCTCGCGGACAGTCCAAAGCTCGTCACCTATCTCAACCAAAATATCCAACAGATTACGGTAATGACCGGAAACCAGGATTTGTATTCGAGCAACGTGAACATCCAGGATACGCTTTTGCCCACCACCTTAGGGAAGTATCTCAATCTTCCCGTCCTCTCTCTGACGGCAAAGTATCCCCTTGTGGATGCGATCGTCTCCCAAACCTACAATGGAGTCAATGATGTGGGAAGCTCATTGGCGAACAAGAATGATTATTACAACGCACTTCAGAACCCATATGTCTCCTACTTGATCTACTTAGGAGCGTACTTGAGCGAAACAACGACTACACTCAACATTTTGGATCTGATCAAGACAAATATGAATATCATTCTCTTCCTCTCACATAACTTGGAGCTGACCAAATACCTGATTGCCAATCCATCCACCGCCTATCTTCAATTTGTGAATCTGCCTAATCTTGGCGTCGTCACCACCAACATCACTGCGGTCCTCACCCAATCCGCCCCAACCCTCGCGATCTATCTCAATACATCGCTTACCAATGGCGGCTTAACGAGCGGGTATGGGACCACTCCGGCGCTCACCACCCTTTTGACCAACAATACGATCCTCAACAACATCGTCTCGACCAACTACATCGACAACATTTACTATATCAATTTATACAACAATACAGATTTGGTCACCTTGATTAACCAGAGTACTTCCCTTCTTCAGTACATCTATACGAATCCCAATATTATTAACTTCTTGGCAACCAATCCACTCTTGATCACCTATATGCTCTCCAATAGCGCATTTGTGACGGCGTTTAACGCCATCCCGGATGTGGGGATCAACTCGACAAACTTGGTATATCAAGAGGTGCTCTATCAGATTTTGCTGAGGACCTATCCTCTTTTGGCCGAGTGCGTCAATCAGATCTACAACTTGCTGCCGAGCAAGCCTTTCATCTACAAGCTAACCCTTAATCAGATCAACATCTTAGAGTTTATCTATTACGCGATTCAGAATGTCCCAACCAAGAATATCGTGACAGAGGTGATTTATGGCAATCCGAATTTCATCAATTTCCTTTATGACAATCCCAACTTGGTTGCCTACTTTACGCAAAATTTGGCCGTTTTCCAGAACTATATGACCCTCTCCGGTCTCAACTCGCCAATTGTCGACCTCTATCAGCTTACCCTCTACTTTGGAACACGCACTGGAAACACCGGAATCTCCGCACAGCTCAACCAGAAGCCCCTCATTGTTGGCATCAATAGCGGCATCGGGACAAGCGCACCTCTTACCACCCTAATCGAGACAAATGATTCACTCAAGTCGCTGATCAATCAAAACTACAACTTCAACATCTATTACACCTACTTGATTACCTATCCCAAGGTGGTGACCTTGCTGACGGAGAACTTTAGTCTTCTCTATGCGGTTTACCAAAACCCGAACATCATCACCTTCCTTGGAAACAACCCCAAGCTGGTTGACTACTTCCTCTCCAATGAGTACGCCATTGAGCTCTTCCTCTCCATTCCCAATGTGACCAATCCGATGTATGATTTGTATGCGCTTATCTCGGCGTATGATACAACGACGACGAATGATGCAGCGGTATTCCAATCGCTCCTCAATCGTTCGATGTATGTCTTACTCGGCTCGTATCCGGGTCTGGAGAATATTGTCTTGCAGTTCACTCAAGGAATCGATATCACCAATCCGGTCTTTAGCACGCTCAACTACCAGATGAATAACACCTACTTCTACACAATGAGCACCAATCAAAGCTTGGTTGACTTCATATATATTAACTTGAGCAATCCCGGATTACCGAATATCATTAACAAGATTCTGAAAAATCCAAACATCATCAACTACTTGGGAACAAGCGATTTGACCGTCTTCAACACCTATATTGACACGTACTATAAGAACGTGATTAGCAACCCACTGATTGAGGATCCCGCCAATGACATCAATGAGATCAACATCCCTCTCTTCAATCCCAATCCTACCTACTTTGAGCGGGCCTTTTACAACAAGTCTCTCTTCACGGTTGCATCGGAAAATGCCTATTACCATAATATGTGCGTTAACTATATCAATGTTCGTAAGATTATTCAACAAAAGTATTGCCGAAAGATGTATGAGTATAACTTGACATACTCGAGTCAGAGCATCTCAGCAAATCAGCAAGTTCTCTATTTGGCGAATGTGGGTACTTTCCCATATCTCTCGTACTTGGCAACCTTGATCCCCAGCAATCCCAACGTGATCAATTTCCTGGTCAACAACCCGCAACTTGTTCAAGCTTTCATCACGACACCCAGCAACTTTACCCTCTTCTCTTCGCTCCTCAATAATGATCTCACTTACTCCGATATGGAAGCCGACGTCAACACCAATCGCCCCACGCTCGCTCCCTATTTATCCATCAATACGGTCTATCCACTCTTGAACCCTGGGATTCAAAGCTTGATCGATCAGAAGTACAACAATGCGATCTATCGAAATGTTTTATACAGTAATTTGACAGTCGGTGGCCTGGTCCTGGCCAATGGATCATTCGCCTCCGCCATCTTGGTCAATCCCAATCTCCTCCCCTTCCTTCACCGCAATCCAGCACTTGCTGAGTTCTTTAAGCTGAACGATGCGGCATTGACGAGCTTTTTGGCAGATCCAAACGTTACCAACCCATTAACCGACTTGTGGACATATGTTGTCACCCTTCCAGCATACTCACCATATATTAATCTCTATCAGCCGCTCGCGATCACGTATACCAATGCGGGTATTGCGGCGGTGACGGGGACATATCCGGGGATGGCGGCGCTTTTAGGACAGAGGTATATTGGCAATTCCGAGACGAATCTATACTATGATGCGATCTATTACAATGCGAACTTGGCGGCTCTCTTGGTCGCTTATCCGGCGATTGAGGCGGCGGCGGAGGTAAATCCAAACTTAATCAACTTCTTGGCGAAGAATTGCGCCAATCCACTCTCTTCGGGAGTGACGTCGTTGGTCGATTACTTGATCGCTAATCCGGGAGATGTGGCGACATTCTTGGGGGTGGCGGGGACGGACCCGAGCGCAGACTTGTATACACTCTTTAACGGATCGCCGCTCTTCGCACCGCTCTTGACAAATAACAACATCCCACTCTTGTACTCGTCACCGCTCTTTGCGAATCTTCTCGCACTGGTAAATCAGGATTACAACAACGATATCTACTTCAACGCGTTTAATGAGAATAATGGCATCTATGATTTCATCAACTATGTCTACAACATCTTTATCACATCCCCATCCCCCACTCCTTTCCGCAATATCTTTATATTGCTCAACAACAATCCGAATATCTTGCTCTATCTGAGGGAGAATCCAGGAGTTGCTCTATACTTGACCAATCCGGCACCTGCCAACTACGCGGATTGCCTAACATTTATGAACATTCCGGCGATCGACAAGCTCTTTACCAACATTGAGGATGCGATCCAGATCAATAACTATCTCAATCCATCGCCGCTCCCCATTCCCGCGTATACAACAGCAGATCTTACATTGCTTCTTAATAACAACCCGAACTTAAAGAAAATAGTCTATCAGAACTACAACTACAATCACTATTATGACACGCTCTATAAGAATCCGGGAGTGGTATCCCTTTTGTTGATCAATACATTCGAGTATGCAACATTGATTCCACTCGTCGTCTCCAATCCGACGATTATCAACTTCTTTGCGATGTATCCGGATTTGGTAGTAGCCCTCTCCACCAATGTGAACAACTATCTTATCTTCTCCAACATTATTGGTATCAATATTGCATCGAACAATTTGGTCCAACTTGTCAAATCGACGTCGCTCAATCTCTTTATGAACACGGAGTATGATTTGGTCTTGCTCAATAGCACGGTGATGCAGAATTTGATGGCACAGCCGTACAACGAGTTCCTCTATTACAAGTCGATGAATCAACGGATTCGAATCTCGTACGTGATTCGGAAATATGAGAACTTGGGAGTCTCTCCATCGCTCGTCAATGATGTCATTCAGCTCAATCCCAATATGATTAACTTCTTAGCCAAAAATCCTCTGCTGACTGAAGAGCTTTACAACAACAGTGCCCTCTACATCGGTACCTTTATCCCTCTCTTTGGAACATTCGCCTCCCCTCTCCCGACCAACTATCCATACACAGATCTTTACGCGCTGATTGCAGGAGTTCCAGCACTCGCTCCATTCCTCTCTCCACCGGAGCCAACCCCCCCTTATGGCAATATCACATTGACCAACTTCTTAGATGCGAACCCAACACTCAGATCCATTGTTCTCCAAAACTACAATGAGTACATCTATTACAAGAACTTGTACAATGTTCCCCGGCTCGTTGATCTCCTCGCATCTCCCGCGGGCGCTCCCCTCATCCCATTGCTCTCCTTCAATCCCAACATCATTACCCTCCTTAGCTACTCTCAGTTTATGATTGAGAAGTTGATTGCGGACCCCGCTCTCGTCACCGAGTTCGTTGCCTACAGTACCGGCAAAAACCCCACCTACCCCGTGGGAAGTGCAAGCGGCCCCAACAACTATCTCTTTAGTATGAATAGCCTCTATGCGGATACGGGGGTGACAGGAGGATCGTTGTGGAAGTATGTCAATACGGCATACTTAGGATATGGTACATTGGGGAGCACAGAGTTCGAAATTCAGCCGCTCTTCTACTCGTTCAATATCATCAACAATATTGCGACATTGCCGTACAATGAGTCACTCTTCTATCGTGCGGTCTATCAAAACGTTGCGGTCTCTTCCGCCGTTCCACCCACCTATGATTTGACGACGGATTATTTGATCAATTTATTGGGATATATCAATAAGAATTACAGTGCGGCGAGTTTCATCACGGCGATCTCCTACAATCCGCATATTATGACCTTCTTGGCAAATACACCCAATCTTGTCTATCAGATGAAACGGAACACGGATATCTTGGAGCTCTTTATCTTCAACCCGACTGTGGGACTCTGTGTAAGTGATCTCTATAAATTCTATTACAATACAATCCCAAGCGGCTTACTCTTAAGCGGTGCCCTTCTTCCCGAGACCGGGACGTTGTATACGCTCTTCAATAAGAGCCAGAAGATGCGATATCTCTTGTTGCAGATCTACAACTATGCGATCTATTACAGCTCGTTGATGGGATCGCTCGCCGTTGACAAGTCCCTCCTCTTGATTCAGTTCATTCTTTACTGTATTGAAGGCGCTGGAGGCGCTTATACGCTCTTTGTGGATCAGATGTGCAGCAATCCCAACATCATCCTCTTCTTGGTCAATAACATCTATATGGTCCAAAAGATGTTAGAGAACCCGGCGGGCCTCATTCCCATCTTTACCACCAATCCCCAGATTCTTGATATGGGATATAACTTGCTGGATGCAGTGATCGCTACACCTCTGGAGGCCTACTTAGATCCTAATGTCCAATCGATCTTAACCACACCGGGAAGCGAGAACAACCAGGGGGTCAACACAGTCCTCGAGCTGATCGATGTGCAGTACAACAACAACATTGTGATTCCGGCGAATCGCGGATCGCTCGCCCCAGCGAATCCTCAGCGTGATTACTATATGGTCCAGCTCTATTACGATGCGATGATCAAGTGGCCTCAGATCACCCAGTTGATCGTCTATGCCCTCTCGGAATATGCCACATACGTGAACGACTTGACGTTCAATATGATTGACTATCCACAGATGATCAATGAGGTGATCAATGAGAATCCCAATGTGATGGGCTTCCTGCAACATAATCCGGCTTTGGTAGCTTACTTGCTGACACCGATCGATGTGGTCCCGGGGATTACCCAAACACCTCTCTATCGCTTCCTCAAGATCCCGACTATCAAACAGCCCCAAAAGGATATTACCAATTATATCTTGTCAACGCCCTCGTATGCGGACTTTGTGCCGTATCTGAGCCAAGTGATCTATGTGCCATCAGAGTTAGCGTATCTAAACAGCCAGACGGTGATCAACTCGAATCCGGACTTCTATGAACTGGTCAATCAGAACTACAACTCGGGAATTTATGCAGTCAATCTTTTCAATTACTCAAATCAAGTGATTACGCTCTACATAGCGAATACGGGATCCCTTCTCTTTGACTTGACCTATACCAATCCGAATGTGATCAACTTCTTTGTCTACTATCAGCAACTGACCCGATACTTGAACAACAACCCGAGCAAGATTCCCGTCTTTATCAACATTCCGGGTATCACGGATGTGATGAAGAATATCTACGAGACGATCTTAGCGTTTGGCTCCTCATCGCTTCTCTCCAACTACTTCACGACCTTCTTGGAGGACAATTCCAATCCTATCTCTTACCACTTGAACGAGCTGCTCTATGCCTATCCGGAGCTCTATATCCTCTTCAACGCAGGAAATCGGTACAACAATATTGTCTATGATTCGATGATCAACACGATCCTCTTCCAGAACGAGTATGTGGAGTTCGCGTACAGATACCCGTATATAATGGAACAGTCACTCAAGTATCCTGCCTTGATCCAGTACTTGTCAGCGAATAGCTATGGCGATGACTCCTTGATCCGGATTATGGAGGCGACCGTTTGGAGACAGATCTATGACATTGAGAAGCTGACGGGGAACTTGCTCTATGTGCGTAATATGAATACGTTGATGAATGAGAACTACAACACAAATTTATACGAGAAGGTTTTCTATTACAACACGATCTATGGATCGATCTCGCGATTCATTACGGATACGGGGATCTTTGGACCGCTCTTAACCAATATGAATATCTTGCTCTTCCTCTACAATAATCCGCGACTCTTGGAGTTCTATTACGGACCGAGTGGACAGACCAACGTCTTGGCGACCAACCAGCGATTCCGTCTGCTCTTTAATCAGTGCACCTCCCCAACAACGGATATCACTACGGTTTTCCAGACAGATCCGATCTTGTCGCTCTACCTCAATACATCGCTCACGCCCGGTGGCTTGGGAAGCGGAGTTCCACCCAATCCGAACAATCCCAATCTCTTGCCATTGATTAACGGGAATCCACAGCTAAACGCGCTCATCTCGCAAAACTACATCTTCAACTTGTACTACTTGGAGTTAAACAACAGCCCGATTTTGACAAACCTCTTGTACTTGAATCCGGCGCTTTTGGCAAGATGTTATGAGAATCCGCTGATCATCAACTTCTTGTATGAGAACCCGGCATTGGTCATCTTCTTGTACAACAGCAAGGTGTGTAATCGGGACTATGTCGATCTAATTACGACGAACCCAACGGCGGGACAGATCTACACAGATCTCTTTGCGAAGTATGAGAAGAGCTCGCTTCAGCCCTACTTGGATGCGACGAAGTTTGTCCCGAACCTCGCGATGAAGACGTTCCTCGACCTGCCGGAGCACGAGACGATCAAGGCGATTGTTTATCAGCAGTACAATGCAAACATCTACTATAACTCGATGGCGAAGAGTTGCCAATGGGGTGCGGGGATGCTTTCGCTCATTACGAAGTATCCAAACATCATTGATTACATTAACTTGAATCCGAACATTATCAACTTCTTGGGGCAAAATCCGAAGATGGTCGATTTCTTCAAGTACTATTACGGAGACAACATCAGCAATATGATCTTCTTCTATCAGCTCACCTCAACGGTCAACCCCAATTCCATTACTTCGTACGGCGTGATTGATTCAACGACAATTCAGAGCGCGGCGAACCCGATCATTGATCTCTACAAGTTCTATTATCAGAAGTTGCCACAGTATTTGAATAGCAACCCGAACAACTTGGGCTTCACCAACGGATTTGGGTCGACGGCGGCGGTCAACTTGCTCCTTTCGCGAAACGCGCCTCTTCTCGCCTTATGCAACCAGAACTACAACTACAATGTCTATAAGCTCTTCTTGCTCTTCAATCCGACGCTGACGAACACCTTGCTCAAGTATCCAGAGATCCTCTTCTATTTTGTGTATAAAAACCCGAATATGATCAACTTCTTGTACTTCAATACAGCGTTGGATCAGTACTTCTTGGATACCCCGGCAGCGGTTGCCTTCTTTGTGACGCTTACCTTCTGCCAGAATCCGGTGCTCAATCTCTTTGATGCGATCTATCAGTATGACGTGAATCATCCTGCGAATCCAATCAAGTTGTCGACCTACTTAGAGAAGACGATGTATCTCGACCTGCTTGGATACATTGGTCCGGATTCTCTTTTGGTGGGATAACCGACAATAAATATATAATCGAAGTGAAAGGTAGGTGATAAAACTACAAACCAAAGATGGCATTTATACGAGGATTTGGAGGTGCAATGATGGTGTTACGAATGATTCGCAAAGGGACCATTGCAGGAAAAGGTCGTGCAAGTTGGATCAAGAACATCAAGTATGCTTTGAAGACGAAGACCAATCCGCTTAAGCTGACGGCAGAGGAGAGAAAGAAGCTCAAGGCGGAGATCAAAGCGCTCTCTGGAAAGCGAATTGCGAAGAAAGGTCCTCGTCCCAGTCCTACAGTATCGGCTACCAAGAATTGCGGCAAGAAGATGCGTGGCAATGATGGCAATATGTATGTTTCCAAGCCCAACAAGAATGGCGTTTGCCGTTGGGTGAAAGTGACAAAGAAATAAGATTGCATCCAACTGTCTTACCATAATATAACCATACAATCATACTATCGATATGATACTATGATCGAAATATAAAAAATCACGATTTTGCAAACTTCACCTTATAGTACCCTTGACTCAATTGCAAAAGTTGAGAAAGTCATAAAATGACCGTTTTTATGCATAAAAAGTATTACCATATATGGTAATGCACCAGGAGTCAGAGAAGGCCTGAAAAACGGTCTTATCCCATCTTTTTTGAAAAGTCCAATTGGATGGATCAAAAGAGGTTATACAATGATCTCCTCCGATGAGCTTGGAGAGGCGGATGGATCAAGATGGAGCATTGATAACATTGTTTCAACCTTCTGAGGATCGACATCATTGTATTGGACCTTTTCGCTAAGGTAGGCGGAGTAGAAGATGTTCTTCTCAGCGGTAAGAGTGCCATAGATCTGGATCATCTTGGTTGCCATAAACATCACGTTGGTCACATAGGTAGAGGTTGTCTGGTTGCCAGCACCATAGTCATAGACAATGAGCCCACTTAGAATCGTATTAAGGATAAAGAGAAGGAAGGCGACGCGTCCGAAGAGTTTGTAGAGGCGATTGATCATATGAATGCGGTGGAAGCGGACAGGGGAGAGTTGCTTAAGGGCTTCTCCGACGCTCTCATTGTCGGAGGGCTTGCTCTTGGAGACGTCGAGATAGTTGATTAGCATATTTTCGCGCTGAATCTCGATGAGGTAGAGGGTGAAGAAGGCACCGAGGGTGATAAAGTTGACGACGAGACCGGTAGAGTAGAGATGATGGGGAGATTCCATATTTTCGGAATAGGTACAGATGTGATCGCCGCACTGCTGGGGGACAAAGAGGATGAGGAGAGAGGAGACGAGGACGCGGTATAGCTCAACGAGGAAGGAGGCAATGGCGATGAGCTTTTGCTGGGTATCTTGTTGGCGAAGAAAGACCATTAACTCATCAAAGAAGCCTTCTTTGGGTTTGAGATACTTGGTGTGATCGGCGGTGACTTGCTCAATGGGATGATCAGGGGAGACTTGGAGAGAGTCGCCGGAATCAGATCGGGCCTTGGATTGAGGTTCAGTGGTTACAATGGTTGTACTGTCTGAAGAGAGAGAAAGAGATTCGTTAAGTTCGACGAGTTCCAGGTGCTTCTCTAAGTGGTCCATTTGGGACTCGATCTTCTCTAACTCGGTTAACTGGTCTACCTTAGAATCCATTGTAAGTATGTAAGTGCACAAGTATAGTAATCTACTATCATATGATATAATATAGTAATGATTACTATATTATGGTAACAGTTAAAGTAAGTATACTTACTCATTTTCCTCTTCATCAGCATCTGTTTTCATAAAGGTTAAGGTAGACTTTCTACAATAAGGGCACTTTCGATGCTTCATATTACGAAGTTTATGCCAACATTTGATGCATAATGGATGATTACACAATGTATGAGTCTTGGTAGTAGCAAAACATACAGTACATTCTGTAGTATAGCCCTCGATAAAGCATTTCATCGCTGCATACTCATTGTGACTATCAAACTCTTCGGGTGGTACTAACATACCATCGTATTGACACACCTTGTATGTCCTAACTTTACTGAGAACATCCCATATTTTTAACATAGTACGATTAAAGAAGTATACCATAAACGATACTTTATCTGTGATCATTATATATTCATCATCATCATATTGAGGGTTATACTCGAGTGGTACAAACGAGCAATCTACCTCAATGCTACTATACTTGTACAATCGGCCATATCGCTTGTGAGCTTTACTTGGTATATCAGCAATGATAGATATCGGTACACTACTACACTCATCATCATTAAACACAATCATACTATCATCATGGTATATCGTCATACTAAAAATGCACGAGTATAGATAGTCTGTTTGGTACACTATCTTAACTACGACACTTAGCCCATCAATAACCATATTGAACTCCATAATCGGACGATGAAAGATAATACGTCCTTCTCCTTGAATCTGTGAAGAGGTAAACACGGTCTTATTCTTATCTGAGTGAATATGCCTTACCATTCCAATGATGATATTCTTGAATGAGGTATAACGTGGATCTTCCACTTCTTCATCATCTTGTTCTTCATCTTTACCTTTACCTTCACCTTCGCTATGGGATAATGATAAAGAACTATTCTCTGAAACGTTAGAGGGTACTTCAGGTAATGGAAGATCACTCAATACGGACTCATTATACTCTTCCGGGACTAAGATCGTTGATGCTTCGTGTGTAACAGGATCCATTATAGAAAGTAATCATTCAGTTGTTACTGGATAAGATGAAAGTAGTCCGTTTTAAACGAACTCATACCTCCATACAAAGTAGGATTCATATAAACTATATACTATCCTATTACTGATATCGGTAATAAAATAAAGTAGATATCATATAACTTATAGATATTAAATTATCTCCTCCAAATCTCCTACTTACTCAGTTTACCCAGTTTACC
>JACCDW010231004.1_pt1 | contig 23559 bp, 32 predicted proteins | sample 7449781 | NCBI WGS metagenome assembly JACCDW01 (sample SAMN15323449, study PRJNA562643) | freshwater metagenome | isolation source: river surface water | place: USA:Blue River Watershed | collected 2017-08-18
ACCAGGTTGTCAGGTGCAACCATCACAGGAGACACTGTTCTTGGCGCAAATATCACTGGTGTTTCTGGTACGTTTACAAATCGATTATCTGGTTTAACAATTACCGGTGCAACAGGTTTATTTGCAGACATCACTGGTGTTTCTGGGACATTCACAACACGAGTATCTGGTTTAACAATTACAGGTGCCACTGGTTTATTCACAAACTTAACTGGCGTCAACGGCACCTTTACGACACAACTCTCCGGTGCGTCAATTACTGGTAACAACGCAAATTTTACGGCAGTTACTGGAATCTCGGGTGTTTTTACAACGCAAGTTTCCGGTGCTGTTGTCACTGGAGATGTCGGAAGGTTTACATCCGCCACTGGAACAACCGGTGTTTTTACAACACGTCTTTCCGGTGCCACAATCACTGGTGTCAGCGGATTATTTCAACGCATTGAAGCAGAGACCGGTGTTTTTACAAGCACCATTTCGATTCCTTCAATTAATACGACAGGAAATATTGTTGCTGCTGGAAATCTCATCATCAGTGGTAGCGGCACCATATCGTCTGGCCTGGTTGTAAGCGGTACAATTTCAGGCGGTACGGTCACAGGTGTTACCGGTTTATTTGGTGATCTAACAGGGAACCAAGTCTTTGGCTTGACCTTGATTTCTGGTAACACTGTTACTGGCGCATCGGGCAATTTCACTCGTGTCAACGCTGTTACTGGCGTTTTCACCACAGCTCTTAGCGGTGCAACTATTACCGGCAATACACTCAACGCAACAACCGGTAATTTTGTCACTGGCCTGTTCAGTGTTGTTTCTGGCGCAACCATTACTGGAACCAATGGTCAGTTCACGAACATCACCGGCATCTCTGGTACCTTCACGGATCGTGTCTCGGGTGCATTTGTTACCGGCGTAACGGGAGCCTTCAGTCAGCTCAATGGTATTAGCGGTGCATTTACCAGCCGTTTATCTGGTGCTTTAATCACAGGTGACACCGGCCAGTTCACCAGCATTACCGGACAAACTGGTGTATTTACGGCGACGGTATCAGGTGCCAACGTCACTGGTGCAGCTGGCAACTTCACGGTTGTCACTGGTGTTTCGGGTGTCTTTGCATCCCAGATCTCTGGCGCATCAGTTACAGGTACGGCAGGTTCCTTCACCCGTATCACTGGTGTTTCTGGTGTTTTCACCACGCAGCTTTCTGGACAAAACGTTGTTGGCGAGAACGCAACTTTTAATTACATTACCGGTACAACGCGTGTTGAAGGTGGCACACTTTCTGGTGCTGTTGTAACGGGTGATGTTGGACGGTTTGGAAATATCACTGGTGTAAGCGGAACATTCACTACGCGTGTTTCAGGTGCTTACATCACGGGTGTCACGATTGAAGCTGTAACCGTTACGGCAACAACTGGTAACTTTACCGTTGCAAACTTCACGCAAACAACAACGGGTAACATCAATGCAAGTGGTGTTATCTTTGCTGGTACCGGTTTAGCAACCAGTGGTTACGTTTCTGGACAGACTTATTACGCAAGCGGTGGTGTTTTAATTGTCAGCGGCAGCGGTGACATCCGTCCCTACGGCTTGTTCAGTTTCCCGGCAAGCACTGGTACTTCCGGGCTGTTCTTACGTACCAACGGTGACGGCAGCACAACATGGGCAACTGTTGGTGGTAAAGAAGAAACAGTTGTTGTAGTCAGCGGTGATGTTAGCGCCACATCTAATGCGTATCACTTCTTGATCAGTGGTGCTTCGTTAACACTGCCAGGGACACCAAGTAGCGGTGTTTATGTTGGTGTTGTGAACAGAAGCAATACAATTACCGGATTAGTTTTAAGAAACGGAAGTAATATAATGGGTGTAGCAGACGATCTACAGATCGACGATCTGAACGCAAGATTCAGGTTGATTTACGTTGATTCTTCACAAGGTTGGGTGATTGACTGATGGCCATCAAATATAGTTCTTACGATTCCAGTAGCGGTAATATCTTTTCTTTAAATACAATCACCGGGCAATCTGGCGTCTTTACAAGCCTGCTTTCTGGTGCAACCATTACCGGTGCAACGGGTTCGTTTAGTTCTTTAACGGGCCAAACAATTACTGGCGTTACGGGACTTTTTTCCAGCATCAGTGGCACCAACATCACTGGCGTTAATGGTACGTTTACAACTCAGGTTTCTGGTGCAACGGTAACTGGTAATACGGGTCAATTTACGGAATTAACAGGTATCAGTGGCGTATTTACTACTCAAGTTTCGGGTGCATTATACAAAGCTGCTAATAACGTAACAGTCATCAGTGGAAGCGGTGATGTCAGGCCGTACGGTCTGTTTAGCTTCCCAGCAACAACAGGTGTTTCTGGTACGTACCTACAAACAAATGCCGATGGCACCACAACATGGGCTACTGTTTCTGCAGGTAGCTCGTTGTCTGGTGTAACAGATAGTGGAACTCCGTTTGAAACTTCCCTTGGTTTTGAAGCCGGTTTAAATAACACAGGCGTTAGCAATACTTTTATTGGCTATCAAGCAGGTAAAGCGAATACAACAGGCATTCAAAACGTTGCAGTTGGTACTGCTGCTCTTAGCGGCAATACAATTGGTGGTTATAACGTTGCAATTGGCAGTCTTACTTTAAGCGGAAACACAACAGGTGGTTATAACGTTGCGGTAGGCGCTCAATCCATGCGAGCCAACACAATAGGCAGCAATAATATTGGCGTTGGTTATCAAGCTTTAAATGCAAATACTACAGGTGTAAATAATGTTGCAGTTGGTTATCAAGCTTTGGCTGCAAACACGATTGCCACCGGTTGCGTAGCAGTTGGTTCTAAAGCACTAGATGCTAATACAACAGGCGACGACAATGTTGCAGTTGGTACAGATGCTTTAGGTGTTAATACGACAGGTAGACATAACGTTGCAGTTGGAACAAATGCTTTAAGCGCTAACACAATAGCCAACCAAAACGTTGCAATTGGCGTTCAAGCGCTTCAGGCAAATACCACAGGTACAAATAATGTTGCAGTTGGTCCAAGTGCTTTAGGTAGCAATACAACAGGTCAACAAAATATTGCGATTGGTTACAACACTCTTGCCTCAAATACAACAGGTATTAATAATACTGCCGTTGGTTATCAAGCGCTTTACTTAGGGACAATTGCAACAGGTAACACTGCTTTTGGTTTTCGTGCTGGGTCTGGCATCACAACAGGCGTTAATAACACCTGTATTGGCAACAATGCCCAAGCTTCTTCTGCAACCGTAACTGGTGAGATTACCCTTGGTAACGCCAACGTAACCACCTTCCGTATTCCTGGTCTTAACTTCCAAATCACCAGCGGTTCGGTGTTTGGTGCCACAAGTGGGCAGGTGTTGCAATACGACAGCTCAATTACGGGCTGGAAGGCAGCTACGATTTCTGCAGGTGGTTCGCTGTCAGGTCAGACAGATAGTGGAACTCCGTTTGAGACAGCTCTTGGTTATCAAGCAGGTTTAAATAATACAGGTACTAATAATACGTTTATTGGTTATCAAGCAGGCAGTGGAAATACAACGGGTACTAATAATACGGCTGTTGGTTATCAAAGTTTGCTGTCGAATACAACAGGAGAAAAAAATATTGCAGTTGGCGCATATGCATTAGACGCAAATTTAACAGGGAACAACAATGTTGCCGTAGGACATAATGCTCTTGGCGGTAACACAGGGGGACTTGGCAATATTAGTATAGGTTTTGATACGCTTGTTCTTAGTAATGGTGACTATAATGTTGCAATTGGCACAGAGGCATTAAGGCTTAACAGAGCAAGCGAGAATGTTGCCATTGGTGGGTTTGCGCTTAGCTCAAACACAACAGGAACAAAAAATATTGCAATTAATCGAAATGCGCTTAACTCAAATACAACAGGAAACGACAACATAGCAATTGGTTGGTATGCACTTGATGTCAATACAATTGGTCAAACTAACGTTGCAATCGGCACAGATGCATTAGGCGCAAATACAACAGGAGATCGAAATGTTGGCATTGGCCGCCAGACACTACAGTCAAATACAACTGGTACGTTTAATACTGCCGTTGGCTACAGTGCATTAAGTAGCAATACAATTGCAACCGGTAATACCGCCTTTGGTTACAATGCAGCCACAGGGATTACCACAGGCGTTAACAACACCTGCATTGGCAATAATGCTCAGGCTTCTGCTGCTACAGTCACTGGTGAATTTACACTTGGAGACGCAAACGTTGTTAACCTCCGTTGCGCAGATACCACAATTTCAACGCTGTCTGACCAGAGAGATAAAACAAATATCCAAGACTTGACCTATGGCATTACCTTTATCAAGGCGTTACGCCCAGTTCAATTTGACTGGGAAGCACGCGACGGTTCGCGCAAAGGACGCAAAGATTTTGGTTTTATTGCCCAGGAGTTAGATGCGGTTGAAACATCGTTTGGCACAACGGAATACACACGCCTGGTACATAAAAACAACCCCGATTGCTGGGAGGCTGATCCGATGAAGACGTATCCAATCTTGATTAAAGCAACGCAGGAACTCGCCAAACGTTTGGAAGAATTAGAAAATAAAGTGTCGGGATTAACGCCATAAGGCGTTAAAACTGACGTATAATAAAAACATTGACTCTTGCCAACAATGGTCGTACATACTCAGGGCGCTACCAAAGCTCTCTCTAAAGCTATCCCAACCGTTAAAACCAACGGTAAAGTCCGTAAGTGGGATCTGACTGTCGTCTATTCCTACGGTGGCTTCAATCGTGATTTCGGCACCGAAGTGGACGTTGAATACCTAGACAAAGAGCCCGCCGATTTCACCAAGGCTGAACTCCTGGGCTTCTGCAACACCGTTCACTGGGACATGGTGTTCGACAGCATGTACGGCAGCATGACAGCTCCCGCTACAGAAAGCAAAGTTGACGACTTCGATATCACTTCCCTGAGCTGATCCATCCATGGATCGGTTCCGGCAACGCCTCCGGCATCTAGAGCACCCCGTTACGAGTGTTCTAGATGTCGGGGCTTATCGTGGTGAGTTCGCACGGTTGGCTCGCCAGTTATTTCCTGGTGCACGAATCAAATGCATTGAGGGTGACGAAAGGCAAGCGTCATTCCTCCAGGCATTTGACACAGAATTTTATCTACTTGGCAAAGAAACCAAGCAGGTAGATTTCTACACCCTTCCAGAGGAGAGCTGCACAACAGGCAGTTCCATTTATCGCGAGAACACGGTCTACTACACCAATCCCGTGGTACTCAAAAAATGGATATACGCACTGGATGATCTAGAGTTCCCACCATTTGATCTGATCAAGCTTGATGTGCAAGGCGCAGAGCTTGACATCTTAAAAGGTGGCAAAAAATATTTCAAACAAACACAGCCACGGTATTTGCTCCTGGAAACATCAGTCCAGCAGTACAACCACGGTGCTCCCTTGGCAGGACGTGTTATCGGATATTTGGATAAAAAGGGATACTGCTTGCGAGACATCATTGATGTTCTCTATGATCAGAACAATCAGTTGCTCCAGGTTGATTTCCTGTTTGAACGTAATGCCTGATCAACCGAAAGGTGGCACAGAAATCCTTGTTGAAACATTAAAAGAGAATCTGGATTTCTCCGGAATCAACTTGATTGTTTCTGTGTGTAGACCTGAGCTGATCGTTCCAGGCAAGAAGAATATTCTCCTGCAAGAACTGAGTTACGACCAAGAAAACGTGCAGGGAATGAGAAGCCCTAGCTTCGTTGATAAAATTGACTGTTTTATTTACGACTCTCATTGGTGTTACGAAAAATTCAGAGAAAAATTCAACACACCAGCCTGGAAATCAGTCGTTATCAAGAATGCCACAACAGCGTTTGAACCAAAGCCAAAGCCGAAAGGCAAGCTCAAGCTGATCTATACATCAACTCCCTGGCGCGGACTGCATGTACTCCTACGTGCTTTTCAAATTCTTGGTCGAGACGACATTGAATTAGACGTTTATTCTTCCACGATCATTTATGGCACATCTTTTGCTAAATCTTTAGAAGGAAAATTTGATCAGCTGTTTGCAGAGTTAGAACGCACTCCTGGCATCAACGTCAAAGGGTACGCACCAAACGAAGAGATTCGTGCCGCACTAAAAGACGCACACATCTTTGCTTACCCCAGTGTTTTTGAAGAAACTTCTTGTATTTCCGCAATCGAAGCCATGTGTGCTGGTTGCCAAGCAGTTGTCACCAACTATGGAGCACTGTTTGAAACCTGTGGTGAATATGCTGATTTCATTGGGTATGACAGCAACCATGAACGATTAGCTCAAAATTACGCTATTCTTTTGAACAGGGTTATTGACAATTACTGGTCACCAGAGAACCAGCAAAACCTGGCTGATCAGACTGAGTTTTACAACAAGCATTGGACATGGCAAAAAAGGTTTTCCCAGTGGCAAAGGCTTCTAAACAACCTCAGAAGCAACCAAAGCGTGTATTGATCGGAACACCTGCGCTCGACGGACGTGTCGATGCTTGGTACAGCTTTGCCATCCATGAGATCACCAAGCTTTGCCAGATGAGGGGCATTGATGTCCAAATGCTTCTCTTGTCTTATGAAAGCATCCTCCCTATGGCACGAAACGAGCTATTAACCGCTGCCATCCAGGGTGACGTTGATAGCCTCATTTTTATTGACTCGGATGTTTTTTGTAACGCCCAATCCTTCCTGGATGTCATAAACGATACACGAGATGTGGTAGCTATTCCCACGGTCAAGAAGTCTGATATTGAAAGTTACGACATCTTTTTTGCAGATACACCCAAGCAAGAAGGGAATTGGGTAAAGGCAGATCGAGTAAGCACCAGTTGTTTAAAGCTAGGCCGGAAAGCCTTGAAAGCATTGGCAGATAACAGCACGCTTACTCAATTCCGTGGTAAACAATTGTTCAATATCTGTCAGTACGATTTTGTTGGCGAAAATTTCATGGGTGAAGACATTTATCTCTGCGAAAAATTAAAGCAACTAGGCTTTGATATTTGGGTTAACACCACATCAACCTGTATGCATATTGGTCCTAAAGTATATTCAGGAGATTTTAAAAAGATATTAGACAATGTCAATCAAACTAACAGACGCAGCTAAGTATTACGAAGAATTACCACACCAAACCAAGGCTTGGCAGTGGTTAGAAAAAGAGTTGACGAGTGAACAACTCAGTGAATTTGCTCGTCAATATCGCAATGCCCCTCCAATTAGTAAGCCAGTAGAGTCTTTTCCAAACACATGGGAAGGCGTGGTTGCCGCTGCTCAAAAAGCAGGAAGCCTTTATCCTGAAGTCGTTGCAGCACAGTGGGCTCTCGAATCTGGCTGGGGTGCTCACACATCAGGTAAAAATAATTTTTTTGGATTAAAGGGAAGTGGGAGCAACGTCAATACACAAGAATTTATTAACAACACCTGGATCACAATCAAAGCTGGTTTCCTTGACTTCCCAGATCTTTACACCTGCGTCACCTACTTAGTTGATCGTTGGTACAAAGACTTTGGAAAGTACTCGGGTGTTAATCGCGCCAAGAGTCGAAATGAATGCGCACAATTACTGGTTAAAGAAGGTTACGCTACAGATCCCGATTACAGTACAAAATTAATTCAGATTTTAGATCGTCAACTACAAACCAGTGGAACAAGGCAAGACCCCCAAAAACCTCTGACCAACAACTTCAATCCCTGGAGCCCATTCAATTACAAAGTTACGCCCAATATCACATATGGTGAATTGACGCTCAATCAAGAGAAGCGTCGTTTTACCAAGCAATACCAATGCGATACGGCAAAAGAAATTTGTTTGTTCCTGGAAAAAGTTCGCAAACAGTTTGGAAATAAACCAATCATTATCACCAGCGCCTCTAGGCCAGAGCCCATCAACACACAAGTGGGTGGTGCGAAAAACAGTGAACACACCTATAGTGCGCCCTCTAAAGGAGCCATTGATTTCTACATTCAAGGTGCTGATATCTATGCCGTACAGAATTGGTGTGACAAAAACTGGCCGTACAGCTTAGGCTATGGTGCACCAAAAGGTTTTGTGCATGTCGGTATCCGAGAAGGAAAACCAAGAGTACGTTGGGATTACTGAAGTGAAGAAATATAAAGATCCGCAGATACGCGTGAATATCTGCTGGGAAGTTCGGAATGAAAAAAAATGCGTAACGCTTCCAAAGTCAGAAGCGTACGCAACAAGGGATTGGGTTGAAAAAGAAGGTGGCGTTTGCTTTTGGTTTCAGGCTTTACCTGATTGATCAGCGCTGTTTAGCACGACCGATCACTAAACCACCAATTTCAATCAGACGATAAAGCTTACGAACTGCTGCGTCGTCTTTAGGGGTTGGAGTCAGAGCGCAGATTGCAGAACAAGCCGCATGAATGGCAAGTGCGACTTCCAGATATTCATTAAGTTTGTGCATGGATTTCTCCCGTTTCTTTTATTCTAGAACTTTTGATCTATAGAAAAAGAAACTTTTGTTTGTTTCAATTATTTCCCACTTGCAATTTTCGTGGCGCATAAACCAGCGACTCCAAACTTTAAACTGTTTGTTTGATTTTGCGCATTCGCAAAAGAAAACAATTGAATCCCCTGGCGGAATCTCTGTTTCCCATTGACGCAAAACACGAACTGCTTGAGCCTGGAACAGGTTGCCAGCATTACCTGTCAAATTCATATCCAGGCGGCGGACCCTTCGGTTTCCTCGCCTGCTCAGCCAATCGTTCACTTGTCTGTTGGAGTTGGATACGGCCATGCTGGCTAGCCACACACAGCCATTCCTGGTCCGCATCCACGGTATAAGTCGTACCTTGAGGAATATCCCAGTCGGCAAAGAAATCTTCCCAGTCTTTTTCCGTCGCCTCACTCGGTGGGACATGATCAGTCTTCATAAATGCGGCACTCAGAAGCCCAAGGGTTTTCTTCACAGTAACTTTCAAACTTGTTCTTTGGAGGGGTCTCCAGATGGCAACGTTTGAATAATTTACAGATCAACCAATTATAAAAAGCAATCATGGTTGTGTTGTCAAAGGTACAAGTACTTCTGGGAAGGGAACACCTTGCTGACGTTCGCGTTGCCAAGCTTCATCCCAGTCAGACAAAGAATGAACGTGGCGGTCATCCTCCACAAAATCAGGAGTAGTGTCAGCAATCACATAGCTTTCAACCGTGTCCTCGTACAACAAATAATCATAATTCTCCAACAGAATATCGAATGTTGTTGTGGGGAATTCAACAACAAAAGCAACCTCGTAATCGATTGGTTCATTGCGTGTCGATGAAACGCAAAGCAGGTAGCCCCCTTCGTTCAGGGGGTAATAACGCTGGTCGCCACGATCCAATCGATTTGCAAAGAATTGATTATAAAGGTTGGACTGTTTATTCATTACGTGTCCAACATAGGGAAGATAAATCTCCCCATCAATAATTTCCGGAGTGCTGTCGGCATCAAAGATTGCCCGCCCTTCGATGGGATTAAGGTTTAAATCGTATGTAGAGACGTTGATATACTTGGGACGTGGCCCTCCTTTTGCAACGATGATCCAAGCAGGAGATGCAAGATCAATGCGAAACCAATGGTTATAAGTGCCGCCACCATAACCGCCATTGGAATTCAAACTGGTATCAGCACGGCCAATAACCTGGTTCTTAGGACCAAGGCTTCCTTTTAGGTTTCGAATTGATAATTGACTAAATGGTCCCAGGACAAGTGGATCATTTTGAGTGCGTTGTCTCTGGGCTTGCGAGCTACGCATTATTACATTACATTGGCATATTTATATTTTAGCCTTCGGTTTCTTTGTGCTCTAGGGGATTAGATATTGTTTTCTTGAAGTGAGATTCTGATAGCAGAGGATTTGTTTTTTGTTTGCCATAAAGCATTAGTTTTTCAGGTTCAAAGTCCAACTCAAAAGGATGCATTGATTCTGGCGGAAACAATCGATTCCAGCTGGAGACTAAATGCAATGGATTACCGCATCGAGGGTTGCCACAAACCCTAGTGACAACATGCGTTCCGATGTCACCCCATGCACACTGGTAGATCGCCTTATGAATGGTGACGTTTTCAGCTTTTTGTTTGCTGTAAGCAGAGCGGTAAGAAGGCAAGCAGATTCTTTTGGGCGTATAGATGCCAGGGCTTTCGATCTCCCAACAGTCATCATCTGCTCCAACTTGGATCTGCTTCCAAAGCTTGTGATATTTGACTTTGTAGTCGGTATGGATGTAGTTAATGTCAAATCCACAGATATTGGACAGGATTTTCTTGACGCAGAAGTAACACCAATGTTGTGACTGGTCTCGGATGACGTGATTATGAGGGCACGGGAAACCCGTGTAGTAACCACTGGCGTTGAGCTGATCTTCTGGCAGCAGCTCAATGTTTGGAACGTATCGAAACTCAGCTGTCTCAACAGCTTCTTTTGCAGTGCGGTAGAGATTTGCCATGGATCACAGCTCCAAGTTCGGTTGTACTACTGGCTTGAGCGCGGTCACGATCAGTTGTTGGCGGTTGTCCTTCTCCTTGTTTTGGCGTGAGTGCGTGACTGTGCAGTTGCTGAGATCCGTTTCGTTACGCATGTACTCGACGATCCTGTGGGCCAGATACACCTGGTTGTCGACCCCCACCATGTAGTAACCAGTGCCCTTGTGGAGTCTTCCGGCCTGGTCGCCAGGCTTGTAACGGGCTTTATGCACCCGCCACTCCAAACCACTGGGGTATTTATCCGAAAGCAAGAAGAGTTCGTGGAGCCTCCAGAGGGAGGGCATTGGTATGGATTTCTTGCCCATGGGTCGAATGCGTCGGAGAAACTGAGAATACCCCTAATTTTTTCTTTATATCAGTTAAATGACGCAGCTGTAGCAAAGTGTCATTGAAAGTAGGAATGGATGCCTTCCCCCGGACCCCCTGCGGCCAGTATTTGTTTACTTTAACTAAGCAAACAAGATATTTATACTTTGCGACCGAAAGTTGCGCACATTACACCCTTTACTCAAAGTGTCATTTAACTGAGATATAGAAAAAAATACCCTTATTCTCAGTTTCTCTGCCATCTCGCCTTCCCATCCAAGACCCAAGGCAAGATCCCCTGGACACAAAAAAGCCCCATTTGACTGGGGCCTTGGGCAATCTAAGTTCAGGCGGATACCAATTCCTTGTTCTTCTTCTTACCCTTCACCTTGGGCTTCACAATCTTCGGTGCCTCCTCCTGCCGTGATGTGACCTCCTGGAATACCTCATCAAACTGGTTGGCGACCGTATCCCAATCAAAGCAGGAATCCGTGGCACGCTCATAGCAAGCCTGTGCCACATCGTCCAGCAACTTACGGTCTTCGTACAGATTTGCCAGCAGCTCAGCCAGATGGTTGTCATCGGGGCAAGGCATGATGCGACCAAAGTTGGTGTCCACATCAGCGTGAAGGGAACGGATCAGAAGCCCCGCACCATCAAAGATCTCCTTACAGGACGTGTGATCAGGAACCACCTGGGCCACGCGGCAAGCTGCATGCTCAAAGTTGACCAGTCCCCAGCCTTCACCCTTGCAGGTGTTAACGCCTACGTCGACAGCGTTATAGATGTCATTCAGGAACGTCACATCCACGTTCGGGGGATGGGGATGGGGAGTCGTCATGATGATCCGATTGTTTGGATCAAGACCTTGACGCTGCATTTCTCGTGCGAACAACGGCATGATGTCCCAGCCCTGGTCCTTCATCCCCATGTGAAGATAAAGCTTGGCATCAGGACGGCCCACTGCAAACTTGGCAAAACCGCTGATCGTTAAGTCGATCCGTTTACGGAATTGGTTCCGATTCCCGTTGAACACAATGAAGTCATCAGGATTCAGACCTAACTTCTTGCGGGCTTCCTGTTTATCCGTGGGATAGAACTGACCTGCCGTCACACCGTGGGGAATGACAGTGATCGGTTTTTGAGCGCCAGCTTTAATTGTTTCGTATGCACCGAATTCGGTGTAGCAAATTGCTGCGTCCCATTCATTGAGAGTATCGAGCAGAGCTGCATACCACTCATAGGAGTCCATGGGGTAATAGCCCACAAACTTAAAGCCCAGCGAATCACGCAGATCAGCGATGCGCCGCCATTGTTCGTTGATGATCCAGGCGTCGTTGATTGTGAAAACAATGTCAGGCCTTACTGTTTCAACGATTTCACGGATGCGATCTTCTCCAAAGGGTGCCTGTTGGAACCGATTGGAAGCCGGGTACATCCGGTATTCGTCTTGGAGAGGGGTGTAGTCACCATGCCAGTTACAACCAAGGACATGGATTTCATATTTATCTTTCAGGCGGCTAAGCACGTTTTCTGTGACACGAGCAAAACCCGTCATGGCAACAATGTCACCAATCCACAAAAGCTTAGGTTTGTTTTCAGTCATCTGTTATTACTTGACTGAAATTACTATACACATTCCGGAGGAGTTACTGATCTTATTAACTCTTTTTCTGCTGATGTTTTTGCTTTGAGTTTGTATTTCAGAAATTCTGCAGCTTTATGAGAGTTTGTCGTATCTCCACAGGTATAAAGATCAACTGCCGCATATCCCAGCTCGGGCCACGTATGGATAGAGCAATGGGATTCCGCCAGCAAAGCCAAAAGGGTTACCCCTTGGGGCTCAAACTTCTCACCAATAATCCGAAGGATGGTGGCATTAGACATTTGCAGAGCAACCTGCATCAGCTCCTGGAGCCGGTCATAATCATCTAACAACTCTTTATTACAGTCGTAGAGATCCAGGATTAAATGCCTGCCGTTGCTCAAAAGTCTTGATCAGCTTTTTCCATTCTTACATCAGTCTTCTTAGTTAGCACATCCCCGTAGAATTCTTTCCATTCTTCCTTATTTAAACCGACTTCCACGACCGAAGGATAGTTCTCATACTTAGTCGGATTAGAAGCCCTAGGCGCAATGTTGTTGATCCGCAGACCCTTGCTTGTGTTTTGTTTGTAGACGTGAAGACCAAGCTGATGCACACAAACGTCGATCACCAAGGACTCAAAACGACTGCGCCCCAACACATTGCTGTTGCTACCCCTGGAGAATTCACAGTAACTTGCGTACAGCCACTTATCCCAGTTGGTGTAGACGTAGGTTGTGCCGCCGCCACCCATCTTCGCCAAACCAATGGCGGTTGATACACCCGGATCAAAGATGACGCAGTGGCTCATCCAATCCAAGATTTGGTTTGATTTCAGAATTTGCTCCTTGTGATGACGGGCAAAGAAATCAACCTTCTTGTTGGTTTCCATCAGGTATTCCCGCATCTCTGCATCACTCATATCGAGCAACCAGTTGACCAACCCTGGAAGCAGAGAAGCAAATTCTCCGAACGGACGACCGCTGTCGTCCATATCAATGAGAGTTTTTTGTTCTGCTGACGAACCAGTGAACGGTTTATCGAAGGGAACCGTCAGACGGCGACGAGCCAAACCAGATGTTGGGTCAGTGGTCTGGATGGGTTCGTTAGCCGTGATCATCACGAGGCCATTGAACTTGAATGGCTTCTGACTGGAGGATTGGAACTTGCGTTCGTTACGGATGAGGTCGCGTCCGGTGATTGCCTTGAGGACAGAAACCGAGCCACCATATCGTTCCACATCATTGAAGAGAAGAAGTTTTTTCTTGTAGAGGTTTGAAGTTTCAAAACGGTTTTTCTCCAAATGCTCCAGTGAAGAAATCATGGCATTGTCATCACCCACCAGGGCATGCGCCAGGTTTGCGTAGGTTGATTTACCCGACTTACCTGGACCCACAATCTCCATAAACTTCTGGATCTCGGAGTGCCCCAGCAATACGGCCCTGAGCCAAGCACGCAGAACTTGAGTACGACCCCAGTTATTGTCCTGCGTATTCTTCAGCCACTTAATGATTTGTTCACAACCTGCTCCCGGATCGTAGTCATAGGGCAGTTGTTGCGTGATGTAAAGCTCCCGATTAAAAGGACGCAGATCTCTGGTAGCCAGATCCAGGATTCCGTTGGTGAAGAGCAGAAGATCTTTCCCTTCATACCAATCGTCAAAGATCGTGCTGATCTTGAGCTGCTCCATGACATCGTTGATGAGGTTCATGCTGTAGCCACTGGGGAGCAGGGCTTCTTTTACCGCCTCAAACTTGTTCTTGATGTCACCTTTGGTCTCAGCATCAGACAACTGACGCCAGAGACCACGCTTTTTCTCATAAAGAAAAAATGAATTTTGCGCCTGGCTGAACTTCAGATTGCCTTTGTACTGTTTAATAATGGCGTCCGCCACCACGTCAGCCGATGGGTTTCTTGTCTTTTGGTCTTTGCCTTTGCCTCTCTTCTTTGAGTACGGATGTACTGCAATTTCTTGCTCCTCCAGAAGATTCGACTCAGCCTTTTCCTTCACTGCAGATAGATCCATATCAAGTTCCTCCAGTACCCTGGACACATGCTCTAATGTTGCGTCATCAACGTTCATTGCCTTGTAATCCTGAGAAGGTTGCCAACCATGTTCCTGAGCGATGTGAATCAGAGAACCAAGGCCACGACCCCCACCTTTCGTGAAGGAGAGCCAGCGCCTGTGGCATTCACCATCCCGGTATTTTTCTGATTGCCGCGACCATTGATCCCACTGATCAAGCAGTGATTCATCCAGGGAATGAAGCACTTGACCAGTGGTGATCCAAATGTCGTAATCATCTGCAGCCTCTGGAGGCAAAGCCCACATCGCTTCAGTGGCGACCTGCATGTCGCGCTCCAGGCCGATCTCAACGTTGATCGCAAAACCAGGGCCGATGGTGCGAGTAGTTTCTTTTGCTGGTTTACCCTGCTTGACGTTCTTGTTAATGATGTGATTCAACAACCAGGACGGCAGTTCAGGCAAGGAGTTAATGTGCTCAAAACCCATGTCCTGAGCGGTGTAGTATCCATCCGTTTCTGGATGCAGACCCATCAACACACCCTGGTGCTTGGACCACAGAATCTCTAATTTTTCTTTGTTGCCACTGGCGTGCCAGGTGTATTTGTTCCGAATGAAATGCTTTTGTTTTTCCCGAGACAGCTTGTAGAGCTTGCGTTCGCGACCAGCTTTGCCACTGCAAATGGTCAGGGTTGGGGGCAGAGCAACGTCAAAATCCGTTTCTTCTGCCAGTTCTTTCACCAGCGGATAGACGGTTGGGCCATCGATGTCAACCCAAACCAAACCATAGGGATGGTTGTAGACCGGACCACCAAGCAAGCCGATTGCTTTACAGCGTCCATTGAGAAGTTCTTCCTCAATTTCCAGAACGCTTAAAGGTTTGTTCTGCCAGCCAGCGACATATGGATCCTTGTTGGTACCCAGAGGAGTGAGCGGCCAATCAATGGGTATATATTCGAGTCGAATTTCGCCAGGCTTGAGGGCTTGCTGATTGGTATTGGTCATCACTTTGCGTCCCGAATAACTTCCACTTTAAAGTCTCTGCCCGAGAACTTAGCTTCCTTTAGCAACCAATATGCGTGAAGGTGCATCTCGGTGGGCAGACAAAAACGATCCCCATCAGCCGCACTTGTCATGAGGCCTTGGAGTGTATTCATCCACTCACCCACGGAAACGTGGATGTCCATGGAGGGTTGACTTGAGTGTCTCTTTATCCTACGGCGACCAACCCAGGAAGATCACCAAGATTTTATTAAATCACTGAGACTTATTAGACTCAGTTGTTTTGTATTGCTTTCTCTTATCCATGGAATTAAATTCGCCCATCAATCTGTTGTAAATGTCAACAGCATCTTCTTTTGTTACGACGGCCTGCTCGCAGGCAATGGTCCATGCCAGGCGCTTACGGCATTCCATCGGACTTTGGGGGTTGTAGCTCATCAGTATACCAAGGTGCTCTCAGTTCCATTGCCCCACCTAGCTTTTGGGATTCACCCGTTTGCAAGATGGGATCAATCTCATGTTCAATATAGATTGGTTTATTTTGCTCCTGACGTTCAATTTCTGCCTCAATTTGATTCTCCCATTCGATCATGGTGAGCCGTGCCTTCAGCCTGGATTCAAACCAAAGCTGCTTCCACCATTTGACGATGGCGTCAACAATATCTTTAAATAAGGTCGGGATCATAAACGTTACAGTTCTCAATCTGAGTGTAATATTCCTCAACAATCTTGTACCAATCAGCGTGTAGAAGGTCGAGGTAACGCCTGGAGATCTTGAAGACCTGCGTGCGTATTGGTGTTGAAACCAAGATGGCAGCCTGCTGGACCTTCATCCCCAAGGTCTGTTGAATTGCAATGTCGTATGCGGCAAGCTGCTTACAAGTTTTTTTAAATTTCATGTGACCACCCAAGAGATCACGCCATTCAGGCGAACCTTTCTCCAGATCTTTGGGCCATTTGCGACTGTAAGGTTTTACAGAGGTCTTGAGGTCAGCAAGAGTAAGCTTGTTATTAGCCACAGCGATGATGTCAGGAGCACCAGCCCAGGCACGTCCCTCGTCATCGCAACCCCACACACGAGCAACGTCATCGCCGCCAATAGTGAAATTAAATTTTTCAAGGACAGGTGATTCCGCCCAAAGCACCTCTTGAAATTGATCCAGAATCGCTGGCATGCCCGCCCAAAAATCTTGGTATTCCTCCTTGATTTCTGGACTTTTGTTCCCCTTGAGGTATTGTTCCATCCCATAGTGGATTGCCGTTCCGCGCTCAGCTGCTTGCTCTTTGACACCCGGATTATTTTTCGACCACATTTCGAGCTTCCGTTTGTTTGCTTCGGAAGCTGTCTCGCTGATAATGGTAGTTACGGACGGCGCAGGTCCAGTGGGTAACGGAGTTGTGTAATGTCGCTTTCCGTTAAGCGTAATTCTGGCTGCGGTCCTATTAAGGTTCCGCATTAACTCTGGTTGCTCTTCCTTGGCGTGAATCCAAGGATCTGCTATGTTCAGTTTAGCAACCATTACGGTTTTTGTATATTGTTTACAGCATACAGTATTTGTCAAGAACCATGGGTGAATTCCGAGATCTGATCCTTACGCTACTTATCGCCTTGTTTGTGGTTGCTACACTAGACATCTTCGTGATCTATGGTGGCTTACACCTTGGCTGATGACTAAAGCGTGGCAGTGGATCCAAGGAATGTGGATGTGTTTCTCCTGGATCTTCAAGATGATCTGGACAGAATACATGGTTGATCTTCATTTCAATCGAAGCCTCCCATGGACCATTGATGACTATATGTGGTATGCGGAGCGCTGGAATGGACGGGTAGCCATGATTGCAATCGTGGTTATCCTGCAAATGGAATTGATCTACAAGGTCAGCATCCTGGAGCTAATCCATGTCCTGTAACATGACCCGATTTTATTTTTGTCAGTCGGACATCACTATTCAAGAATTTATAAAGCGTGACTTGCGTATGCGCATGGGCATTGCTTTCGATGATGTTGAAACCACAGAAGCCGATGCGTACGAAGCTAGGCTGATCGAAGAAGGCGAAGACTACTTAAGGGTTGACCTGTGACCAAGCCCCTGGAGATGATTGGCACCATGATCCTGAACGGTGGGCAGGATTTGCTCACGTTGGTGGATTGCATTGATCATCCGGTCAAACGCTTCTTCATCTTGGATAATTCCCAAGGTTTAGACGCAACCGTCACCGAAGCCATCGATCAAACCCTGGCGAACAAACCCGATTGTATCGATGAGATTGTTGTAGTTCGTAACGCAATGAACGTTGGCTTCTCCGGAAGCGTCAATCAGATCATCAAACAAAACATTGATTGCCCCTATTGGTGTGTCATCTCAGTTGATTGGCATCCAGAAGCAGGTGAGTTGTCACGAATTGCCCAACGCCTGGAGCAACCCTTCACGGCAATATTGTGTGACGAAAGTCAAAATGGCTACTCAGCCATGGTCTTTACCCCCGAACTTCTCTTTGAAGTGGGGTTGATGGATGAGAATTTTTACCCCGCTTACTACGAAGACAACGACCATCGGTATCGCATGAAACAGGCAGGAATTTCATGGGAGTATTTCCCCGTGAAGTTCAAACATGCAGTCAGCGTCACGATCAAACGAGATCCTAAGATTTTTGCAAAAAATCGGATGACGTACAAAGAAAACGGTAAGTATTACATTGAGAAATGGGGCGGACTCCCTGGCGCGGAGAAGTATGAAACCCCGTTTGACATGGATCTTCCGCTTGATTATTGGTTGTATGATCCGACCAGAAGTCAAAGGCAGCGATGGATTTAAGCCTATATGGCGGCACCGGAATTATTGGTAGCTACTACCAGGGTTTGTTTCCATGTCATGTTGTCAACCGTAACGATTTAGCGCCTGGCACCAAAGAAGTTTTATACCTAATTAGCACAACGGATAACGCAACCTTCAAAGAAGATCCGCTCATTGACATTGACACCAACTTGACACAGTTAATGCGTCGCCTTGAGGCGTGCAAAGACAATGGTGTCAAAGTTTTTAATTTTGTGAGCAGCTGGTTCGTGTACGGCCCAGGTCACAGACAGCCCCACGAACATGTTGTTTGCCAGCCTAATGGGTTCTATTCGATCACAAAGTACACAGCCGAACGTTTAGTACAGGAATACTGTACAGAATTTGGAATTGCTTACCGCATTTTGCGGCTTGGCAATGTGTACGGAGGCTCCGACCCTGGGACACTCAAGCGGAATGCATTGCATTTTATGGTGAGTCGTCTGCGGAAAAACGAAAGCGTCCGTGTACACAACTACGTTTCTCGTGATTTCATCCACATCATGGATGTGTGCAGAGCGATGGAGTTGGTGTGCAGGGAAGGAAGTTTAAACCAGATCTACAACATTGGTACAGGCAAGACCACTGAATTTGTGCAGGCCATGCAAGAGTGCAAAGAAATCCTTAATTCCAAGGGTGAGATATTTCGTGTCAACCCACCAAAAAACTATAATCAAGCAGTTAGATTCAGCCTTGACTGTAGCTTGCTAAAGGGTCTAGGCTTTGAACCATTGTTCTCCATCCAAGAAGGGTTAACTGATCTATGTCTAAATCGAAAGTTCTGTACTCCGGACCGTACTTTGATGGACAAGAGATTGAGGCAGCGATCCGCAACCTGAAGGAAGGAGCCTGGTACCCAGCTGGCAAAGATGTAGATAAGTTTGAACGCCAATTCTCCAAGAAGTTTGGCTTTGATTCTTCGTTGATGGTGAATAGTGGCAGCTCCGCCAACCTGGTGATGATTGCTGCACTGAAGAAGTATTTTGATTGGCCGGACGGCTCTGAGATTATTGTCAGTGTTGTTGGCTTTCCCACCACTGTTAACCCCATTATCCAAAACGGTCTTGTACCAAAGTTTGTTGATATCACCTGGGATGATCTGAATTGGGACCTGCAGCATGTTGAAGCCTCAATCACGAAAAAAACCGTTGCTGTTTTTAGTAGCCCTGTTTTGGGTAACAGCTATGACCTTGATCAGCTGCTTGATATTTGTGAACGGAACAACTTGATGTACATCGCAGACAACTGCGATTCTCTTGGTTCCAAATGGAATGGCGAGTATCTGACAGATGCAGCCGTTGCCGCCTCTTGTTCTTTCTATCCCGCACACCACATCACCACCATGGAAGGCGGGATGGTGTCATCCAAGATTCCCGAATTGATTACGTTGGCACGTCAGTTTGCCTGGTGGGGACGTGATTGTTATTGCGTTGGTTCCTGCAATCAGCTGATCAACGGTAGCTGCGGCAAGCGTTTTGATACGTGGCTAGAAGGTTACGACGGAGTTGTTGATCACAAGTATGTGTTCAGCCAGATTGGTTACAACTTGAAACCGATTGACATGCAGGGTGCTGTCGGCCAGGTGCAACTTGCCAAGTTTGATGAGATTCACCAGAAGCGCCGGTTCAACTACGAGCAGATTGCTTCAATCCTTGGCAGGTTTGAGCCCGACATTTATGTGGTCCGAGAGCAAGAACAAGCCGAAACCTCGTGGTTCGGTGTCCCCATTATTTGCAACAAGGCAAAAACCAAAGAGACCTTGCAAAAACACCTGGAGCAGAACGGTATCCAAACCCGTAATTACTTTGCGGGCAACTTGTTACTCCATCCTGCGTACAAACACCTGGGTGACGCCAAGGATTATCCCAATGCCTACCAAGTGTTGAAGCATGTGTTCTTTATGGGTACTGCACCAACAATTACAACGGATGATTTGGCATACATCTTTGAGACTGTTGGGGAGTACACCCTACAGAAATAGAGAGCAAACCGTATTGCTCAAATAATTACGTGGTGCCAAACTAATTAAAGCAAAATTTAATTGTATGTTTGGCCCCACGCTTATACTTAGAAAACCACGTACTTCTGAAATGGCTTTATCTAATCAAGTTAAAGAGTCGATTTCCATGGCTCTTGACAATCTGCGCGACGCATTGGCATTTGCTGCACGCGCCGAACACCCCATTACCATTCACACTATCTCCGACATTCTGATGCGGCTTGAATCTTTAGAATGTATGGATGAATTGATGGACAAGTTTGATAAAGCCCAAGCAAGAACGAAGGACTCCCACTGAGGAAGATCGCCTCAACCGATATTTCAATCGGACTTTATATGAGGCGCTTCCGGAATTACCAAATCCGTATGCACCGCGCATGAAGGTTTATCCTTTAAGTTTTGATGGCGTCAAGCTGATCACAGTTGATCGCTACGAAGACCAGCGTGGCACATTCTCAGATCACTGGCACGACATCAAACACAAAGAGATCTTTGGAGACGTTACGTTTAAACAAGATTCTTATGTGATCTCGAACCGTGGTGTGATTCGTGGTCTGCATTATCAGATCCCACCACACGACCAGGGGAAGTTGGTGCGTTGCATCCGTGGCTGCATCCAGGATGTTGTGGTTGACCTGCGTAAAAGCTCTGCAACATTTGGGCATTGGCTACAGGTCCGGCTTGATGGAGACATCAGACACCAAGATATGTTGTGGATTCCCCCTGGTCTTGCCCATGGGTATTGTGTCCTTGGTGATCGAGCAGATGTGTTGTACAAGATGACGCAAGTGCATAATCCTGAACATGAACGCACACTGCTTTGGAACGACAAAGATCTAGACATCCCCTGGGAGAAAGCAAAAATACCAGTGCTTTCAGACAAAGATAAAAAAGGAACTCCGTTTAAAGAAGCTGACGTTTTTGACTAATATAAATACATGGAAAAAATTCTTGTTACCGGCGGTGCCGGATTCATTGGGCGTCATTTAATCAAGCGTCTGTTAAAAACAACAGATGCGAAAATTTACAACATTGATAAGCTGAGTTACGCCAGTGATGACTCTGAGATTCGCGCACTGCCAGAGTCAAAGAATCGTTACCAGCTTCTGCCGTATGATTTGAAGAACGAGGATTTGATTTACGAATGGTTAAGTCTTCTGAAGCCCAACAAGATTTTTCATCTTGCCGCAGAGAGTCACGTCGATAACTCAATCCGTTCTCCTCGCGATTTTATCTACAGTAATATTGTTGGCACATTCAATCTCCTGGAAGCTTGCCGTCATTACATTACGGAACCCTATAAGTTTTTACACGTCAGCACGGATGAAGTATTTGGTTCTCTTCATCCAGATACTATTGATACTTATTTTGTTGAGACAACACCATACAACCCACGTTCTCCATACTCAGCCAGTAAAGCAGCCAGTGACCACTTGGTGATGGCTTGGCACAACACTTACAATTTTCCTGCAGTCATTACAAATTGCAGCAATAACTATGGTCCTGGTCAGTATCCAGAGAAGTTAATACCAATGACCATTACTAATGCGTTGAAATGTCAAAAGATTACAGTCCATGGAGAAGGCAAGAACATTCGTGATTGGCTCCATGTGGAGGACCACATTGATGCCTTATTACTTGTCATGGACAAGGGTGAGATTGGTCAGCAGTATTGCATTGGCGGTGATGGAGAGCGCACCAACATTGAAGTTGTCCAAACCATTTGCAACATGTTGGACCAGCTCCGCCCCATTCCTGGCTCCCATGCAGATCTAATTACACACGTCAGAGATCGTCCCGGTAATGATCTTAGGTATGCCATTGATCCACGAAAGATTCAACGTCTTGGATGGAAAGCTAAATACACATTTGAAGAAGGCTTGAGAGAAGTAGTTAAGGGGTATTTATAATAAAGAAAAAGAATGTTGTGGCCCAAGACGATAGTAAGTATTCAAAACCAGAGTTACGCGAGAGTATTAAAGATCGTGTGATGGCTGGTTCCAAGGGCGGCAAGCCGGGCCAATGGAGCGCACGCAAAGCTCAGCTTGTTGCCCAGGAATACGAGAAAGCAGGGGGTGGATACAAGGGTGGCAAAGGGGAAAAACAGAAGTCCCTGGAGAAATGGGGTAAAGAAAAATGGATGACCAAAGATGAATATGAGAAGCGAAGTAAAGCTAAAGCTGCGGCCAAGAAATATAAGGATTCAAAGTAATGGCAGACAAAGCAATTCAAAAGGGATACACCAAGCGTTACCTACCAGAAAGCGCCTGGGCCTCATTATCTAAAGAAGAACGCCAGGAGACTGATCAAAAGAAACGAGCTGCCAGTCGTGAAGGAAAACAGTTTGTTCCCAACACAGAAAAAGCAAAACGCGCTGGACGTGCAGCCCGTCGTTATCGCGATACAAAATCCTGATATGCTAACAAGCGGAGCAATTCCGCTCTAAGGGTAATAGTCGAAAACCCTTTCCACGTTACGAACGTAGTGCCCCACAAGGGTAGAGAAGGAGGTTATGATCCCGGTATAACAACCGGGATTTTTTGTGACAACGCTTGTTGCCAACGTACCTCCAGTCAAGGTTTGGGTCAGGCGTGAGTACCTGCGTGATTTAAGAGATGGCCATGGTGAGTACACCCCTGGTTACTGGGTGACCTGTAAATCTCTTAGTGGACGTGCGCTGTATTTTGAAACGTACCTAACCCATTACGGTGCGCTGTATGACAAGCTTCCAATCAGTGCGTTCCTTGCATGGGATTCCGATCATCCCGATGAACCACAAGCTCCAACCCCAGATCTTGAATTAACCGACCTTCAATTCTGGAACGGTTTTGACACCGGGCTTACGGTCATTGAAAAGAACCTCATCTACAACATGGAGTTTGAGGTAATGACTCGTAGCGCTGGGACCATGAAAGGTGAATACCTTTTTACGATTGACAATTACCATCCTCACCGCAACGAACCAGATTTTTATTTTGCTGAGTTCCCCGATGAACACAAGTCCCACAACATTGTGGCACTAGAGAATGGCCAGATTGGTGCGTATCCCAACAACCGTTGCCGCATGGTTGATCCGTCGCTTACCAACCACGACCTAAAGACTCCAGACTTTAAGGTATCAACACGATACTTTGATGTGGAACACGCCCCGAAGTGGGGACGCCTGGGTGAATGCGATGATTATTTCTGGAAAACACCTAATGAATAGAGTGTTATAGTATCGTGGATAGAGGTCAGGTCCCTGCTTGCACACCTGATCCATCACCAACCCTACTGC